>Ga0208413_1000003_pt1 | contig 312332 bp, 272 predicted proteins | sample AntAceMetag02UKD_FD_184761 | JGI IMG/M metagenome (GOLD analysis project Ga0208413, IMG submission 184761) | Saline lake microbial communities from Ace Lake, Antarctica - Antarctic Ace Lake Metagenome 02UKD (SPAdes) (version 2) | ecosystem: Environmental > Aquatic > Non-marine Saline and...
GTTGTTGTTGAGTAACTGGTTGCCAAGCCTGTCTTATATTATTTTTTTGGAGAAGTACCCATGGTACTAAATGCCGTTACAGAAAAACAAGCCATTATCGACTTGATGCAAAAAACCTCAGTAGAAGTTACCCCAGGTGGTGCTACTAAAGTGCCTGACTTTAGAGAACTATTACGCCCAGGTTGTTTGGTATACGTTACTTTTTTACCCGGTTCAGACTTTGCAGACACAGTGGCGACTGTCCGCCGACTTAAAGACGAAGGCTTTAACCCAGTGCCACATTTTGCTGCTCGTTCTATTCCTTCTGCCAAATTCTTGGAAGAAAATCTTGCGTCACTGCAAGGTGAAACAGGTGTTACCGAAGGCCTACTAATTGGTGGCGGTGTAACCAAGCCTGTTGGTGACTTTGCTTCCTCAATAGAAGTGCTCCAAACCGGTTTGTTTGAAAAGTACGGTATGTTGAAGATGGGTTTAGCGAGCCATCCTGAAGGTAGCCCAGATATCAGCCCAGCTGATTGTGCACTAGCTATTAAAGAAAAGAACGACTTTGCAAAGCAAACCGATATGAGCTTGTATTTAGCCACACAGTTCGCGTTTGAAGCAGAACCTATTTTTGTCTGGGAACGTGAAATTCGTGCTGCTGGTAACGAATTGCCTATTCACATTGGCGTGCCTGGCCTTGCAACTATTAAGACGCTTATGCGCCATGCTGCTCATTGTGGCGTAGGCGCATCGGTCCGTTTCTTGACACGCAACCCGATGAATATGGTAAAGCTAGGCCTTAAAGATTCATTCTTAGGTAAGTATGTGAATGCGCCTTCTTCTGAACCAAGTCAGCTTATGCGAGACTTAGTGACAGGTATGCATAACGATCCGGATTGCTTAATTTCTCAGTGTCATTTATACCCATTAGGTGGCTTACAAAAATCGGCAGAATGGATGTATCAGGTGCAAGATGGCCAATTTGAATTAAATGGTAAGAGCTTTACCGTTAAACATTAAGTTAATCCGAATTTTAAATTTATGGGTCAGATCGTTGGCCCTTATTGGACTCTTAAGCAGGTATTGTTTTTCTAACGCCGCCCTGCGTTTCTTCAGGGTCGCTTGGACTTTTAGGCTAGATTTCAAATTTATGGGTGTCTATGATATTTGCCTGTGCGGCAGTGAACGCCCGAAGGCCTGACACAAAACCACGTAGGTGTTTCTAAGCTGCCTGTGTGGCAGTGAACGAAGTACAGGAAGCTTTTAAAGAGCTAATGGCTTTCTAAGCTGCCTGTGCGGCAGTGAACGTCAAACGACACACTCGCAACAGTATCCTTTTTTTCTAAGCTGCCTGTGCGGCAGTGAACTACGATGGGTTGCCCATCACGGCGGGCTATAATTTCTAAGCTGCCTGTGCGCCAGTGAACGGTAAGGCAAAGATAGTTGAGCATGGGAGTAATTTCTAAGCTGCCTGTGCGGCAGTGAACAAGCGGTAGATGCAGCAACAGGCGCGGTCACATTTCTAAGCTGCCTGTGCGGCAGTGAACATTAATAAAAGAGGGGATAGCACTAGCATGATTTTCTAAGCTGCCTGTGCGGCAGTGAACAAAAGCGGCGGCGGCTTTAGAGTCTGCATTAATTTCTAAGCTGCCTGTGCGGCAGTGAACAGTGAAGTAATGCGGCATATTAAAATGGTAAAGTTTCTAAGCTGCCTGTGCGGCAGTGAACATTCAAAATACTGATATTCCAGTTATTAAAAATTTCTAAGCTGCCTGTGCGGCAGTGAACGAATGGTATTCAATTGCAGATGATTCTTCAATTTTCTAAGCTGCCTGTGCGGCAGTGAACCCACTAACCAAGGCCCTCAGATCGTTTCTAAGTTTCTAAGCTGCCTGTGCGGCAGTGAACGTTATCGACGGGTTAGCCAGCGTACTGTCTGATTTCTAAGCTGCCTGTGCGGCAGTGAACTCATATTTTGATGGTCCATAGTATTCTCCAATTTTCTAAGCTGCCTGTGCGGCAGTGAACCGTTATCCTAGTCAACTACTATTTAACCCAATTTTCTAAGCTGCCTGTGCGGCAGTGAACTCATCCGATGCTATAAGCTGTTCGATTGTTAATTTCTAAGCTGCCTGTGCGGCAGTGAACGGCTAATGGAAGTAATGATACCGATGCTTATTTTTCTAAGCTGCCTGTGCGGCAGTGAACAGATGACGCAATCGCTCATACCTACGTTAGCATTTCTAAGCTGCCTGTGCGGCAGTGAACGTTAAAAGCCGTTATTACTGGACGGTATATTTTTTCTAAGCTGCCTGTGCGGCAGTGAACGTACAGCAGGCGGGCCAGTAGGGACAGCAATATTTCTAAGCTGCCTGTGCGGCAGTGAACTCATTACGATTAAACGCAGAAGATACCCAGAATTTCTAAGCTGCCTGTGCGGCAGTGAACCGCGTCTGTACTGGCTGATATATTAACAGCAATTTCTAAGCTGCCTGTGCGGCAGTGAACTCCAAGCTGTTGCTCCGCCGTCGTACATTGTATTTCTAAGCTGCCTGTGCGGCAGTGAACAAGAAATAACCATAGGGATTAACAGTCCAGGTTTTCTAAGCTGCCTGTGCGGCAGTGAACTTATTAAAATCCATATAAAAGTTTTCATTTGATTTCTAAGCTGCCTGTGCGGCAGTGAACAACGAGCAAACTAGAAGTAGCTATGCTGATATTTTCTAAGCTGCCTGTGCGGCAGTGAACACCAGACGACAAGATAGCGCAGATGCTAGATTTTTCTAAGCTGCCTGTGCGGCAGTGAACCTCCGGCCTAGTTGCTCGCGGTGCTTTTGAGTTTTCTAAGCTGCCTGTGCGGCAGTGAACCCATAAATAGATTGTCCATTATAGGATAAATTTTTCTAAGCTGCCTGTGCGGCAGTGAACTTCTACTTCGCTATTCCCATGCGCTTACTCTGTTTCTAAGCTGCCTGTGCGGCAGTGAACCTGGTCTTAACCCAATCCTTTCCGCTGGTGGCTTTCTAAGCTGCCTGTGCGGCAGTGAACTTGTGAATAATGACATGCTATCATCCGATACATTTCTAAGCTGCCTGTGCGGCAGTGAACTTGTGAATAATGACATGCTATCATCCGATACATTTCTAAGCTGCCTGTGCGGCAGTGAACGTCGTAATGGCCTGGCGCTCTTTTAATTTAACTTTCTAAGCTGCCTGTGCGGCAGTGAACCAGAGATATGTCGCATACCACGCAAGCCAAACTTTCTAAGCTGCCTGTGCGGCAGTGAACCTTAAAATTCGTAAAAACAAAGGCGAAATCGATTTCTAAGCTGCCTGTGCGGCAGTGAACTTGATGTTCTATCGTACATAACTAACGCGATATTTCTAAGCTGCCTGTGCGGCAGTGAACAGTCTGATGCTCGTTGGGTAACTAAGCTTACTTTTCTAAGCTGCCTGTGCGGCAGTGAACCTGGTGTATTCGAAATTTCTGATCTGCCTAAATTTCTAAGCTGCCTGTGCGGCAGTGAACCGTGGAAATATTGTAGAAGCTGGAATGTTAGCATTTCTAAGCTGCCTGTGCGGCAGTGAACGCCAGAATGTCAACTCCCATCTATCCTATAATTTTCTAAGCTGCCTGTGCGGCAGTGAACGTTTTGTTCGCTGATGAGCGAAACATAGATTTTTTCTAAGCTGCCTGTGCGGCAGTGAACTATTTCACATCTGGTCTACCTTGGCCTCAAAATTTCTAAGCTGCCTGTGCGGCAGTGAACGACACCGCAGCAAATATTATAGCGGCATTAACTTTCTAAGCTGCCTGTGCGGCAGTGAACAAGACCAAATACTCGGCTGGGTGCAAGAATACTTTCTAAGCTGCCTGTGCGGCAGTGAACTCTAAGCGCACTAAAGAAACCACAACGGGCATTTCTAAGCTGCCTGTGCGGCAGTGAACTAAGAACGTTTATGGTAAGCGGTGACATTATTTTTCTAAGCTGCCTGTGCGGCAGTGAACAGTTATAATACCAATAGCCGCCATTGATGACTTTTCTAAGCTGCCTGTGCGGCAGTGAACACAGTAGTGAACATTAACGACAAGATGCAAGATTTCTAAGCTGCCTGTGCGGCAGTGAACCCTGCAAACCACTGACAGATAATGAAATAACATTTCTAAGCTGCCTGTGCGGCAGTGAACGTTGTATTAGCATTAACGCTTGAGCTAATGTATTTCTAAGCTGCCTGTGCGGCAGTGAACGGGGGCTTTCGGTTGTTGTTTCACTTTGTTGATTTCTAAGCTGCCTGTGCGGCAGTGAACGAAAATAGCAGTGGGTTAAGTATTGAAGATATTTTCTAAGCTGCCTGTGCGGCAGTGAACACTTGATGCTATGTAAGCCACCCGATCTAATTTTTCTAAGCTGCCTGTGCGGCAGTGAACTTTTTAATTATCCATTTTATGGCCCATTTGGATTTCTAAGCTGCCTGTGCGGCAGTGAACACCCAAAGACAGCGTTAGGGCTAGAGGTGACTTTTCTAAGCTGCCTGTGCGGCAGTGAACACTACGACCCAACAACTAATGAACTACTAATATTTCTAAGCTGCCTGTGCGGCAGTGAACCAGCAGCAACATTAACAGCGGCTCAATTGATTTTTCTAAGCTGCCTGTGCGGCAGTGAACACTGCCTTGTGCGCTTGCCGCTTATTAGTATATTTCTAAGCTGCCTGTGCGGCAGTGAACGTAATTTAATTGTAATCATAGCCGCCCGAACTTTTCTAAGCTGCCTGTGCGGCAGTGAACCTTACCAATTTAAAGTGGGCGCCATCGAACAATTTCTAAGCTGCCTGTGCGGCAGTGAACACGCCGACGACGAAAGATTTGTCTCGGATTGATTTCTAAGCTGCCTGTGCGGCAGTGAACGACACAGAAGAATTCGCCGACATCGTCACGTTTTTCTAAGCTGCCTGTGCGGCAGTGAACCCTTCGAAAGTCGCGGCGTATTTTTGCAACTATTTCTAAGCTGCCTGTGCGGCAGTGAACTCGATCTAATGGGTTCAAAGTCTTTTTATTATTTTCTAAGCTGCCTGTGCGGCAGTGAACCGCAATGCTCACGAAGCCAAAACCCAAAGCAATTTCTAAGCTGCCTGTGCGGCAGTGAACAAAGAGTACCGAAAACCGAACGATTGACCCAATTTCTAAGCTGCCTGTGCGGCAGTGAACGGTGATTGGCAGTTGGTGCGCGCTGGTAAAGTTTTCTAAGCTGCCTGTGCGGCAGTGAACATGAGGTGAAAGAAGGTGTCTAATAAAATTAATTTCTAAGCTGCCTGTGCGGCAGTGAACGCGGCGGCGGCTGATTTTTGCGGCTTTATGGATTTCTAAGCTGCCTGTGCGGCAGTGAACCATTGCCTTTTATTGTTCAGTCTGCCATTGGTTTTCTAAGCTGCCTGTGCGGCAGTGAACATCTTGAAAATTCCTTTCTAGCCAATGATGATTTTCTAAGCTGCCTGTGCGGCAGTGAACTAAATGTCGTACCAGAAGATGCATCAATTGCATTTCTAAGCTGCCTGTGCGGCAGTGAACCGCAAGGTGGATTCATCAAGCCCAGGTACGAATTTCTAAGCTGCCTGTGCGGCAGTGAACTAAACGTAATAAATGACGGGTCTAACTGCAACTTTCTAAGCTGCCTGTGCGGCAGTGAACCATAAACTCCCCAACCAGCCGGAATTTTTAACTTTCTAAGCTGCCTGTGCGGCAGTGAACTCAAAGATAAGGGTTATGACGGGGTAAAACACTTTCTAAGCTGCCTGTGCGGCAGTGAACTTGGACTTAATGAAAGGATAGCGGCATTACTTTTTCTAAGCTGCCTGTGCGGCAGTGAACGCCGAATCAAGATCAAAAACCGACAACCAATATTTCTAAGCTGCCTGTGCGGCAGTGAACACTTAATAAGCTTAGATACAGCGGTTAAAGTTTTTCTAAGCTGCCTGTGCGGCAGTGAACTTTGAATGAGGCCGCCAGGATTATCCTTTAATTTTCTAAGCTGCCTGTGCGGCAGTGAACCTATTAACAGCATTAGACAGGGTGAAACCTTTTTTCTAAGCTGCCTGTGCGGCAGTGAACGATTAAATAGGGCAAGCTTAGGCCGCCCAGGTTTTCTAAGCTGCCTGTGCGGCAGTGAACAGTTCATAATCATAGTACGAGGCATCATAATATTTCTAAGCTGCCTGTGCGGCAGTGAACCTCAACACCAGTTTTAGAAGATGGCATGGAGTTTTCTAAGCTGCCTGTGCGGCAGTGAACATTTTGTCGCATTCCAATGGGGATTTATAACATTTCTAAGCTGCCTGTGCGGCAGTGAACGTACTGCTTATCGAGTCACTTAGCCATCGCGTTTTCTAAGCTGCCTGTGCGGCAGTGAACATGGATAAGATGATAGCGTTTGAAAAGGCAGATTTCTAAGCTGCCTGTGCGGCAGTGAACAAACCTTTCGCCCACTAATAAAGCTACCAGAATTTCTAAGCTGCCTGTGCGGCAGTGAACCAAGCGACCAAGCCTGACTGAACCTGCACCGTTTTCTAAGCTGCCTGTGCGGCAGTGAACTATCGGTTGCAACTGATAGCCAGCACTTAGAATTTCTAAGCTGCCTGTGCGGCAGTGAACAAAGAAGATACAGGCACAGAGAGCAACGCAGATTTCTAAGCTGCCTGTGCGGCAGTGAACTGGTTGCGGTAGGTGGTGGAAGTTATCCAAATTTTCTAAGCTGCCTGTGCGGCAGTGAACCCTCGGTAACATCACCCGCGCCCGACGATAGTTTTCTAAGCTGCCTGTGCGGCAGTGAACAGTCCGTTAAATGATCTGCAACAACGGGTGCTTTTCTAAGCTGCCTGTGCGGCAGTGAACCCCAACCCTAGCCCCTTAATTGGGGCTTTGTTTTTCTAAGCTGCCTGTGCGGCAGTGAACTTGGAAGGTTGGGCGCAACTCAATGAAAGATTTTTCTAAGCTGCCTGTGCGGCAGTGAACTTAGCATCATCATCAGTAGTTGCTATGTCATTTTTCTAAGCTGCCTGTGCGGCAGTGAACGTAGATGATGTTAATCGTCTAACTCTAAATGTTTTCTAAGCTGCCTGTGCGGCAGTGAACCCAATATACCTACATCAACTCGGCCCGTTTGTTTTCTAAGCTGCCTGTGCGGCAGTGAACCACAAATACTTTATTCGTAGCGGCCCAATTATTTTCTAAGCTGCCTGTGCGGCAGTGAACACACAGAAGCGCAGTTAAAAGCTGTTGTAACTTTTCTAAGCTGCCTGTGCGGCAGTGAACGAAATAAACTTAGGTACGCTCACCGACTCGCATTTCTAAGCTGCCTGTGCGGCAGTGAACTATTGCCTACCCCGAGCAGGTCGGATTACAAGTTTCTAAGCTGCCTGTGCGGCAGTGAACTTATCTGGTCGATATTCTAGTGCTGTAATCGTTTTCTAAGCTGCCTGTGCGGCAGTGAACAGTTTATTCAAATAATAGAAGCTGATAATACTTTTCTAAGCTGCCTGTGCGGCAGTGAACGATGGGCGGCAAAGAAGCAAGATTTAATTTTATTTCTAAGCTGCCTGTGCGGCAGTGAACTAAAGACTCTCGTTGAGTACCGATACAAAACATTTCTAAGCTGCCTGTGCGGCAGTGAACCTCCTACAGACGAGGCTTTAGTCGTAAACTTATTTCTAAGCTGCCTGTGCGGCAGTGAACAGGAGTATAACGCGCAAAAAAACAGTTACAACAATCACTTAGCCTCATTTTGGTGTCTTTACCAATGGTTTTAAGCGTTGTTGTAACTGATTGATTTTATTAAGTTATTAAAGAGCAGTGAAAATAAAGGTTAAAACCTTGATTAAAACTAGATTCAGTTCAGTACCCTGTTTGAGGTTGGAACAGGCTACTAGTTACCTTTACTGGTGATTACTTCAGCCCAAAACCCAAAAGCAGTATCACCAATACCGCAATCCTTTTCTGAACTCCGAAGCAAAACCAAAGCAGAATATAATTTGTTAGCTATGTTTTTAAAATCCAGTTCATAGAGGCACTTCAGTATTCTGGTCAGGCGTAGACTGTTATGGGTGTCGTCTAAAAACCAGTTTTGTTTTCGCTTGGACCATTTGTTTACCTTTTTGATGTTGTTGTCTAAACGGTGTAACCCATAGAAGGAAAGAATTCGATAAAAGCTTTCTAGAAGATGGGCTCTTATCAGTTCATCGCTCTTGAAAAGCCGAATGACTTCAGCGGTTAGGACCGGCGCCTCGGGCGTCACTCGGCTCCAATCCTTGTTCGGGAAAATCCACTGTATGTAGTTATGGCAACTTTCAAACCAGTGATCATCCTGTTTGAGGATATCTTGTAAATAACGCCCGTAACTGTCTGGATGGCTGCCGAGGTAAAAGAGTATTAATGGAGGCATAGGAATCCTTCAACTCAAAACCAGGGGACAGTGGCGGTTTTGCTCAGGCCGAATTGGTCGAATTGCCCCAATTGAGGTGAGTCCATTAATTCACCAAATTGAATATAACGTCGGTGTTTATGGCCATTTGAACCACTGGTTAATTCGACATAAGGGTTGTCTAAACCTTGAGTGAACATTTTGGCTCTATATTGCTTCGCCTCATCCTCAGAAATAGAACCTCGTTTTATCAATCGGTTTAGCTTTGATTGAGTCATAGTAGCCTGCTTTCTGGAAATGACTCTATAACCAACAGTATCGGGGATAGGTAGAATTGAACTCAAGCTGCAATACCCTGCTAAACCACCTAACCATTTGAGGTCTTGTAACTCCTCTATCCTGACCTTAGATGAATGGATACGTAATGTCTTGCCTAACAGGATTTTATGCAGCGGAAAACTAACGCCAATGTCTATTGATTTTAACGAGAATAGTGCTTTGTGTAGCTTGGTGTAAACATTGTTTAGTAATACGTTTTCTCGCATTTCAGCATCAGGCTTAATTTGAATGTCGATGTAATGATCCATTTCTTTTACCCCATTTTAAACGCGAATTTTGGAAACATAGGCTAATCCCTTTTTACCGAGGTAAAAGCTCGATACCCCAGCGCAGTCAATTTTTTCTTTTAAATCATTAGATGTGACCTGGTCTATATCGATATCAACTTCGAGCCGACCACTGGCCTTTTCCAATAGCGAAACAACTTCACCTTTCCCTTTGATCCGCTCCTTGCGAATATATGGGTTCCCCCATATTTTTTTCTTTTCTCCCGTGGTGAATCGATTCATGAAATCTTTTGGTGTGAAAATTCTTTTTGAGATGCCACTTATTGTGCCGCTTTTGGTTTTTGCAGAACCTATATCAACCCCCTTTTTAGCCATCCGATCCAACTGCATATATAACGCTGAACAGTAAAAATAGGATGGATTAACTTCACCTTTTTTGGTCAAGTAATCGGTTTCCGGAAAGTATCGAATAAGAGTTAAAAAGGCTTGATTTGCTAAGCCAGTGTTTTCAACAGGTTTCACTTTACCCAGTAATTCAAATTGAGTACAAATAGAGAGCGGGTCCATTTCTATACTTGCATCTACTTGTGTGTCGTCATTAATGAAGTGGCATAGTTCGTCAAAGTTTAGCGCAAGAACTCCCCATAATTGCTTTGAATAATCTGAATCAAACATAGGATCTCTGGACTTAATCATGCCAGTAAATGAGTTTTGATCAGTACTGCCCTTCATGTTCCGGATATAGGTCATTTCGCTAGTTTTGATGGGGTGGTCGGTAAAATCGACTAGTGGCTCTATATCCTTGAAGTAGTATTTTGGCTGACTTCTTGATTGATAAAGTTTCCGTTGATCACCAATTAACCGGTTCAATATACCCATCACGGTATCCAAAGTTACTTCACGCTTAATAAAGTTTCCTTCTTTTCCCAAGTTAGTCATCGATCCTATAAACTCGCGCCCCTTTTTTGGCAGCGCTTCATTATTGCTGCCATTAAGGAAGGAGTTTCGCCAAGAAGATTCATATTCAATTATTATTTTCATATAAACCCCTTACTTGGAATAAAAATAAGTAGCGAAATCAGTTGATGGCTGCTCTGAAATATCACTTTCATCACGCTTGATTCTCATCATTTTAGTGCTGTCGTTATAGTCAACGAGTAATTCATCGACGTACATATACGACTTTGCTTGACGAATAGACAGTTCAGCAATGCGGAGAAGCACAAAATTAACCAGAACTTTTATGGCATCATCATTAAGTAATATCCCTACTTCGCCCTCTTCGAAAATAGTGCCTTTACGAACATAGTTTTGATGGAATGTTGCTTGAGGAATTGAACTCTCATCCAGTGTTTGAATAAAGTCTTTCACAGCTGCGGCTACCTCCTCCCCTTGTCCATCTTTAATTACCATTGAAGCCCGATCAAACTTCTTGTCTAGTGATATGAACTGCAATTGCTCGACACTAATTGACCCATAAGAAACATATTCAGTATCGCCAAATGTGGTTTTAGAAAAAAATGACGAATTATCACGTTCACCAGCTTGACCAAATTGCTCGAAATTGCCATTGCCCAATTGATCGACAAAATCTTCAATTAACAGTGGACTGGTTCTTTTACACTGACTTGACGGCACAACGTAACCACGAATTAATCCTGTCATAGATGCCAATACTTTAATGAGGCTTTTTTCAGCGGCGTAATGTAAGTCGAATGATTGCTCTCGAAAAAGGTGATGGCGTATGCAGTTTTGGCTGATGTAGAGTGGTGTTTTTTTGAAGTCGATGTCAGTCGCTTCCCTTTTATATTGATAGCCAGTTTCTTCTTTGACTTTACCAGTCAAATTTGTGTAGCCGCGCAATTTGGGCAGTGTATGGTTATTGACGGTCATACCTTCATTGCTCAAGCTCGTCGGCCCATTCCAATTGACAACCCCATGACCGAAGGCTTTTATTTTAAAATCAACACTTTTAATACCAGTTACTCTTTCCATGTTATTCACTCTTATTGGTTAGTTTTTGGATTGAAATTGCCCCGATGGGCTGTTTGTCGCAGACAGCATAATAAATAGCTTCACTATGTCTCGCTACATTACCGCCTACTTGATCTAGGTCACTTGAGGTGTAACTTAGGTAGACGGGTAATTCTGGGGTTCTTGCTTCATTAAGCAGAATGAAATCTTTAAAGGCTTTTGTGCCACCCATAATTTGATGATGTTTCTTTTTCATGTGCGACAGTAGATTTTTATCACTGTCACCGTAGCCTTCGATTTCATTACAACTGGCGGTTAGATTGTCTATCTCTGATCGTTCATCAATTGGTAATTCGTAGGCGTAGTTATTTAGGAATTTAATGTTCTTATGATCCGTTACATCGCAAACAGCCAATTGGATAAATCGGTTATTGCCTCGCAATGATGCCTTACTGATTTTGGCCCGACCCTTAGCTGGTTTTTTTGTGGAAAGGGTGATGGGATCAATTACTTTGAGGTTTATTTGGTTCACGCTTTCCTTTAATGCACTGAGCAGGTCACTCTCGATTAGTGCTTTACATCCTTCGGAAGAATGAAATTGTTCGTAAACCTTGTAGATTTCATTCAATGAGAAAGGCCTGTTTCCTAGTTCTGACTGTACCAGTTGATCCCACGCTTTAGCTGATCCAAAAGAGAACATCCGTGCGAGGAACCGTGCCGATTTGCCAGTCCCTTTTCCCTGATCAATGGGTTCGGGAACGGCGATGCAATAGGTATTGATTTCTGTGTTGGTGCCGAACCTATCCAGGCGTCCTAGCCGCTGTAAGAAGTTTTCAGCACTGGTGACTTCCGACACCATGTAGTTGCAAGAGATGTTCAAAGCCGCCTGCACAATCGGGCCACTGCGAAGCACTTCAAACTTTTCTGTTCCTTGGTTTTGAAAGGATTCATATACTTCATTAAACCATGCCAACTTATCGCTCTTTTTGAATTTAGAGTGTATTAGTACAGCATTTTCGTTAGCTTGATTCTGGATGAAGCTTTGCTGGGCTGTAATCGCTGTATTACTAATAACGAAGGTTTTACCCTGTTGCTTTGTATACAGCGGATTGGTCTGGTCACAAGTAGCTTCATCAAATACCCTGCGATCAATCTGATAGCCGCTTTTGTTGAATGAGGGCATGGAAATTATATCTTCACGATCTAATCCCAATAGTTCTTCAACGTAAAAATAGTGAGGGGTGGCTGAGACGAGCAGTGTATTCGCTATGTTTTCCTGTGCCTGTTTACAGGCTACAAGTTCGGCGAATAATAGATTGAACGCAGGCATATTAATATATTCGTGGTACTCATCGAAAACGATATGCGAGTTGAGGAAATCGACAAGTAAATTCGCTTTCGTATGGCTAGTGATAGCGCTGAATATTTGATCAATTGTTGTAATGACAATATCACCAGAAAAATACGCATCGTCTTTGATGGTGACGCCCCATTCATTGATGAATTTAAACTCACCCGTGTTAATTTCAATGTTGGCTTCTTTTAAATACTGCTCAGAGGTCAGATCGTTGAATAGACCCTGACATATTTGCACACGAGGACAAATCCAAATTATTTTCTGAGCTTCTTTTATTTTTGCCCATTCGAGAGCGATTTTAGTTTTCCCACAACCAGCCGCACCAGACAGGACGGCAACGGCTGGTGATCTGGACAGCTCTATAGCCTTTTCATTTTGCTTAATTGATCGTTTGTCCTGAGGGAAATTTGCTAAGCAACTTTCAATATGAGTTTTGAGGGATGTTTCAGCCAACAGGGTATTGTCAATTAGTTCATGCAGCGTTCGGTCTTGGATTTGGGAATGAAGCTCACTTGCCGAAAGGCTGGAAATTAATCGGTCTGCTGTTATCACACAGGAGCGAGCAATATTGTTATTGGCATTAATGCTGACCAGCTTTTGATAGTCACGAGTGCGATCCTTTACATCATAGTTTTTATAGCTGGGTAGGTTAGGTGCATCTTCAATAGATTCGATCTGACCTTGGGAAATAGTGACTGCTACACATTTTGATAAAATCGACTCATCTGTAGCTCTATATTTCTTATCGATTCCAGTAACTTGGGACAAGAGCTTTATGCTACCTTCAACCAGATCTGTGATACTCCCGGTACCAATATTTTTATCTAGTTTTGAGAGGATATCGCGATAACTTTCAAAGCTGTTTTTATCTTTCCTAAAAGGTTTCGCATGATGCCAGTAGATGACATGTTTGATTGTCCGTTTATTTGCCTGGTTGATGAATTCGAGCTTTGTATCGTCTAACAACTGATAGAGTAATAATGAAATTTCGTTATGCCTGGGGTGTTTATCAAAACTGAACTTACCCTTATCAACGTGTTGTCCGTCTTCAACGACTATAACTTTGCTTTTTGGGTTTTTTACCCAGTCTTGAAAGCAGGGATCAATTTTCCCTACATCATGTAAACAACCACCGGCAAATATAACTGCATCGTGTTGTGCGCCCCGATGTGGTATTAACTTTTGGTGAAGCTTTTCGGCGACATAACCCACTGCAAATAAATGCTCGGGTAATGTTTGTAAATGTGTATTGGCGTATAGAACGCCTGCTTTAGGTTTATCACTTGCTATATCCATAAATAACTCTTTCTTCGTTACATTAACGGGAACAATTCCATAATGGTTAAATTTTTGTGTCGAACCTACTAACCATAGTAAATCACTTCGGCTGCGAGACCGTATCCAATGGCAGGTTATTGCTGAGTTTTTTGATGCGGTTCGTCTCAACAAGTTCTTAACCGCAATCAACCCATCATTAGTAATCACCGTTTGCCAAGTATTATCACCAATACGATTGGCAAAGGCATCGAGCACTCTGCGGGTTTTGTTCAGTGCTTTTTTCTCGCACTGCGATACAAATATAACCATCATGATGTTTGTCTAATATAAGATTTGCTAAGCATGAGAGAGGTAATTTTTTATGTATGAACCTTTTTTATTTCCCAGTCTTTTTTCAGGGCAACGGCCTTCACTTGTTCAAACATAAAATCCAACGCTTTATGCTGAGTAAAGTTTTGCAAACATTGCTGGCGAAATTCCTGTTCTGTCGCACCTTCCTTGGCGCAGATAAAAGCCCAGGGCAGGATGAGGGCGTCTTTGATTAGGTCGGCTATGTCGAACACGAGTGCGCCACGCCTTGTTTTGCCATGCATTACGGCGAAGCCGTGCGGAATTCCGAGTACCCAGAGCGTAGTGGCTGCCAGGCCATAGGCGAGGTAATTACCGTGATTTAAAAATTCGTTGGCGGTGTCGGTTGCGCCGCGTTCGCGAACGAATTCGCCATGTTTAGTTTGGGTGGCGGCTATTTTGTACAGGCGTTTGGTGAGCAGGGCTTCGGTTTGTAGTAATTCACCGACTTTTTTAGCGGTTTCAATTTTGTTGCTAAAACCGTCTAAGGAGCTATTGATTTCAGGGTCATTACTGTCGAAACCTTCGTTTTGTAAGTCACGATCTTTTGACCAGAGTTGTTTGAGGTATTGAATGCGGGCGACTTGAAATTGTTTGGCGGCTTGCAAGCGTTTGTTGTCGTCAAACCAAAAGCTCATCCAACCTTGTACGTATTCGGTGGGTCGGTATTCACTTTGTGGTGATAGCCACTCGATTTCGGTTGCCATGAGTAATGGCGTGCCACCACCGCCACAAAAACCGACCAATACTCCAGCTTGCGCAAGCATTCTCATTGCTGCCTGAGTGACGGATGTCCCAGTGCCTAAGAGTAGGCAGGTGGTGTTGGCGATAGGGATATTCCAGTATTGATTCTCATTACCGCTGGCTTCAGTTAGGTAAAGAACACGGCCATCTTTTTGCATTACTCGACATTTTTCGAGGTAGTAAATATTAGCGCGCTTGGAGTGGAGAATGGCTTTTAAGTCAGTGAGCTGTTCCATACTATTTCTCTATGGTGTTTCAATTCGATCATTCCAATGACCTATTTATTAATTAATTCTAAAGGCTTTAAAGTTGAGTGAATGTGATATGGGTCAAAAGTTTAAGCGGCTACTAGCTCACCAGGCGAGCCACGGTAGACTTTTTATATTTACTTCAAACTTTGAGTACGGATTGAAGATAAAAAATACTCGCCTCTAGCTAGAGCTACCAGAGGCCATTTGTCGGTTACTGAAGATGTAGGATTATTGGGTTACCACGTGCCGAAGAATTGTGAATTGGCGCTCCTGACTTCATCTCCATCAACAATCATAGACACCCACAGGAATAAATTGACATAAAAGAGCTACCTCTTAGATTAATTAACTCTACTTTCACAAAAGAATTCTGTGATGCCAAGATCAAGTAAGACGTTCGATTCTCTCGATGCTACCACTTATTACCATTGTGGCTTCCGCTGCGTTCACAGTGCATTTCTTTGTGGTAAAGATGCAGTAACCGGTCAATTGTTCGAGCATCGACGACAATGGATTGAGGATAATAAATAAATTAGACATTCAAATATAAAAAATCCAAATTGAGCCCAAATTCTCGTGCGCCCTTAAAGAAAAGACGAGGTAGATAAAAATGGTTAATGAATTTAAACAAATTAGCCCTTTTCAAGTGACCTCACGGCTTATTTATCAAAGCCTAGACATAACAATCCAATAACCGATGATTTGACCAAACGATTGCAACGTTTTTACGTGAGTTCTGTTAGGTAGGCATAAACTTTCCACAAGCTCGAATGCCATGTGCCCACTGCTTCCCTAGTTGATGACAGGCTTGTTTTATGTGATAGGAAGTACCGACTAGTGATTTAAACTGAATTTCAAAGTTTTGCCTCAGATAACACCTCTGTTTTGGATCGATGTTCAATTGCTGGCGGATTTACGGTGTGCTTTCAAGCATTGCACTGCGCTTATCATTCCGTAATATTCTGCTGGTCCAATCGAGCGTCCTAAGCGTGCTTTCTATCAAATTACTGAACTTGGGAAAGAATATACTAATAGACCCGACGAGCTGAGACAGTTTTTAAAGCTAAAGATGTCTAAACGGGGTGCATATTTTAAGTCAATATGCTTTACTGAAATTCAAAAAATATCATATGATCAAACTGACGCCTTGTTAGAACCGGTTGATCAAATATATGCAGGACGCGTAATTAACTGACATACATCAGGGAATTAATAGATATGGAAATATCATCTAACTTAACATCTTGTCATGGTTACCTCGTTAACCAATTACTTTGTGAGGGTGGCAGTGAACTATTCTTCGTATCCCCCTTCCTTGCTAGCGACTTTGAAAAACTATTTAGAGAATCAGATTTTTCGTCGGTTGAAGTAATCACTTTAGTAACAACCTTAAAGAAAAACGATCAGGATCAAATCACCAAGCCAAAATCACTAAAGTCTTTTTATCAGCTCGCTAAAGCTAAATGCCCAAAAGCAAAAGTAAAGGTGCACATTGATAATAGCCTGCATGGTAAAATCTACATCTTCAAAAAAGATGCTTCTCAAAAGGCGATAGTCACCTCTGCCAACCTTACGCAAAGTGGATTTTACAATAACCACGAGTGGGGCTTATTAATTGATGATGGTAATGTCATAGAGCAACTAGAAAGCGAGGTATTAGAACGCATCGATTACGCAGATGTCACAGAATCATTGGTCGACCGACTGTTATTATTCTCTGATCAATACTTAAGATTATTGGAACGTGATGATCCTGATTGGGCCAAGGTCGTTACGCCTAACTCTGACATCATGGATGACGTCTATTACCAAGGAACCAATAATAACGACAACCCTCGATATTGGTTAAAGCCTATTGGTGTATCAGAAAACCCCATCTATAAAGAAGACCAACGTGATTATTCTGATTTACACCAAGATCTGGCTTTTTCTGAAAAAGGAGTCGGTGCCATAAGAGCCGGAGATATAGTGATAACGACAGCTGTTGGTTGTGGCTGCCTACTCTCTTGCTTTCACATTACTGGCTCCCCTAAAGATGCAACGTTCGAAGAAAAGCAGAGCGATCCATGGAAAAAGCGCTGGCCTTGGCATATTGAAGGTCGAAACTTGTCGTCAGCATACGGTGGTAGCTGGTGGGAGTATGATCTAGATAGAAAGGTACTACTCGCACAGTTTGTTGATGACCACCCTAATGAAACTGTGACTAGAGCTGGGGCAAAAACATTAGGCAACCTAAACTTTGGCAGCGACAAGGTCGAAATAACAAAAGTTTTTGCTGAATTTCTTATGTCGAAGATTCGTGAAATTTAATTGCAGTTATTAGCTAAAACCTGGGAGTAAATTATGCAGCCTGCAACAATAAAAATATTCCTAACCAAAGGTTCCTCATCGAGCTTACGCACCACAGAGATTTCAAATTGGGCAGGAAAAGGAGAACAATCATAGACACCCACAGAAATAAGCTAACATAAAAGAACTACCTCTTAGATTAATTAACTCAATTTTCACAAAAGAATTCTGTGATGCCAAGACCAAGTAAGACGTTCGATTCTTTTTCAGTATGCTGTTTCTTCCTCTCGTGCCCTTTATCCAGCTCTTGTCGGAGTAGTTGATAGCGAAGGCTAAACTTGAAGCGTCTAGGGCAAGACAGCCGGAATCGGTGACGCTTATAACGACTCATTCCTCGATTCTATCAATTACGGGAACTTAGCTTGTCGGCACCTGATGGGTGCTCTCTGATCGGTAATGGAATTTAAGGGCGCGCCTGCTGTCTGAATAATGACTGATCTTGAAGAGACTTTTTTTATGAAAAGACGATTTTTTATTGCCGGGGCTTTGTTTTCTGCAGCAGGCCTTGCCGCAAACAGAATGGTATTCGCAACAACAGAGGCAACAACATTGAGCGGTGATTTCTCAACTATTAGTAAGACTAAGGATGAGTGGCGTAAATTGCTCGACGCACAGCAATACAAGGTGCTGTTCGAGGAAGGCACGGAACGTCCCTGGACGAGCAAGCTGAACGATGAGAAGCGCGATGGCACCTATATATGCGCTGCCTGTTTTCTCCCGATGTTTACTTCGGCAACCAAGTTCGACAGTGGCACCGGCTGGCCCAGTTTTTTCGATGCTATCAAGACGAATGTCGCTACCAAGCGCGACTGGAAGATGATACTACCGCGCACTGAGTACCATTGCGCGCGCTGCAGTGGCCATCAGGGTCACGTCTTTGACGACGGTCCACAGCCTACCGGGCAGCGCTGGTGCAATAACGGCGTAGCGCTGCAATTTGTACCCGAAGGAGAGTCACTGCCTGATTTGCGGGTCTGAATCTAAATTAATGGTCACTGGCCAAATAACGAAAATCTTGATTTTGTGTGACATGAACTGAGTAAGTAAAACGGTAATGGCAAAGGTGACTAGTTAACTTGACAATACCCTCTCATTATTCAAATACGCTGGGCATCAGCTATTGTTGCAAGCGATGATAAAGTTATTGACTCAGTTACCGAATATTTATTGATTATCACCTGGTTAGCTCCATTGTTGAAAAACTAAAACTAAAACTAAAACTAAAACTAAAACTAAAACTTAGCACGGCTGTAGCTGCCAGTCAGCAAGCGCACGATAGTGCTACCCATCCTGAAAATATTGCGGCTAATAAGTGTGACACTCTGGAGCTTGATGAATTTTCATTTGAGTTAATATGAAATCACTTTTTGTTACATGACGGATCCTCAATCGAGGTAGTGGTCGGCCGTTGGTCGACTCAGTCATGATGACGACCAGTATCGCTTCGCATACACCCAAGGAGCAAAAGATCTTACTAATTTTACGCCATTTTGCCGAATGACAGATTTGCAGGCTGAATGGGGTTCTAAGGTGCAAGTTACGGTTGAAAAAGTAAATCTTGATGCGCCTTTGCAATATCGGATTTTGTGTCGAATCAAATCATCTTGGCCACAGAGTTTTCAACCCTGTCAAAACGGCGCATTTGGGTCACTTGCGAACTAGTCTTAATTCCGGCTAAGCCTTCCCTAAGGCTTTGCTGCAAATTGTGAGTGTCGGTCATGGGCGTTATTAGAAGATTAGCTCATTAATTTAAGCTTTTTGACATTGGTCCTTCTAATTATATTTCAATGGATTGCGCGGTAGGCGATTTTGAAGAGAGCAAGTCAATTTCAAAGGTATGAAGCGCTTTTAATAGTGAACTATTAAAAGCGCTTTTGTATTGATCTCAAGAATTTGAGAACTTAAGAGACGCTTTGTAAATTATGCAGCAAATTTACTAGCAACAAAGTCCCAGTTCACTAGATTCCAGAAAGCACTGATGTAATCAGGCCGCTTGTTACGATAATCTATGTAGTAAGCGTGTTCCCAAACATCACAAGTCAGTAGTGGCGTCTGACCGTTATTCATAGGATTAGCCGCATCATCAGTGTTAACGATTTCAAGCTTACCACTGCTATTCTTCACCAGCCATGTCCAGCCGGAGCCAAAGTTGCCGAGTGCGGAGGCAGCGAATGCTTCTTTAAATTGCTCAAAACTACCAAACTCACTATCGATCGCGTCAGCTAGTAGGGCTTCTGGCTTTCCACCACCATTGGGAGATAAACCATCCCAGTAAAAGCTATGATTCCAAATCTGTGCCGCATTGTTAAAAATACCACCTGAAGAACCTAAAATTATCTCTTCGAGTGAGGCTGATTCGAATTCTGTACCAACAATCATGCCATTTAATTTGTCTACATAAGTTGCGTGATGTTTGCCGTAATGAAATTCGAGGGTTTCAGCACTGATATGTGGCTCTAGGGCATTTTTCGCATAAGGTAGTTCGGGTAAAACATGCTTCATTATTTAATCTCCAGTTAAAAATTTGTTCTATCTAGGCAATACCAGGTAACGACTAGCGTGAATTACCAAGGTTAAAGGCATTTTTAAAAATGCTCTTTCTGCGATAGCTTAATGTATTGCTCTATATTTTTGCATCTATGCAGTCATCCGAAGAGACGTTGCTTTGCGCCGGTAGCAAGGAAGGTATGTATGCTGATTTCGGCTAATGCATCTAGTACTTAGACAAGAGCAACAAAAAACCAATAATTGATTATTATCGGATTTACTTGTTAGTTTGAGGCTAAAATAAAATTTACAAGTAGCAGTCTCTAAAATTTTAATCAACAACCATACTCTAGTAGATAGATATTAATATAAATCGACATCAATGCCCTGCTTGTTGGATTTCTCTAAAATGTTTCCACAATAAAGATACTTTGATATCAAGATCAAGGAAGACATTGATTTCTCAAAATACTAACCTTCATTATCGTTGAAGATGTATGTGCTTTTGATGTCGTTTGGTTGGATGCAATTAACTGCTGACATTAACAGAGTATGAATTTTCAGATATGACAGTAAAGTCCTGATAAAAGGATGGGCTCTGGATAGGATCTCGCTGATTGATATTAACAGGGTGGCCTTTTATAATTCAGGCGCTTTTCAAGTCGCAAGCAATATTAATATAGCACGATCAAGTTGGTTTAGGATAAACCCTCTGTAAGAACAATACGGGCCGCTTTTTTATTCATTGTTATTTCAACAACGAAGACTATTTATGACCAACAAACCCACCTCTCGCAAAGTGCCTTCAGGCAGACTATCGCGTTTAGCCATATTGGGTGGTATCGCCTCTGCAGTTGCTGGCAATATAGCCAAAGGGGCAGCAAAACAAATGCTGACAGGCAAGCTTCCTTCATTGCATCAAAATCTATTAAATACCGATAATGCCACTTCAATCACGAAACGATTGGCTCGCATGCGCGGTGCAGCAATGAAATTGGGTCAATTGCTGTCGATGGATGCAGGCGAATTATTACCCGTTGAATGGGAGCCTATTCTGTCGCGGTTGCGTGAGCAGGCCGACCCGATGCCGAAGTCACAGCTGATAGCAACGTTAGAGGCAGCTTGGTCTGAAGACTGGCTTTCACAATTCAGTTATTTTTCATTTGATCCTATTGCTGCTGCCAGCATAGGACAAGTGCATAGAGCCGTATTGAAAGATGGCCGTGAATTGGCCATAAAAATTCAATATCCCGGTGTGCGAAAAAGCATCGATAGTGACATCGACAACATTGTTGGCTTAATTAATCTGTCGGGTGCATTACCAAAGCATGTAGATCTTGCGCCAATGCTCGAGGAAGCCAAAGCTCAACTAAAAAATGAGGCTGACTACTTAAAAGAAGCGCAATATTTAAACCTTTATCGCGATAACCTCGCTTCAAATAACGACTTTATTGTGCCCTATGTTATTGACGAGTTAAGCGATCAGAATGTGCTTGCTATGGAATACATCGAGGGCTTGCCCATTGTCGACATTGCTAAAATGGGGCCTGAGACTATTGATTTTGTTTGTTCAAAGTTGATGCGTTTAACCTATGAAGAGCTTTTTAATCATAGACTCATGCAAAGTGATCCCAACTTTTCAAACTATCTTTATCAACCCGACACTCAAAAAATAGTATTGCTTGATTTTGGCGCCTGCCGCGAGGTTTCTCAGCATTCCTCAGATCAATATCTAGCGATGGCAACTGCAATGCAACAGCAAGATATAGCAGCAATAAAAAGTGTGCTATACGCACTGGGATTAATGCAGAATGGCATGAGTCAAACTGTCATAGACACGGTGCTTAAAGCTTGTCTAGAGGCGAGTCATTGCCTGCAGTCGGACAATGGCTATAATCTTAAAAAAGAACAGTTAATTAAACGTATCCAAGCAATCAGTATGCCGATGGTAATGGATAAGTCAGCGGTGGCTTCTCCTGATTTTGATGTCTCGCTAGTGAATAGGAAAGTGACAGGTATGATATTGCTAGCCAACAAATTAGGCGCAACGCTGGATTTTAAGGGCGCTTTAGCACCCTATTTATTACAAGCGAAAACGGACTAACAGCGCTCATTGAAATGCTTTGCAAGTGAGGATAAAGAGCAAGTGCTTTGAACCAGTTTTAAGCTGAAGGTTGCTGAGTTACCGTTTTAAGGTGAGCAAAGGCATCTAACGCCCTTGTCCTAGTTGCCTTTAAGTCAACAATCGGTTTTGGGTATGTGCTGCCTAATTCTATTCCACAGGCTCGCAAAATTTCGGCAGGCGCTTCCCATGGTTTATGAATAAACTTATTGGGGAGCCTACTTAGTTCGGGACAATAGCGCTTAACATAGGCGCCGTCTTTATCGAATTTTTCACCCTGTAGAATAGGGTTAAATATTCTAAAGAAAGGGGATGCGTCTGCACCAGAGCCTGCTACCCATTGCCAGCCTGACGAGTTACTTGCCATATCGGCATCTAACAATGTGTCCCAAAACCAGCGTTCACCATCGCGCCAATCGATTAGTAAGTTCTTTACTAAGAATGAACCAACCACCATTCTGACACGATTGTGCATATAGCCAGTTTTATATAGTTCGCGCATGCCGGCATCGACAATGGGAATCCCCGTGTTACCAGACTGCCATGCCAGTAAGTTGGATTCACTTTTACGCCAAGGGAAGTAATCAAATTTAGCGTTGAAATTTTTCGTGGGCAGCTCAGGAAAGTGAAATAACAAGTAGTAGCTAAATTCGCGCCAACCGAGTTCACTCAAATAAACATCTAAATCTTTATTTTCGAATGCATTTTCGAAGGCGCCTAAAATGGCATACCACGCTTGGTTTGGTGATACCTCGCCAAAGTGTAAATGAGGTGATAAAAGTGATGTTCCTTTTACGGCCGGCAGGTTGCGATCATTTTGGTATTGAGTTGCGGCCTCGTCAATAAATCGGTGTAGTCTGTTTGCGGCGCCTAACTCACCCGGGTGCCACATTTTCTCAAACTCTTCATACCATTTAATGTTGGGTAATAAAGCCAGGCTATTGAGCGCATCAAGCGTAAATTGTGCGTTAACGGGTATCGAAAATTTTTCTGGCTTGGGCAAAGGCAGTCGCGGTGACTGCCTAGTTAAACAGCCTTTTCTGTAATAGGGCGTGAATACTTTATAGGGCGTTTCATCTTTTTTTAATACCGACATGGGCTCCCATAGCAGCGAGCCATTAAAGCTTCCTACGCTAATGCCTTGCTGCTTTAATTCAGTTTTAATCGTCGCGTCGCGTTTTATTTGCCAAGGTTCATAGAGTCGATTCCAGACCACTTGAGTCGCATCGTATTCAGTTATGAGTGCTTGCAAAACCGTTAGAGGGTTGCCTGCTTTAATAACCAGTTGATTGTTGAGTGACTTGCTTAAAGAGAGTAATGAATTATGTAACCACCATTGACTCGCGCCTCCCAGTAAAGCACTTTCAGGCGCAGTGTTGTCGGCGATAAATACGGGGATAATTTGACCATTGGCAACGGCAGCTGTTAATGCGGGGTTATCGGTTAACCTTAGGTCTTGTCGAAACCAGACGATGGTGAGTTGTTTTGTCATTGACACTAATGCTCTAAATATTTTAATGATTCTGGCATACTTTGCAGTATTCGTAACTTATAGATTTTAATTTCAATTTGACCAAGAACAGATCGAAAAAATTGTGGTCAGATTACTGTTATGACAATAATTAGTTGAATAGTGGTGACAATGAAAAAGAAAATTGGACTGCATTGGTTCAGAAAAGATTTAAGGCTAACGGATAATCCTAGCTTGGCTTTACTGACAAGCCAGGTAGATGAGCTTGTTTGTGTCTATAGGCTTGATGAGGTAAAGGTATTAGAGCCAAGCGCTTTATCATCGAATAAAGAACAATTAGGTGAGCACCGAGCCCACTTCATTCATCAGGCTCTTATTGACCTAGACGCCTCTCTGCAGCGCTTTGGCCAACAGTTAATTATCTTGCAAGATAACGGCTTAACGTCACTGTTGAACGTTATCGATAGCTTAGAGATTACCGATGTCTCCGCCGAATGGCATTGCGGTGTTAATGAGCAAAGTCAGTGGGCCGAATTAAAAACTTTGCGCCCACAATTAAGCTTTATTCAAGAAAATGGGTCTACTTTGTTTCAAGCGTCTCAATTTCCTTTTGCGATTGAAAATTTACCCGCATCGTTTTCACCCTTCAGGAAAAAGGTAGAAAAATATTGTCAGGTTGAGGCACTGGGTGAGCCAATTAAAACAATGCCAGCATCAAGTATTAGTCAAATATCGTTCGATTCAATTGACATTAACAGTCTATCAACGAGTAAAAACTATTATGCCGCGCTTGAGGGAGGGGAAACCAAGGCATTAGAGCAGTTAAAATATTATCTTTGGGATACTGACCTAATAACGACCTATAAAGAAACTAGAAACGGTTTAGATGGCTGGAAATTTTCGAGTAAGTTGTCTGCCTGGTTAGCTCAAGGCTGCATTAGCCCCAAGTACATTTATTACGAGCTATCAAAATATGAAGCTGAACGGACTAAAAACGAGTCTACCTACTGGTTGTTTTTTGAATTACTGTGGCGAGAATTCTTTCATTGGAATCAATTTAAACATAAGGCTGCGTTATTTTCAAAAAGTGGCGTTCAGGGTGTGGTTAAGGCGAGTTCGGCTGATCTAAAAACTTTGCAGTGTTGGCAGCAAGGTAACACCGGTTACCCGATTGTAGATGCCTGCATGCGCCAATTACTGACGACTGGGTTTATGTCCAACAGGGGCCGTCAGTTAGTTGCAAGCTGTTTTGTCCATGAACTTGGTCAAGATTGGCGCTATGGAGCCCGTCATTTCGAGCATCAGTTGGTTGACTTTGACGTAGCCAGCAACTGGGGGAATTGGCAATATCTGGCGGGTGTCGGTGCAGACCCTAGAGGTCATAGGCAATTTAATTTGGTCAAGCAAACGGAGTTTTATGACCCTCAGAAAAACTTCATTACGCACTGGCTGACTTAGGTGCATGCTTTGGCAGTGCAAGAGACATTAAAGCGGCTATCGCTATAAAAGCGGACGACACCCACAAACATGCCTCTAACCCTGCCACTTGAAACAGCCAACCAGACAAAACAGTCCCGATCAATCTCCCCAGTGCATTGGCCATATAGTAAAAGCCTATATCAAGCGATACGCCATCTTCATTGGCGTAGCTGACAATCAAGTAACTGTGCAGCGATGAATTAATAGCGAACAGGACGCCAAAAACCGTCAGTCCAGCCATTAAGCTCCAAGTGGGATTAAAGTCATTCATTAAGGCCAGCGCGATTATGGCTGGAATAAATGCCAACACAAGCGCCCAGGAAAGCGCCGTCTTCCCATCAGGTAGTTTTCCCGATCGCGCCCTCGTGATGATTGGTGCGATTGATTGCACGATACCGTAACCAATAATCCAAAAACCAATAAAACTACTGATTGACCAGTGATCCCATCCTAGGTGGCTGGCGAGGAAAACGGGCAGAGCAACCACAAACCAAACATCGCGCGCACCAAAAAGAAATAACCGTGCTGCGGATAAAAAGTTGATAGACCGACTTTTTGAAAAGATGGCTGAAAACGGGGGCTTATTTTTGGCTTTACCCAAGTCTTTCTCAAGCATTGTTAAACTGAAAATCCACACTAAAGCCAAAGCGACAGCCATAGTCGCAATAGCACCTGTAAACCCGAACAGAGTCAACATTGCTCCCCCTAAAAAGAAACCTGCACCTTTTAACGCATTCTTCGATCCGGTTAACAGTGCCACCCATTTATAAAGTGTCCCTTGATCGCTTGCGGGAACTAACAGTTTTATGGCGCTTTTAGCGCTCATCTTATTCAAATCTTTCGCAATACCAGACAACGCTTGTGCAGCCATGACCCAGGGTATTGCGAGCAGGCTCACGGGTACCAAAAGCATAGCAAGTGCTATGACTTGCAGGGCTAATCCGATATTCATCGTTTTATTTAACCCCAGCTGAGCGCCTAACCAACCACCAACCAAATTGGTGATCACACCAAAGATTTCATAAAACACAAATAGCATGGCTATTTGTAGCGGGCTGTAACCCAACTGGTAAAAATGCAGCACGACCAACATTCGCAGTGCGCCGTCGGTTAGTGTAAATGCCCAGTAATTTGCCGTAATAATCAGATACTGGCGAACTTCGCAAGATAGGGGTTTAATCGGGTGCAAAACTTAATGCACTTACCCAACACCGGACACTAATTTGGCCAGTTCCATGGTGCGATTAGCATAGCCGTATTCGTTGTCATACCAAGTATATAGCTTTACCTGGGTTTGATTAATGACCATAGTTGACAGTGCATCGACTATCACCGAGCGTGGGTCAGTCTTGTAATCAATCGATACCAGGGGACGCTCTTCATAACCCAATATATTATTTAATTCATGCTCAGATGCGTGTTTAAACAGTGCGTTAATTTCTTCAACCGTTGTTGCTCTTTCGACCTCAAACACGCAATCGGTTAAGGACGCATTGGCCAACGGTACGCGAACAGCATGACCATTCAGTTTACCTTTCAATTCAGGAAAAATATGGCTGATGGCGGTGGCAGAACCGGTCGTTGTTGGGATTAAACTCATGCCACAGGCGCGTGCACGACGCAGATCTTTGTGCGGTGCGTCGAGTATTGTTTGAGTATTGGTAAGATCGTGGATAGTTGTAATGCTACCGTGTTTTATGCCTATTTTTTCATGTAATACTTTGACAATGGGTGCCAAACAATTTGTCGTACAAGACGCAGCAGTAACGATTAGGTGCTCATTCGAGTTGAATAAATGATGGTTCACACCCATTACAACGTTTAGAACACCGTCCTCTTTAACGGGTGCAGTGACAACGACTCGCTTAACGCCCTGAGACAGATATTGCTCCAATAACGCTTTAGTTTTCATTTTGCCAGACGCCTCGATCACAATATCGCATCCAGACCAGTCCGTTTCGTCTATCGCCATGTTGTGGCTTAGGGCGATTGTTTTGCCTTCAATTAAAAGGTCGGTGTCGTTATGGTTAGCTTCATATTGCCACTTACCGTGGATAGAATCAAAATTGAGTAGGTGTGCAAATGTCTCTGCATTGCCAGCGGGGTCATTGAATTGCACAAACTCAAATTCAGGCCAATCCCACGCTACTTTAAGGGCCAACCGTCCTATTCGACCTAGGCCGTTAATACCCACTTTAATCGTCATAATATTTATCTCATTGAGGATTTGTGTTGACGATCAATCAGGATTTAACTGTCAGACGGCTAATTGTTGTTAAGACGATGATAGTACTCATCAAATTAATGACCGGTTAAGGCATATTCTTTGATTGAACCAAAAGATTCGATTGTTAAATTAATCCAACGTTATGTGAAACAGAACGAACTCTAGGGTTATTATAAACGAGTAGTGCTTCTCTACGAGAAATTTCATTACGAATTTGGACGGTGCGTAAAGAGTGCCCACAAACAGACTCAATACTCCTGACTCTTTCTTTTAGTTTTGATATCACGGTAGAAATATCTTCTTCAGTATTAAATATGTTTGAGTCAATCATCTTTGTACCTTTTGTTTTACGATAATCTGGGATAGGAAAAGATTTTTACCTTATATAATATTTATTCTAGTCACCAAAAATTACAATGGTGTTACAAATGAGCAAATTTGCGTCAAAATAAAAGGTAGAAAACTCGCGACTAGTATGAGCAGAATAAAAACATCGTTTCTGGATTGAATTGATCAGGCTGTAATAAGTGTCCGATAGATCTTTTAATGTTGAGAATATCTTGCAAACTGTTCGCACAGCTAGATTTGTTAATGGGTGAAACTTTAAGATTGCTAAAGTTGACGACGAAAGGTGAATTTAAAAAAATATAAAAGCTGTTATGCATTCATGGCCACATTCTAGGTGCAAACGGTAATTTTAAAATGATGTATCCACTGACGTAGGAGATCCATCCATGGGTAAAGTCCTTAGCCAATAACAGATTCAAACTTACCAAGAAGAAGGGTTTATTTCTTCTATTGATGTAATGTCTGAAGATGAAGCCTTATCTTACGCACAACGATTGCAGGCTGCGGCAGTTCAGTATCCATTAGAGTAAAGTGGTGTGAATCGTAACAACGCCCACCTTTATTTTAAGTTCCTTGATGAACTGGCCTCTCATCTAAGAGTTCTAGATGCGGCAGAAGACTTAGTTGGGCAACATTTCACCTTAAGGGGTAGCGTGCCATGTATTAAAGAACCCAACTCTAGACATTTTGTATGCTGGCACCAAGATGCTACCTACATGGGCATTACACCGCGTAATTTTGTTACTCCTTGGATTGCCCTGACTCATAGCAACAAACATACCGGATGTATGAGTATGATCCCACGCAGTCATGTGAATGAAATTCAACCCCACAAAGACACCTATGGCGACGACAACATTTTAACCAGAGGGCAAGAAGTTGATAATGTCGATTCTAGCCAAGCCGTAGATTTGATCCTAAAACCTGGGCAAATGTCGTTGCATCACGCCATGATTATTCACGGATCACAACCCAACCAAAGTAAAGACAAGCGCCGCATTGGCTTTGCTTTAAAGTCTTTTATGCTTGCAGGTGCAAAACAAAATATTGGGCAGAATAACTGGTTGCCAGCACGTGGTGATTGCTCACAAGAAGGATACTCTTATTTAGCGCGACCTGAAAACGATATGGATACCAATAGTACTTTTGAACGCGATCGAGCCAATAAAAACTTTGCTGATATCTTGTATCATGGGGCCGGGGGAAAAAAGGTTACTAAATTTACTTTAATTGAGGCATATGAAGTGCTGGTTATTCTATGTATCTAACTGACAGAGCTTGCCAATAACATTTCAGGTCATTGGTCTTTATAAAAAACGGCGTTACATCCAAGAAGCCATTCGTAAAGAATTCTGTTAACTTGATATCTACATTGTGGATGAAATTTACATGGTCAACTATTGCCGTGAATGTTGTGATAAACAATAAGAATATCTCCGATACGATACAAAAATATTCAAAAAAGCTTATTTTATTCAAGATTATTAGTCATTTCTTAAACCCCAATTAGAGTTAGACCCCCTTAAATTAGCCTTAAATTCATAATGCCCCCCCATTTTATAAAAAAATATCGAGTGTTGGTTTTACGCAATAATTTATATAAACCTTTGATTCTTATATAAAATTTTTATATTTTTGATTTAATTTAGTTGTTAAGAGATAATTAATTGTAAGTTTATGATCATAATTTCAAAAAATTAACACTGAAGGTAGTCCAATAGTCAAGATAATGCGTATATTCTTCGTGGCTTACTTTTTGAATTTCCTCAAATTGGGGTACGTGGTAGCTATAAGGGGGTCTAGCATTTTATATTTTAATAAATATGCAGGCACTAATTAATAGAAAAACTATATCTTAGGGGTTACACATGACTAATATGTTACCAGCTGACGATTATGTCGGTATGTCTTTTTGGCTAATATCTATGGCACTTGTTGCTGCAACTGTTTTCTTTTTTATTGAGCGTGATCGTGTACACGGTAAATGGAAAACATCTTTAACTGTATCGGGATTGGTTACTTTGATCGCTGCAGTTCACTACTTTTACATGCGCGACGTATGGGTTGCTACGGGTGAGTCACCAACAGCATTCCGCTATATCGATTGGCTATTAACTGTGCCGTTATTAATGATTGAGTTCTATTTAATTCTTTCCGCAGTAACAAAAGTGCCTGCTGGTGTTTTCTGGCGTTTATTAGGCGGCACCGTTGTAATGCTTGGTTTCGGTTATGCCGGTGAAGTTGGGTTGATGGACGCTAAAGTAGCTTTCTTCCCATCAATGGCAGCATGGTTCTTCATCATCTGGGAAATCTTCCGCGGTGAAGCAAGTCGAATCAACGCTGGATTGGCGAATGTTCACGTTCAAAAAGCCTACAAATACATGTTGATCTTAGTAACAGTTGGTTGGGCAATTTACCCAATTGGTTATTTCGTCGGATACTTCATGGAAGGTACAGACTTCGGTGCGTTAAATCTTATCTATAACATCGCTGATTTCTGGAACAAGATTGCATTTGGTCTAGTTATTTGGGCAGCAGCAGTTGCCGACTCAGAAGACAAGGACAAAACAGCAAAAGCATAATTAATATGTTTGATTAATTGAAAGGGTCAGCAACAATGCTGGCTCTTTTTATCTAAACATTAATAATAAAGTAACCAGTATTTTAATTAGTTTTATGAGGGTGCTAACAATGTTCCCAACAATATTAAGCGAGGTACAAACATGGCATCCGTTGGACGCATTGTATCAACGCGAGATGCCTCATATTGATAGTAGTCTGGCTAAGGCCGCTACCTATCATTTTAATAATCCCGGCAAATATTTTAGAGCTCACCTTGCACTATCTAGTGGCGTAGCCTTAGGTTTAGACGAGGATGATAATTTACATTGGGCTGCGGCTTGCGAGCTGTTGCACAACGCATCACTAATACATGACGATATTAGTGATGCTAGCACGCATAGACGCGGGCAAGAGAGTATTCGTCAGCAATTTGGATCTGATATGGCACTTTGCCTTGGTGACTGGATGGTAGCCAAAGCCTTTGAGCTAGCCGCAAGAAATAGTCATTGTGGTGGTGTTCTTGTCGCGCTTTTATCCAAGGCTATGCAGGAAACATGCAGCGGACAAATTTCTGATATTACCCAGCGTCAATGTGCTGAATTAGATGAATGGCAGCGAATTGCTAAAGGTAAAACTGCACCCCTATTGATCGCCCCCATTAAAGGCGCCGCCTTAATGGCCGGTCTGGACAAAAATCAAGGGCACCTAGAACCTCTAGGCAGTCTCGAAAGGCTTGTGGGCTTTTGCGGCCTAGCTTACCAAGGTCGTAACGACATCGATGACATTATTCCATCAAGTCATCGATCAAGTGATTTAGACGGCCACAAACCAAATTTAGTAATCAGTCTATTCGTTTTGCAAGGTGTCGGCCGAGATGAGTTTAATGTTTGGTATCAGTCTGAAGACAAAAGCTTACTTGCTCATTGGCAGCGCCGCATTGCATCTAGCGATGTGATCTTACAAGCTAATCAATCAGTGGATTATTGGTTGTTACAGGCAGCTCAGTTAGTCGATACATTGCCCGTTCAACTTCGATCAGTAGCTCATGGCCTAGTTGCTTCTGTAAAAAAGAAAACAACCGCTGAACGCCGAGGACAGATAGCTTGACCTCAAAAATATTTGGAGCCAATCAGACCGCAGTAGTGATCGGAGCAGGCTTCGCTGGCATAGCCACAGCATTAAGACTCAGAGCCCTAGGCTATAATGTAACATTACTCGAGCGCCTCAATAATTTGGGTGGTCGAGCCCAAGTATTTGAGCGAGGTGGCTACCGTCATGACGCTGGACCCACGGTTATCACGGCGCCTTTTCTCTTTGATGAACTCTTTGAGCTGTTCGATGAAAAGCTAGCAGATCATTTAGAATTCGTGCCATTGGATCCTTTCTATCGCTTTCACTTTGCTGACGGCAGTCAATTTGACTATCGCGCTAGCATTGAAGATACATTGACCGAGATACGACGCTTTAGTAAGGACGATGCAGATGGCTATCTAAAACTATTAGACCAGTCTAAGAAGGTTTATGACGTCGCCTTTAAACAGCTTGTGCATCGACCTTTTACTCGAATATGGGATATGGCCAAACAGGTACCAGCGCTCATTATACTCAAATGTTATAAAACCGTGTCGCAGATGGTGAATAGTCATTTGAAGCATCCCTTGATTCGTCAGGCTTTTTCTATTCATCCTTTGTTGGTGGGTGGGAATCCATTTAAGACGACAGCTATTTACTCATTAATTCATTATCTAGAACGTCGCTGGGGTGTGTTTTTTTGTATGGGTGGAACCGGTAAGCTGGTGGAAGCGTTAGGTGCTCTTATGGCGCGTCAGGGTATTAATATTGTGCTCAACGCTGATGTCGATGAGATCACCGTTATCAATAAAATAGCAACTGGGGTGCGACTCAGAGATAACCACACTATAGATGCAGATTTGGTGGTTTTTGGTGGTGACCCCGAAACTTGCTACCAGCACTTATTGCCCAAAACCAAATTCAGCCTGCCCGCAATTAAAAAACAATACAGTATGGGGCTCTATGTGTTGTATTTCGGCACTAAAAGACTCTATCCAGACGTCGCTCACCACAGCATTTGGATGGGACCAAGATTTAAAGAATTGCTTTCCGAAATTTTTGATGCCAAACAAATGAGTGATGATTTTAGTCTTTATGTGCATCGTCCAACAGCAACGGACAAAAGTTTTGCACCTGAGGGCTGTGAATCTTTTTACGTCCTATGCCCAGTACCAAATCTGCAGGGCAATGTTGACTGGAGTAGTGAAGCAGAGCGTTTACGTGACCGAATTGTCAATGCACTGGAGGAGACTATACTGCCAGAACTATCATCAGTAATTGAAGAAGTGTTTTGGATGACACCAGAAGATTTTGCCAAGGACTATCGCTCTATGCATGGTGCTGGATTTTCAATCGAACCGCGACTAACCCAGTCTGCTTGGTTTCGTTTTCACAATCGTGATAGCGCCATTGCTAACCTGTATTTTGTTGGTGCTGGGACTCACCCCGGCGCTGGACTCCCTGGGGTCGTCAGCTCAGCTAAAGTAGTGGAAGAATTACTGACCGGCGTTGAGGTCGGTTCAGGCGGATAGACAATGGAAAATTTGTTTACCAACTCATTGATACAATCTGTCCCTAAGCAAATATTGGCTCGGCACGGTAAAACATTTTATTGGGCCAGTTTATTTCTGGGCTCTAAACTCGCCGACCCTGTGGCACAACTCTATCAATTTTGTCGATTTGTTGACGACTTAGCAGATGGTGACCTGCCTAATCGTGAAGGGTCTCTTGAAGAGATCCGCGCCCGGTTGAATGGTAGCAATCGACTTGCAGGTGCAGAAGTCGAAGCTTTCATGCTTCTCGCGAGAGAGAACGGTATTCCATTGATAGCTGCACGAGAGCTGCTTGATGGTATGCTTAAAGACCAGAAGCCAATTGTTATCAAAGATGAAGCTGAATTACTTCGTTACTGTCATGCTGTCGCAGGTACGGTGGGTTTGATGATGTGCCGCGTCCTGAAATGTGAGGATAAGCGAGCCGATAGTTTTGCCATTGACCTTGGTATTGCAATGCAACTGACTAATATTTCAAGAGACGTTCTAGAAGATGCAAAAATGGGTCGTCGCTATCTTCCCGCAAGCTGGGTTGATCTGCCGGCATCAGCGATTGCTGAGGCAGATGTCGAGAGCTATCAGCCAATTGCTATAGCCGTTGATCGTTTGCTTGATCTCGCCGAGGACTATTATCAGAGTGCCTTGTTAGGCATTCAACTCCTGCCTTTTCGTTCGCGTCTTTCTATTATTATTGCATTGCGTGTCTATAGGCAGATTGGTTGGGTATTAAAACGGCGCAGCCTGCCGTGGTGGCAAGGCCGGGTCTTTGTCGCCAAGCCAGAAAAGGCATTTTTGAGTTTGCGTAGCCTTGGTGACTTAAAACCGTTGAAAGTCCCAGCGCATAAAAAAGAGTTGCATCAACACCTTCAGGGATTGGCTGGTGTCTGAATTAGGCAGTAATTCGAATGAGATCAATGAGCTTGATATAGCTATTATTGGTGGTGGCAGTGCTGGTATCACACTGGCCTCTAAGCTCAGTAACTGTTCTGCTGTTGTCGTAGAGCCACGCACACCAGCTGAGCGCGACTGTAGTTGGGCGCTATGGGCTGATAGTCATCAGGCAAAAAAATTCGCTGCAGCGACTAAAGGTCGTTGGCATCAGTGGCGGTTAATTGATCACCAGACTGAGGTGCGTCATTGTAGTGACCAGTATCACTATACCAGCCTTAGTTCTGCTCAATATATGACGCAATGTGAAAGTAAGTTGGCAGAGGGTGTCGATCTTATTCGAGCACCAGCAGAAGATGTTGTTGCTGCGGGTAACGGCGGTTCATTTAGCGCTGCTGGAAAGCATTATCGAGCGACCCAATTGTATGATAGTCGACCACCAAAAATGGCTGATGATAGTTTAAGACAGCATTTTCTTGGTTGGGAAATACGCACCAAGTACCCTATCAATGAACCCGAGATAGCGACATTAATGGATTTTCGTGTTGATCAATCTCGTGGCCTGCATTTTATTTATGCGCTGCCGTTTTCTGATCGCAGGCTTTTAATCGAATCAACTATGATCTCTAGTCATTTAGAGGAAAAGGACTGGTATCGACAAGCCATTGCTGAATGGCTACACGAACAAAACATTGAAATAGAAGAAAAATTGGGCGAAGAAACTGGCGTCATACCCATGCATACGATAAAGCCATTGGATGATGATATTGCCAGTATTGGAGCAGCCAGCGGTGCAGTTCGTCTGTCGTCTGGGTATGCCTTTACAAGCATTCAGGCGCAAATCACGCAACTGGCTGAAAGAATTAGCGTGGGCCAGTACACAGTGCCTAACCCTGTTTCATCCATACTCATTGGTATGGATAAGATCTTTAATCGCGTATTGATGGCGCAACCAGAGTTGGCTGTTTCGCTGATGATGGGCACCGCCAAAGCTTTAGACGCCAATGGCTTTGCGCGCTTTATGCTGGGTTCCGCTACGATCATAGACTGGGCTAAGGTCGTAATGGCCATGCCTAAAGTGCCCTTTTTAAAACAAGTCTTCCAGTCATGAACTCCTGGGATATGATCGCAATCGGTGCCATTTTATTATTAGGTGTGCCGCATGGTGGCCTTGACGGTGCAGTTGCTCGGCGCATTGGCTGGCCAGTTGGGCTGTTACCCTGGCTAGGTTTTCATCTGGCCTACATTGCTTTGGCAGCCCTAGTGATTGGCCTTTGGTGGTTATTTCCGTTATCGAGCTTAGGAGTATTCTTACTAATCTCAGCATTCCATTTTGGTGCCAGTGATATTGCTGATAGTGGCTCTGATTGGTTGCCGTGGATAGCTCATGGCGGTTTGATTTGTATTGCTATTCCGTGCTTGCAGCCTTCACAGGTAGAGCCAATTTTTGCTGTTCTTGTTGGTGTCGAAAATGCCCGGGTATTGATGTCGGGGATTACTCTTTTATTTATACCTTGGATCATTAGCTGTATTGGCTACTTTGGATATGCCTTCATAAGGCCCCAATATCGAAAAACACTCATCAGCCTGCTAATACTTTTGGGATTGGCCAGTACAATGCCGCCTTTGATCAGCTTTGCGCTCTATTTTTGCCTTTGGCATAGTCGAGGTCATATGCTTAGGTTATGGCATAGCCTTACAAAATCAGAGCGCACTCGAAGCATTCGTGAAGCAGCAATCTATACAATTGCAGCTTGGGTTAGCGTGGGAATTATTTATTATTATTTACAGGGGTCGCCCACTACTTTGCTAGTCCAACTAACCTTTATTGGCCTAGCTGCACTGACGTTGCCTCATATGTTACTTGTCGATTATGCCGACAGAAAAGATCAGCAAAGAGAAGCATAGCTATGACCGATATTCGTACTCGCAAAGCAGATCACATTGAATTGGCATTGAAATCGACGCATCAGTCTCAGCAGGGTGCTGGACTTGATCGTCTGTGTTTTGAGCCTAATCCTCTCCCCCAGATTACCTTAAATGATATTGAGCTCCACCGCGACTTCTTAGGTCAGACTGTTTCAGCTCCTTTTTTGATTGGTGCTATGACGGGCGGTTGTGAGAATGGTGAATTAATTAATCGGCATCTCGCCGAAGCGGCCGAGGCCTGTCAAATCCCACTGGCTTTGGGTTCACAAAGAGCGGCATTAGAGCAAGGTTTAAAGCAAGATCTTAGGCGCTGGGCGCCATCCGCAATTTTATTGAGTAATTTAGGTGCCACGCAATTAAAGCAGGGTGGCATTGATCTAGCTCGACAGGCCGTCGAGTCAGTACAAGCCAATGCATTGATTATTCATCTGAATCCTTTGCAAGAGCTGATACAACCCAATGGAGATCGAGATTGGACTCTAGTTTTAGAGGCTATTGAAAACTGTGCTGCTAAGCTTGAGGTGCCAATTATTGTCAAAGAAGTTGGATCTGGCATAGGCCCTACTAGCGCTAAAAAATTAATGGATGCTGGTGTTAATTGGATTGAAGTTGCTGGTCGTGGTGGCACTAGTTGGGCAAGCATTGAACTAGACCGCAACGGTTCTGAGCGAGAAAGAGAAATTGCCGCTCCTTTTATTGATTGGGGTATGGATACAGTCGAATTATTGCCTGCAGTGCGTAATGCTTGTCCATCTTTAGGACTGATTGGCTCAGGTGGCGTGCGTCATGGTTTAGATATTGCCCGTTGCATCCGACTGGGTGCAACAATGAGCGCTTTGGCGCAGCCTTTTTTAGTACCTGCTTTAGAGTCTACCGAGGCCGTTATTGATAAAATTTCAATACTGCAGGAACAATTGCGCTGGGCCATGTTCCTAACAGGTAGTCAATCACTGCGAGAATTGCGTCAGGCAGCCTTGCAATAGAAACCAGTTAATAGAATTGTATAAATACCGCATTAAAAGAATCATCAGTGTATCTGCCAATATTGACCTGATGAATAAAATCTACCACTAAACTAGTTAATTTTTATTAACTATGAATTTGTCCAACCTCTAAGACAGGCGACGCATCTAACTCTTGTGCATCCATCATACTGACAATCTTCTGCATAGTCGCAAGCATTTGCGATTGCTCCCAATTTTCCATCGCTTCAAAACGTGCAATAAAATGACTTTGTAAAGGCTTTGGGGAGTCTTTGATGATCTCATTACCTGCCACCGTTAAACTGATGCCAACTTTGCGTTTATCCGTTGTTGATCGTGTTCTAGTCACTAAATTTCTTTTTTCAAGACGATCTAAAATACTCGTAATTGTTGCTGAGCTAAGATTGATTGTTCCAGCTACTTCCTTAACCATTGCATCATCGTGTTCTTCAACAGCTTGTAGAACCAACAATTGTGGGCCGGTCAGTCCGGTTTCCTTACTTAATTTTTTTGAATACAAGTCAATGGCACGGATAACCTGACGAAGTGCGATCAACAACTCTTCATATTTCTTCATCTTATCTGCTCATTACAATACGAATAATTACAATACTAATAAACATTGATTAAGTCACGCCATTAGCAAGGAAAGCCCTAATATTCGGCACCCGAGAGCCAGTGCTAATCAATTAGCGCTTGATATTAAGCATTGGTTCCTTTACTATATTAATTCGAATACGAACTATTAGAGGTATAACAAATCTTAAGTTCCAAATTAATAACGAACTTTGAACCAATCAGTAACACATGTAACCAATACCTTAAGGAATTAGCGGGATTGGCCTGTTTTTGGTTGCTTTTAGGCACCTATGTTTTCTACCCTTTTTATAAGCTATATAAGTTTAGCACAAGTAATAAAATGAAAAATTAGCTTGAAATAAAAATTTATGATTAGTGTTGTATTTTTTAAAGCGTGATAGCTAGTTTATAGCCAGTCTAAAAATAAAATTTTAGTTAGTCTCATTGCTCAAAATTTGGTGTAAGAACTTTAAAGTTTCAGCAAATACTAAAGGCACTACCAATCGAATTCAAAAATTTTCCTTTGGTACTGCCGGTTTGGAGCTGATCGGGTTTGACTTAAATTAAAATGTGACTGATTATTGGTGTATAGGTCAATAACAAATTATTGGCATCAATACTTCTCGATAGTCGAAAAATAGCGCAAAACACACCCCTTCAGTGGGTCTTCATAAACCAGCCTGAATAAATTATCGAAGCACGTGACTTTTTACATCGCAGCAAATGTGCTGAACTCCGTCATATTCACTTGTGTTCAATGACACAAACGATGCTCGATTATATAATTTAGCAACCCTTCGTTGTTTTTGTTACCAGCGAAACCAAAACTTAATTAATCAATTTTCGGACAAAACTCCGTTTTAAAGAACGACTGACTTATTTAAAGCAGTCATGATTAATTAGCAGATCATCATTTAGAGGAAGAATGTCTTTAACCAATAGCAATCGCTTAGTCATTAAAGTGGGTAGTGCATTAACGGCACCTGGCAACAATGGCTGTAGCTCAAAACATTTAAAAAATATAGCTGAATTTATTCAAAGTTGTCGGCGTCAAGGGAGGGAAGTGATCATAGTTTCTTCTGGCTCAGTGGCTGCGGGCAGGCAATGGTTTACAAATGATAAGCCATCAAAAGCATTAAAAAAAGCAATGGCGGCAGCGGGTCAAACCAATATGATGGCCATTTGGGGTGAATTGCTTGACATGCCTCTCGGACAAATCTTGCTGACTCACGCTGATTTATGTAATCGCGAACGCTACGTCAGTATCAAGGAAACTATAGAGTCATTATTAAATAATGGATTAATACCAATCATCAACGAAAATGATACGGTAACCTCGGATGAATTGAAGGTGGGTGATAATGATAATTTAGCGGCTATGACTGCGGCAGCGGTTGATGCAGATACACTCATTATGTTTACAGATGTAAATGGATTCTTTGATAAAAACCCAAATGTTCACAGCGACGCTAAATTATTAAAGCAAGTATTTGAAATTACTCCGTCAATCTACGCAATGGCCGGTGGTTCTGTTAGTTCAACAGGAACAGGTGGAATGCTGACTAAAGTAGAAGCCGCTGAAAAAGCTACCGCTTATGGGATTGACGCTTACATAATTAATGGTTTTGATTCAAATTCGTTTGAACTACTCGCTAAAGGTAAAAATCCTGGAACTCACTTTTTACCCAATGAGACGCCGCTAACCCCTTCAATTCACTGGATGACACACACCGTGCGTGAGTGTGGAGAAGTCATTATTGATAATGAAAACGCAAATTTTTATGGTACTGATCAAGTGCTCACTAGTGAAAACATATTGGAAGTTAAAGGGCAGTTTTCGATCGGAGATTCGATTCTAGTGTCTACCAATGATGGTAAAAACATTGTAAAAGCAACTGCGAATTACAGTAGCTGTTTGCTTAATCATATCAGTCAAAAACAGGACGAAGATGACACGGATGAGCACACTCCTCCGCAAGAATATTCAATCGTATCTAAAGAGTATCTGGCCGTATTGGAGAACACATGAAATTTATGATCGAACTATCTCAAAAAGTGTCTGAGGATATTCACATACTGATTAATTTGATAGAAAGGAGCTAAATGTTAAATCCAAAGTTAAAAGTTGCATTCATTGGTGGTGGTAACATGGCTAAATCGATCCTGTCTGGACTGATTGAGCACGGGCATTCACCTAACCATATTATGGTCTGCACGCCGACGGCAAGTAATAGAGTTGAAATAGAGAAAACTTTTAGAGTACACGTTGATCAAAGTAACAAGAAGGCAATTTCATTCGCTGACGTTATTATTCTAGCGGTTAAACCTCATATGGTCGTGCCGGTATGTGAAGCACTACGAGAAGAATTCCTTCGTAACAATGAACAGAATATTCTAATGTCTATTGCTGCCGGCATTAATACTGAAGAAATACGTCTTGCAAGTGGTAATTCTCGAGTTATTTGTGCAATGCCGAACCTCCCGGCCGCCATAGGCAAAGGATTAACAGGTCTTTACGCGGATAAAAAAGTTGCTAAAAAAGATATCAATCAAATCAATGATTTAATGTCTGCAGTCGGAGAAACAATATGGATAGATAACCCGTCTCAAATGCCATCAATTGTTGCAGCGGCAGGAAGCTCTCCAGCGTATTTCTATTTATTTATGGAAGCTATGGAAAAGTCGGCAATAGCACAAGGTTTACCTGCTGACCAAGCGCACGAAGCAGTCATGCAAAGCGCCTTAGGCGCTGTCAGTTTAGCTAAACAAAAAGGCACTTCATTTAACCAATTACGCAGACAAGTTACCTCTCCAAATGGAACAACTGAACAAGGTATCAAATCATTTATTCAAAGGGATATTGAAGGTATCGTAGGGGAAGCTATGGAAAAAGTAGCTAATCGCTGCCGAGAACTAGAACAAAATAATAATTCTAAATAATCATTGAAAAATAAAGGGAAATAAAAGCGTTTTTCAGCGGGAATACCAATAAAGATTAATACGCTCAGAATAGTTTTGCCTGTCGTAATGAGTTTAAGCAACAACGCTAAAGTTAAGCTGATGTTATTATTTTTTAAGACGAATATCTCAGTAGACGACTTAAATTGTTTTTAGAAATAACCATAGCGAGTTAGGCTGAGGTTTGATAATTATTTAGGTCTTGCGCTTGAGTTTGAGCTCAACTTTCAAAGGTTTTCTAAGGTCATCAAGTACCGGACAATGTCGATTAACGGCTAAGCGTAATCGTTCTATATCATCGTCACTGGCGTTGCTAACTATATCAATGTCTCCAAAAACTTCTGAAAACCCTGCATCAACGTCATCATCTACATTGAAAAAACCACGGGCATCAGATACACCGGTAACACTAACAGCAACTTCTTGAAGGTCAATTTCCATTGCATCAGCGTAAAGTCGATAAGTGACTTCATGACAAGCTGCAAGTGCTGCCAGAAGTAGTTCACTAGGTCGAGGACCGAGATCTGAGCCCCCCATGTTTTCGGGTTGATCTGCAATCAGGTTGAACGTGCGAGTTTTAATCTGGCTACGAAAGCCTTCAACTAGATGGCTGTCAGCCGTTGTTTCTACACGGCATTTATCTGGCCGATTTCTCAATAGATCCTTCTTGTGTAAAAAGATTTCTTTGAGTTTGCTCATAGCTCTGTGGGTCTCGTTTGTCTCAATTGAGGGAAACTCTACTGTTACAACAGGTAATAATCTACTCTTGAAATATTAAATTAGTTAGTTTAATTGGGAATATTACAGTAATAGAATAGCCAGCTATAAGTTACTGAAATTAAGGGTTGGTCTGAGTAATAATAAAGTTAAAGCCTATCGATCTAACGAATATGTCAGCCTTGACGATCATTGATACGACGGTTTCGGAAAGAGTAAGTTTTAGAGTTTATTTATTTAAATCAGCTGAAGCAATGAGAACAGTTTAAATAAAACAACAGTTATTAAAATAAATTAAAAGGTATTTTTTAGGGTGCGTAGAAAAAATTAAAAAAGAAAAACCCCTGAAGAGAAGGGTAAAAACTCAACAGGGGAGATGGTCTTGATTCAATAGCAATTTGAACCTACTCACCATCCCTAGTAAGTGAAAAATACTATGCTTGATAAATAAAATTGGCGATATAGTCTAAAGCGGCAGTATTTGTAGGATATTGCTTACTTTGATTATTTGAGCTGTTTATGGTTGGCAATATTTAGCGATGATCTGCCAAAGGTTGAAGCTTTTAATAGTCCACCATTTTTCAGAAAAAAATGACTCGCAGAGGTTAAGAGGCGTGAAAAGTTAAATGAAGTAATACACAAAACTATATGTTAAATGTTGAGTCCTGAGAGTTAAGTAATTATTAGCTAAATTCATCTATAACTTTACTTTTTTTTGTATTAATACGTGTTTCTCAATAGCATAGAAATTATCGACATGGTTACCGAATTTCAAGCGTAGTGTGTTGTTCTCATCGTCACTGTAGTTTTGTGCTAACTGTTTATCAACGTAAACTTTAACGATTCTTGCATTAGGATAATGGATAACAGCGTATATATTCATAAATTAAATTTACCATTCTTCCCCTACTTTTACGAACAAATATTAAAATTTTGTTGATCTTTTTTAAATGGGTTTGATGACAGTTGAAAGTTTAACTTGGGGTGATTTTTAGATCAAATTCATCTGCTTACAAGGGTGCTTGTGAAAAAACGGTTGAATAATTATTTGTTTGATACATTGGTGCACTGTAAAGTTAAACAGTGAAGTTTAATTTAGGTGAGTAGTTACTGGTGTTAGGGGCTTTTTTTAAAAAGAGGCTCAAAATATTATACGAGTCCTGCCTACAGTATGTATCGCATATCAAACCCGATCTAGGTGCCACTAAAAGTGGATCTAGCAATCATTAACATATAAAAAATAATCTCTAGTTAAAAATGGAAGGAATCTTGATCTAACAGTCCTAAGTGACTTTTTGATAGTGTTTTAGAACATGTTGGTTAAGGTTCGAAGCATCGTATATCGTATTGACTACCCATCGATAATCGTGACGCTCCCTTACGAATTATTTTAGGGCGTTAAACTGAAGATTTTAAATCCTAAAATTTAAATCTCTGGCAATCTAGTAGTCTTCGTTCATTGCATTAATGGCATACAACCTCATGTAGTAAAGAATGAAGCTAAATATAACATTTTAGCCGATACCTTCTCTAACCGCCAAAGGAATAGATTTTGATGCTTAATAGTCAAATCGCAGAATCAGTTATTGATCATGCTCTGTCACTGGGTGCTGATTTTGCTGAACTTTTTGTTGAAAAAAATGAAACTAATGTTGTCAGCACACTCAGTAATGAAGTCCAGTCGGTAGAATCGGGTATTAATTTTGGTATTGGCCTTAGGCTGGTTTATGGCACAAAAGTTTTGTATGGCTATACCAATAAGGCGGATCTGGATGAGTTACTTCGCATTGCGTCGGTATTGGCAGCGAAAGACTTAAGAGACCCTGTCAATACAACCAAATCTTTTAATTTCAATCAAATTACTGACATTCATCCAGCTCGAAAAATTTTATCGATTGATGCAGAAATTGAAAGTAAGGTGGCGTATTTAATGGCAGCTGACCGTGCGGCAAGAGCGGCGGGTGAAAAAATATCACAAACACGCGGTTCTTGTATGCAACGGGAACAACGGGTTGAAATTTTTAATAGCGATGGTTTGCACACGAATGATGGGCGAAATTATATTCGAGCTAATTTAACCGCCATTGCATCTGATGGTGGTGAGCAAGCGACTGGCAGCTGGAATGACGGTGGTTTGTTGGGCTGGGAAATTGAAGCGGGTATAAACCCTCAGCAAACGGGTGAAGCTGCAGCTAGGCAAGCACTGGTCAATCTAACGGCTAAGCCTTGCCCTTCTGGTCGAATGCCGGTAATTATTGGAAATGGCTTTGGCGGTGTTATCTTCCATGAAGCCTGTGGGCACTTACTGGAAACAACTTCAGTCGCCAAAAAAGCATCGGTATTTCACGATCAAATGGGTGAAATGATAGCCAGTTCAATCGTTAATGCCGTAGACGATGGGACTATGGCCAATGAATGGGGCTCCATCAACATTGACGATGAAGGCATGCCCACACAACGAACCCAACTCATTAAAGATGGTCAATTAACAAATTTCTTAGTCGACCGTATTGGTGCGCAGCAAACTGGTTTTGCGCGTTCTGGCTCAGGCCGTCGTGAATCTTATAAGTTTGCGCCTGCATCGCGTATGCGCAATACGTTTATCGAGCCAGGTGATGCAAATTTTGACGATATGGTTGCTTCTATTGATAGAGGCATTTACGCCTCTCACATGGGGGGTGGTTCAGTTCAGCCAGGTACTGGCGAGTTCAACTTTTCGGTCACCGAGGGGTATTATATTGAAAATGGAAAAATTCAATATCCTGTCAAGGCGGCAACCTTAATTAGTACTGGACCAAAAGTACTCAAAGAAATTTCCATGATCGGTCGAGACTTTTCTTTAGCCTGTGGAATGTGCGGGTCTATCTCAGGTGCTGTACCGACCACTGTTGGGCAGGCGACTTTAAAAGTTGATGACATACTAGTGGGAGGTAACGCCTAATGAGCACTTTTAATACGAATACAGCACTAATGGCTGAGCAAGTATTAGACCTGGTAATGAGTGCCGGTGCGACTGGTGATCTTATTATTGACGAAGGTGAAACGATTTCACTCAAAGCACGCGAAGGTGAGCTGGAAGAATACAAAGTAAGCTCAAGTCGAATCTTTGGACTGCGTGTCATTAAAGACGGTCATATTGGAACAGCCTATAGTGAGGCAGTTGATGCCGATGCTCTCAAATCATTGGTTGGTCAGGCATTAAATAACGCCAGTTTTGTGAAAGTGGAATCTCACGAAAACATTTTGCCAAATTCCAATCAATTAGTAACTAACGATGAATTATTGTGTCCGAAAGAACAGGTTTCAATTGACCAAAAAATACAAATGGCGCTTGAAATAGAAAGTAAACTTAACGCCAAAGATAAAGTTAAAAATGTGCCATATAATGGCGTACAAGATATATTCAGCCAGCGACATATTTTTTCGAGTGCTGGATTAAATGCTTTAACACGCAGCCGTATGTGTGCTTCTTACGCCTATGCATTAGTTGAAGATGGTGAAAAAACTGCCATGCAAGGAACAAGTCAAGTATCGCGATTGTTCTCTGGATTAAACGCCTCTATAGTAATCGATAAAACCTATGAAAAATGCATCGGTTTACTTGACGGAAAACCCATTCCAAGCAAGCATTATGACGTTATCTTCGATAAGGAATGCCAGGTTTCTGTATTTGGAGTGTTTTCAATGATGTTTTCTGGGAAAACAGCCAAGGATGGAATTAACCCAATGCGAGATAAAGTAGGGTCGCTTATAGCGGATTCAAGACTTACTATTTATGACCACCCGCTCAATGGTGATGGTTTCGGTTATCATTTATTTGATGCAGAAGGCACTGCCACTCAAAAGTCAAAACTAGTCGTAGAGGGTTGCCTGCAAACATTGATACACAATAGCGCCACTGCTTCCTATTTTGATACCAATACTACCGGACACGCAAGTCGAGGACCAAAGTCGACATTGGGTGTTAATCTTCATCAAGTTGAAATTGCCCAAGGCTCCGAAGATTTGTTGACTCTGCAGAGTGGTGAATATTTAGAGGTCACTGATTTAGCGGGCTTACATTCTGGTGCAAACGCGATTTCTGGTAACTTCAGTTTTGGAGCGTCTGGTTACTTGTGTAAAAATGGAGAAAGAATTCAAGCCGTCAGAGGTATTACTGTTGCAGGTAATTTCTATGAAATGTTAAATAAAATAGCAATGATTGGCAATCAACAGAGCTGGGATGAAGGCCGGTCTGCGTTAATGCCAAGTATTCGCTTTTCCGATGTGGCAATCTCCGGATAATGAGTTACTGCTGACGGATAGTGGCCATGACGTTAATTTTGACGAGGTTAGGTTGTTAGGCCGCTGATCATAAATTTTATGTGCAGTTTCTGGAAGTGGTCATAAGACTATTGCTTAAATTTATTGAATTACGGTTACTTACAGTAGCCAGTTAATTTATAGTATTTTTAAGGTGAAAATCATAAGGGTAATTTCCCCAAATTGTTATGATTAATTAGGTAACTTATGGTCGACCATGATCAAATTATTGGTGTCAAATCCGAGGTCTTTTACTTTTTTGATAAAATTCAATTTAAGTTCAGCCGATACATTAGGAGTTCTGGATAAAAGCCATAAATAAGTTAAGTCTGGCCCAGATACAAATGCGTGCTGATAATTTTCTTTGTCAAGTTCGAATATGACATAAGAGCCATAAAACGGACCAAAAAAAGAAACTTTTAAATATCCTTCATCTGGGCTGTTAACAAAATAGGCTTTTCCAGACGCTTTACGCCATTTTTTATCTTCTGTCGAGAAGCCTTGATTGACTACGTTAACACCACCATCTTCTCGCATTGAGTATTCAGCGGTTACATTTTGAAGTCCTTTCTCGAAAGAATGATCTAGCCGTGCAACTTCGTACCATTGACCTAAATATCTGTCTAGTTCAAAGTCGGTGATTGGTCTAACACTAGGTGGCATTCCAAGGCATCCACTGAGAATGAGACAGGCAAGAATACAGAACATTGCTTTGATGGTGATGCCAATACAAGATTCACGATACCGATCTTGGCTAAATTTAAAAAAGAACATAGAAGTCATTATTTTATTGGGAAGTCGTTTGGCTTATTATTAAACAGTAACAAGCCAAGCCCAATAGGGTCAATGAATGAGCCTATTGGGCTTGGATATTTTTAAACTAAATCGACTAGTTTATAAAGCCTGTATTATCCATTAGCCACCCATGCCTTGCACCACCCAGCGGTAGCAACGTCTTGGCCGGGAAAGATAGCGCAGGGCCCCCAATCTATACTGGCGTCACCAGTATAAAGTCGACAGTTACCACAATTTTTTTCAGCTATTGCCGATTGGTGACTGTATTGAAGTGCTTTTGCTTGAGCGTTTTCAGGATCAAGTTTTGGTAAACTGGCAAAGGCTTTCATACTACCAACTGTTATAGATGGACAAACTCCAATCAAAGCGATTGTTTTCAAAAGTCTTCTACGGGTCATTACTTGTTTCATGGTTTACCTCGATGGTATCGTTTAGATTGATGAAATGGTTTTTGAAAAATAACTAAGTTATAAATTAGTCAGGTGGTCTCTGACTCTAAATTTACAAACCAATCGGGTTTGTCTCGTAAAGTCCAGCGTGCAAAGCTCTTTTTTTCGGCAATGTAAAAACGACGATAGGCAGCCACCGCATCACCAGGTACCTTATACTCTATTGGCATTGTTTGGGGGAAGGGTGTTAAACCATGATGTGCATATCGGTATTTTGAAATCGAATGTAGTACCTCAATTGACCGATGATTTTTCTGTTTATCAAAGCGATATAAATACTCATCGTTTAGCAATAATGTCAGGTCTTTTAGCCATAAGAAATTATCGAAAGAATCAGCAATCCACAGTACACAAGGATGTTTTTTATGAATAGATTTGTATGGTGTTTTAAGCCCCATTTTATTCAAGACAGTACAAAGCATATGAACATTTTCTTGGATCATTTTGACGACGTGTTGATCGCAGTAATATTCAGCGCAACGTTCTATGTCGTAATCTAATAAAAAAATGTTCAATGTTTTTTTTGAAATTAAAATAAGAGTTATGTTAACTAGTACGTATAAACAGCGCTAAGAGATCACAATAAATTAAACGTGATTTTATTTTTGAACTTTTACAGCAGAAGCTGCAACCATGTAATTAACATGTAGGTTATTTGATAAAGAGAAATGTTTGTTAAAAGGATTGATTCGAACACCACTCTCAACCGTCACTAAGAGTGAGTTATCTAACAGCAATTTTGAAAGTTCGGATGGTTTAACAAATTTCGACCACTGGTGAGTGCCGCGTGGCAGCCAGCCTAGTATGTACTCCGCTCCTATAATTGCAATCAACCAGGATAGAGGGTTACGATTTATAGTAGCAATAAAAGTGATACCGTCTTCTTTTAACAGTTGAGCGCAACTACGAATGAAAGTAGGCAATTCAACGACGTGTTCAACGACCTCCATGTTTAATACTACGTCATACTGCTGTTCAGACTGAACCATTTCTTCTGCTGAACAATCAATATAATTAACTTTTAACTGTTGATTTTGGCTATGCTGTCTTGCCACCTGTAAACTTTTTGGCACGACATCAATTCCTGTCACAGTTGCGCCTAGCTTGGCCATTGACTCAGATAAAATACCACCACCACATCCAATGTCTATGACAGACAGGCCTTGTAAGGGTTTGGAAATAGTCGCATCTCGATCAAAGTGATTGCAAATCTGTTGTTTCAGATAGGCTTCGCGCACCCGATTTAATCGATGCAATGGCCAGAATTTACCGCTCTCATCCCACCATTCCTTGGCAAGCTTGTCATAGTAGGCAAATTCTTTAGGGTCTAATGTCGAGGGTTGAGACATTTCTAGCTTAGAAATTCAGCTCTAGTTTTGTGTTGATCCTTAAACAAGCCTCCCAAAGCGGTGGTCTGAGTATGGGAATTGGCATCCATAACGCCTCGTGATTTGACACAATAATGTGTCGCATCAATACTGATTGCGACATCATCAGTTTGCAATAGGGTTTGTAGCGCAATTAAAATTTGCCTCGTTAAGCGTTCCTGCACTTGTGGCCGTTGTGCAAAGAAACGAACAATTCTATTGATCTTAGAAAGCCCGATGAGTTTGTCACTGGGAATATAAGCAACCCGTGCTGTTCCATCAATTGTGACAAAGTGATGTTCACAAGTGCTGGTCAGGCTAATGTCACTAATTTTGACCATTTCGTCGACTCCCATCTTGTTATCTATGACACTGATCTTAGGAAAATTAGAGTAATCCAACCCAGCAAAGATTTCATCCACGTACATTTTTGCAATTCGGTGAGGTGTCTCACAAAGGCTGTCGTCTGTTAAGTCAAGCCCAAGTGTCGTAGTGATATCAGTAAAAGATTGTTTGATGCGTTGATATTTTGTATCACGATCAAGGTTGTCAATGATTAATGGCGTTTCAAGGCCTCGTTCGATTAATGCATTGCGAACTTGGTCCGCCTCTTTGGAGTAGGGAGATTTAATTCCTATTTTTGCATAAGCATGGTTCTGGTTCATTATTTAGTCCTGTTTATTAGAATTTTTTTGAAAACGGTTATAGCTCAGCCTGCACGAGACAAGTGGCGACCACCATCGAGTGCAATTATTTTTCCGGTCAGATATTGGCTTTCAAGTATATATTGAATGGTGTTAACGCCCTCAGATGCGCCTGGAACGTTACCCAATAACGATTTTTTCTTAGCTTTCTCACGATACTGTTCATCGTCGTCTTCGTTAAACATTAACAGTGCGGGTGCAATACTGTTCACCTTGACCCAAGGGGCGAGTTTGCTCGCATAAGAAAGCGTTAAATTATCTAGGGCTGCTTTACTAGCCGCATAAGCGATATGTTTCTTACTGCCGCTAGCAGCCACATAGTCGCTCATGTGAATAATATCAGCGTAGCCGTATTTTTCCCCGTGACGAATTAGCATATCGCCACAAGCTTGGTTGATCAGATAAGGCGCCATAACATGAGTATTAATCATGCGTTGCATAACTGACTCGTCAGCTTGATTATGGCTTTCTGGGAGCCATTCAGAGGCATTGTGTATAATTGCACGTAAAGAGTTAAATCGGGAGCATAGTTCTTCTGTGAGGCGTTGAATACCTTGCTCATTACCAAAGTCTGCATGGACTATAGTTATGCCATTCGACTCTAATTCGTCCAGTATGGGCCGATATTTTCGGTAGGTTATGACAACCTTGTAACCTTTTTTTTGAAGTTCGATTGCTGTTGCCAAGCCGACACGCTGTGCGCCGCCGGTTATGATTACTGGGTCAGCGTTTTTGTTTGATTGCAATGAGTCAGTCACGACTGGCACTCAAGGTAACGGATACTGAATCCGCAAAACGTAAAGCATAAGGCTTGTCTACTTTAACTTGCGCAAAACTCACTAATGTTGATTCTGTGGCAATAGCGAGAAGATCGGCAGCCAGCTTCTCAAGTAGATGAAAACGACCATGCTCAATATGAGTAATCATGCTTTTAGTTATTGTTTTGTAATTCAATGCGTCATCCTCATCATCGCTATCAAAAGCAAGGTCGGCGCGATAACGTATTTCTACATTAATAACAACATCCTGTTGCTTCGATTTTTCTTCAGGGTTAAAACCTATGTAGGTTCTTAATCGGAGATTACAAATACAGATGCTGGCTTCACTGACTTTTAAAATTTTTCCTTTGGCGTGGATGTTAGTAGCTAATTTCATATGACCTCAAAAAAGATTTAATGATGTATTTACGTTTAAAATAACTAAAGGGATCACTTCCTAGCCAATATCGGTTGAACGAGCGAGATGGATAACCAGCATCGAAGCACTCGATAAGAGGGTTAGGACCGCCCGCATTTGACGATAGAAATGGGGTAATGATGGGAAGAGTGATTTTTTTTGTTCTAGTAAAAAAATACTCATAAGCAATAATGAGGCTGAAAGCGGCCACCATAAGGAAAAAGATATTAGCAAAAAGAAAGCGACTAAAAAGTAAAAGTTACTGAAAAGAATTAAAGCCCGATTATCGGTTGAAGACGACATTCCCCACCAACTCCCCGTTAAGAAACAAATAATTCCGAATGAATAGGTATCAGCCACTTGAATAGCGACACCAGAAAATTCGCTGTTAAAAGCAACGAGAACTGCGGGGATTACAAAGGGGATGAGGCCGAGATATCCTAATAAGCGAATAACGCTACGTATTGACATGATCTATGGTTTACCGCTGAAGTAATTGCACTATGTCTTGTTCGAGGCTGCTGCCCATCGGCTTCTTGTTTGACGCATAATACCTAAAGGTGCTGCCATCACGGTCAACTAAGTATTTACTAAAATTCCAGCTTGGGGCGTTGCCAGTTTTATCTGTCAGTCGTTTAAAAAATGGATTAACGGCCCCGCCTCTAACGGAACTTGGAGACATCATGGTAAATGTAACGCCATAGTTGATGTAGCAAACATCTGCCGTTTTGGATTCACTACTGGCTTCCTGATTAAAGTCGTTTGAAGGAAAACCGACAATTTCTAATCCTTGATCACGATACTTGTTGTAAAGAACTTCTAAATCTTTGAACTGGGGTGTAAACCCACAATGGCTAGCTGTGTTGACCACAAGTAACACTTTGCTCTTAAAATCATTGCAAAAATTAACTGTCGTACTCGAGTGTAGCTTAGTCGATTCAAAGTCGAGCAAAGCCGGGCAGTTAGCAAAACTGTTTGTACTAACTAACAGTAGTGAAATGGAGAATAACCGCAAAAGTATTTTCATTATTAATTCTCTGTAGTGTTACCAGCAAATGTACTCTCAATCGTGTTTTTTTTTATTATAGTTGGAACTTAAATTTGCAAAAAAGGTTGATATCTTGTGTGATGAATTAAAAAGAATTTTCAACTAAACTATACAATAATATATTTTTAATACGCAGTAAAAACATTATTGGACTAGCAACTAACTAATATAACTGTCAAAAAATTAATGGCCGAATAAAAAAGTTTTATAAATAAAACAATAAAACATTACAACCACTTTTTCCACCACAATAACCCAAGTACTATTGCTGCTAGTGCCGACATAGACAATGTTAGCCAATTAAACGCCTCGACATTATCTATGCCTGGCAATCCTCCAACATTCATGCCAAAAATTCCAGTAAGGAAAGATAATGGCAGAAAAATTGTCGCTACGATCGACAGCAGATACATTCGTGAATTTTGTTGTTCGGCTATCTGATTTTGAAGCTCACCATGCAACACCAAAGCTCGTTCCCTTGCCAAGTCTAGGTCTTCAACATAATGAATAATTCTATCTGCCTGATATTGGAGGCCCTGGCAATCCTCATCGGAAAGGTTTTTATGAGACCGATAAAGTTCGGCAAGCGCCTCGCGCTGAGGAGCCAAATATCGACGAAGCGCTGCAGTTTGCTTACGCACTGATGAGAGCTTCTGTTGAATTTTTCGAACATTATGATCGTTCATATCATTTTCAATTTGTGTCAGTACAGCATCAATAGAATCAACAACTTCACTGATTCTATTGGCCAAAAACTCAGTTAATGTGGATATTAAGTCTCCAGTGGTTCTTGGACCAAGACCGGCCTCTATATTTTTTCTAACATCTTCTATAGACAGTAATTTTCGATCTCGGCGGCGGGCAGATATTATGAGGTTTGAGTTAAACCAAATTCTTACGGATACCATATCTTCCGGATCAGATCCTGCGTTGGTGTTAACGCCACGCAGATTAATTAAAACACCTCCGTTTAATTGTTGCATACGGGGCCGAGTTTCGTCAGCAGTCAATGCTTCGATTGCTTTCGTTCCCAAACCAATTCTTTGTAAAAAGTTTTTCGAATCAGTATCGTCACTTCGGATGTGTATCCAGTTAAACCCAGCTTTAGTTTCAAAAATATGGCTGTAATCTACAAGTAATTCTCCGTCACCTTGACCATCTAAAAAAAAACTATGAATTACAGCGCTAGTGGCTTGGCGATTAATTGATTGAGTCATGTTCGTTTCATTTTTTTAAAGGCTTAGCCTTTTCTGGGCTAGGCATTGACATTGATCCATCGACACGAATATTCTAAGGAAAATACTTTAATAATATCGTTGGTTCAAAATTAGGGCTAACGTAAACCTAACATTGTTGTCTAGTGACTGAAAAGATCAACTTCTTTCGTTCTTGTCTACTCACCATGGATTACTAATCTTATCCATCTAGTACTATTTTAAAGAATGATGCTTAATAAACCTCAGTATTAATAAGGGGTTTATGTCAGATCATTTAACCAATGCTGATTAACAAATGAATAATATCATTCGCAAGACTTAGTTTCTTGATAAACGATAATCGTATTAATCACCTTAGTTTAAAAATGCAAGAATGGCAAAAATCTCAATTAAGACAAGGTCGTTAATCGTTGGCAACCAACCGTAAACTATTTTCAAGCCGCAGCGTAACTCCAGTTGAAGTTAAAAAGGGCCGATAGTAACGACTAGAAAGTGAGTAAACAGTTAGAGTCACACTCTGCATTAAATCTATGTTTTATAAAACTCACTAGTTAATTTTCATATTAGCTGCCTCTTCCTCTAACCAACGGCAGACAATTTCAACATCGGGGTCTTTACGCATCCCTGGACGCGTTAGCAAGTGGTAAGACCGTTTCGGTTCGAGCGTTATATCCATTGGACATATTAAGCGTTTATGATCCACCTCAGTTTGGATAAAAGGGAATATTCCGAGCGCTACTCCATGTCCATCTATCGCGGCTTGTAAGATTACATTTGAATCTTCAATCATGGTTTCATCTGTAAAATTAAGTTCGGGGAGTCCAGCTAAACTCAACCAATCATCCCATTCAGTGCGATCACTATGATGTAAAATTGTAAAACGTAAGAGGTCTGTGGGCATTTGTAACCCACCTTTTTTCTTAGCTAGTTTTGGACTCAAAACGGGTACATAAAGAATTTTGAATAGATGGGTTGACTCTAATCCCGGCCAGTTACCTTCACCCCAGTCGACTGCAGCATCGGCATTCATATTATTGACGCCCGATATCCGTGAACCGTGATGCAGTACTAGTTCAATGTCAGGCTGCTGTCGACGGAATCGGTTGAGTCGTGGAATCAGCCAGCGTGAAGCAAAGATAGGGCCGACTTCGAGCGTTACGGTTTTTTTCGTCATTGTTACCTGAGCTTCAATTTCAGCTTTAATATCGCCGAAAGCACGACTCACGGTCTGCGCCAATGATCGTCCAACTTCAGTTAGTACTAATTGGCGTGTTTTGCGTATGAATAGCTGGCAACCCCAGTCACGTTCTAATTTTCGAATCTGGTTGCTCACCGTGGTTGGGGTAACACTGAGTTCTTGTGCCGCTAGCTTAAAACTTTGTAGACGCGCTGCTACTTCGAAGGTCCGTAGACCGGCTAATGGTAGGCGTTGATACTTATTATTCAAACTAAATCTCTCAAATATAAATGTTATAAATTATATCTATGCATTCAAAAAAAATCGTTTGTATGCTTTAGCCTATGAGTTAATTATAACCACTGTAACTTTACACATATTTTTAACTTTAGCTATAGGCACTCGAAATGCATGATTCTCTCAAGAAACTCCGATTTTCTGTAGTACCACTGCCAGTAGAAGGTGATCGACCTGTAGAATTGGCACGAACTATTCCGATCCACCCGCTGACCTATCAAGAGCTACCCTATAATCCTGAGTACTCACTCTATGCTGGACGCTTAAATCCAGAAAAACTGACTAATGCAACGCCCGATCAAATGTACTGGAAGGTGCGTCAAGAGTTAACCTTCCGTCACACCGGTGAATATCCTTATGAAATTTCAGGTCCAGATGCGCTTAAACTTTTACAGCGTATCTTTCCTCGCGATGTATCGAAAGTTAAAAAGGGACGCTGTTCATATCAGTTCGCCTGCTTTCACGATGGTGGAATAATAACCGATGGTGTATTGCTTAGAGTTGATGACGAAAAGTACTGGTTTGCACAGGCTGATGGTGAGTTATTTACCTGGTACAAGGCACACTCAGAAGGTCTTGACGTCACAATAAGTGATCCTGATGTATGGATTAGTCAGGTCGCGGGGCCTCGTTCAATGGATCTTTTAGAGCGCCTGATCGACGGGCCAATGCCTGATTGGCGTTATTTTGATTGGGTCGAGGTCACAATAGCTGGTGAACCGGTGATTATCAGTCGTACAGGGTTTACTAATGAGCTTGGTTGGGAAGTCTACTTTCGCCCTGAAAATAATACTGAAATGCTGGGTGATTTAATTCTTGAAGAAGGCAGTAAGATGGGAATGATCCTAACGGCTACACCAGGAAACCGATGCAGAAGGATTGAGGCTGGTTTAATGTCAGCGGGTCAAGACTTTACCAATAGCACGACACCATTCGTTGTTGGTTTGGGTCGGTTTATAGACTTTGAAAAGGGTGATTTTATCGGGCGTAACGCAATAATGGCTGCGGATAAAGATAATCGCAGTTGGGGGATTCGCATCGAAGGTGGTACTGCACTTCGTGGCGACACGCTCGAATGTGACGGACAACCTATTGGACGAGTGACTTCAAGCACATGGTCTCCCTATCAAGTCTGTGGCGTAGGTATTGTTTTTCTGAATGAAGCTAATTTGAAACCTGGTTCAGTGGTAGATGTGCAATGCACCGATGGCCAATTACATCGAGGAGAGCTGTGTAGTTTACCAATGTATGATCCCAAGGGTGAAATTGTTCGCGGCGTAAATACGGCTGTTCCAGCGGGTCCCGAGCCATGGGTTGGGATACCAGCAACAACAGAACCCCAGTCTTCTGCTAAAAACACTTAGGTTGATTAAAATGAGCTCTGATAAAAGTACAAATGACAATGCGCCATTAAATAAAATAAGGGTATTAGATATTGCGACATTTATTGCAGCCCCTTTTTGTGGCGTCATTCTTGCTGATTTTGGGGCTGAAGTACTCAAGATAGAAAAACCTGGAGAAGGCGATCCTTTACGTCAGTTTGGAACACCCGTCGAGCCTAACCAGGACACCTTTGTCTGGTTGACGGAAGCGAGAAACAAAAAATCAGTAACCCTCGACCTGCGAACCCCTAAAGGTGTCGAATTATTCAAAGGTCTGGTCAAGCAATCCGATATCGTACTGGAAAACTTCAGGCCGGGCACACTAGAGAAGTGGGGTATTGGGTTTGATGTTCTCAGTGAAATCAACCCTGGGTTGATCATGCTAAGAGTGAGTGGATACGGACAGGACGGTCCATATAGCAGTCGGCCTGGTTTTGCCCGTGCTGCTCATGCTTTTGCAGGCCTTTCTTATTTGTGTGGAGAGCCTGGACAAATGCCAGTAATGCCAGGGTCTACATCATTGGCAGATTATGTATCTGGAATGTGGGGTACGATTGGAATTATGATGGCGCTAGAGGCACGTCGTAAAACAGGTAAGGGGCAAGTGGTCGATATTGCCCTGTATGAGTCTGTATTTCGCTTGATGGATGAGATGTTGCCAGTGTATGAGCGCACAGGCTTTATCCGAGAGCGCATGGGTGCCGAAACGGTGAATGCGGTACCCCATAGTCACTATCAGACTAGAGACGAAAAGTATGTTGCATTGGCTTGTTCTAGTGACAAGATATTTGAACGTATGTGCCAGATTATGGGTTGTCCAGAAAATGCTATGCCTGATACCTATGGAAAGATTTCAGCAAGAGAAAAGAACAGAGCTGTAATTAATAAAATTGTGCAAGATTGGTTTATTGAGTTAGATGCGAGCGATGCAATTACACAATGCCAACAAGGTGGTGTCCCTTGCGCAGTGCTATATAGTATTGAAGATATTTACAATGACCCCCATTATCAAGCACGAGGAAATTTTCAGGTTTTTAATGATCCTCGTTTTGACGAAGTGACGGTTCCTTCGGCTTTGCCTCGATTGAGTGAAACTCCAGCAGTTTTGCACAATTTAGGACCGGCCTTGGGGGATGCTACTGACAGTGTTTATAAATCTCTTTTGAATTTGACTGATCAAGATATTGAGAAGCTAAAAGAAGAAAAGGTTATTTAGTCAGCTTTGATGAAAATATGGTCAGTCAAAATGCAAGTGAAAATTGTTAATATCGATCTTAGGGAACTGCGAAATAGCCAGGCTGTTATCCATATTTGAAAAAATGTGGATCAGTTTTATATAGCGCCTTTTAAATTTTAGTAGCCGCGTTCTATTCAAACCAAAACCACTTAGAGAGCAGAGATAGTCAAATGAAATATGATCGCCCAACCAGATTAAGGCGTTGTCAATTAGCCATTCCCGGCAGTTCAGAATCAATGATGGCTAAAGGTTCTCAGCTTGATGTGGACTATATTTTTCTCGATCTTGAAGACGCGGTTGCACCAAGTGAAAAAAAGGCATCTCGTAAAAAAGTAATAGAGGCATTAAATACGCTTGATTTTGGGCGTTCGACTCGCAGTGTTCGAATTAACGATCCAGCTTCCCAGTATTGTTATGGTGATATCATCGAGCTCGTTAGTGGAGCAGGCAATAATCTTGATGTTATTATGGTACCAAAGGTTTTAGATGCGTCAGATGTTCTGTTCGTTGATAAATTATTGTCGCAACTCGAAATGGATTTAGGGCTTGATCGTAAGATAGGCATTGAATGCCTAATCGAAGATGTTGAAGCGATGACTAATATTGATTCCATTGCAGCCTCAACACCTCGGCTGGAAGCTTTAATACTGGGTGTGGGAGATTTATCTGCCAGCCAGGGTATACCAATGGAGTCTATCGAAGGGACGATCGATTATCCGGGTGATATTTGGCACTATCATCGGAACCGATTAGTGATCGCTTGTAAAACAAATGGTATTACGCCTGTCGATGGCCCTTTTGTCGATTTTAACAAACCTGACCTTTACCGTATTGAATGTCGACGAGCCATGCAGTTGGGTCTGGTTGGGAAATGGGCAATTCATCCCTCTCAGATTGAGCATGCACAGGAAATATTTTCCCCTTCAAGCAGTGCTGTCATTTCCGCCCGTGAAATGAAAATAGCCTATGATGAAGCCTTGGCTAAGGGTATTGGTGCAGTTCAATACAAGGGTAAATTAATTGATGCCGCGTCAATAAGGATGGTTCAGAATATTATCGACCAAGCTGATTTGATTGGCCTATAAATCATACGGAAATTAAACGCAAACCAAGAATCAAAATAGGCAATGGCAAAGTCTTTGCGGCTGTATTAATAAGTTGCTCTTAATCGAGAAACTTTAGGGCTGTGGTGACGCTGCTATTGCCTTTTTTTTGCACAGTATAGGCGCCCAATCCGTCTCTGGCTGAGTAAGCCATTGGCGGTTGACCGGGTCGAATCAGTACAGCAACCCCGTCATCAATTGCAATTCCATTTGGCATTTTCCTAACACTAATTTGTTGTTGGAAAACTTGTTGGCGTTCTGGCTCGGATGAATAATGAGGGCAGCAACTGCCAGCTACAATCCCTAGACCGGGGAGAGGTGAAAGTCCATTTCCAGCAGAGTCAGATAAAGCAAAATCATACCAGCATATCGCGCCAGCACTCACACCGGCGAGTATTGTTCCAGTATTAGCCGCATCAGCTAAAAGAGTATCTAGTTTATTCTTACGAAAGTAACTCAGCAAATGAGCAGTGTCACCGCCGCCCACATAAATGATATCTTGATGAGATACCCAGTCACTTACAGTCTGCATCGATGCATGTTGTTGAAGGTGTGAGGTCGACCCTGCATAACTCAAGAATCGTTGATAAAAAAGGTCTATTCGATTCGGGTTATCATAGCTTGCGGCGCCGATAAATCCGATGTTTGGATGCTTAAGCGGACTTTGGGTGATGATAAATTCCTCCAGCTCTGGGTCTGTTTTATGGGTAAAGCCACCGCCACCTATAGCAATAATTGTAGGGCCGTTCTGTGTCTTGTTCATGCATACCTTTTTGATACCGTCTTATACGACTCTATTCATTTTGGCTAGAGGGCATTTTCGATGTAAAAAAATTGACTGTAGCTGTTCTAGGCTAAATACTATCTTTGGTCAAATTTAATTAATGCTTTTATAGATAAATAAATTTATATCTATAAAGAGCCTAAATATCGTTTGTATAGAGCAATGCCTCCTGCGAAAGTGCTAAAAATAATTTCGTCCGGAGCCTAAAAAAATCCCTAGCGATAGCTTTGAAATAAACTAATGAGGTGAAAAAAATGAAGAAAATGAAAGGCTGTTCAGCGCTGCTATTAGCAGTTTTTGCTAGCAGCGTAATGGCTACGCCAAGTGGTACCTTTCGTCAGGCACATGAATTAGGGTTTGGTAGTTCATCCAGTCTTGACCCGATTTCCAAAGGGCGTGTGTTTCAGATTACTGAAAAAATTATGAGTCGTCTTATCCGACCAGGCCTAGATGGCAAGCCGCAAGCCGACCTTGCTACTAGTTGGACTGCGAATAGTGACGCGACGGTATGGACTTTCAAACTACGAAGTGGTGTTAAGTTCCACGACGGCAGCACTTTTGAAGCTGCTGATGTCATTTACTCACTAGGTCGGGTTCTAGACCCTGAGTCTGGCAGTCCTGCCAGATCAGCGGTAAAAATGATCGACAAGGTTGAGGCTGTCGATCCCATGACGGTTAAAATTTCATTGACAACTCCTTTTGCTGACATGCCTTTGCAACTTATGGATTACCGTTTACGCATGTTACCAGAAGGCTCGGGTGACACTATTGCGTCCACTGGCATTGGCACCGGTCCATTCAAAGTTGAGAAATTTGATGCTGAAGGCACTACGGTTCTTGTTGCCAACATGGACTATTGGGAAGGGCCTCCAGGCGTTGCTAAAATGGAGGTTATTGGAATTTCTGATGGGCAAGCGAGACTACAAGCGTTGCTTGGTGGTCAGATAGACATGGAGCGTGGTATCACGGGCCAGCAAAAAGTGATGCTAGAAGGTAGTAGCAAGTTCAAGCTGCAAGAAATACCGACTGGCAACTTTCGCGGTTTTGTTTTTCGCACTGACGTTAAGCCATTTACCGATCAGCGTGTTCGTAAGGCGGTTCGTCTTGCGGCAGACCGTGAAGCGCTAGTCGCACTAGTTTTAGGCGGCGGCGGTATTGTTGCCTGTGACACTCCAGTAGAACCAAACGATCAATATCGTGCGGATTTAAGCTGTTCACAAGACATTGCAATGGCTAAAAAATTGCTCGCAGAAGCCGGTTTCCCGAACGGTATTGATATTGATATTCATGTTGCAACGTTAGAGCCTAGTTGGCCAACACTGGCTGAAGCCTACCAACAGCAAGTAGCTAAGGCGGGTATTCGTGTCAACATCGTTCAGGTACCGACAGACGGCTATTGGAAAGAAGTTTGGATGAAGAAAGATGTTGCTGCGACTCGTTGGAATGAACGTCCAGCTGATCAGGCGTTTCATGAAATTTACCTGAGTACAGCCAAGTGGAACGAGTCATATTTTAAGGACGCAACATTTGATGAAATATTGGCTTCAGCTAGGCGTCAACTCGACTTCAACAAGCGAAAAGCGTTATACGTCAAAGCTCAGGAGTATTTGTGGGAGAATTCAGGAACTTTCATACCCTACACGGTCACTAAAGTGGTTGGAACTACTTCGCGTGTTAACAATCTTGACGAAGTTAAAAACGACGCTGTTCGTTGGCACATGATAACTGTCGACTAGGTTAGGCCCATGAACCGATAGACCTGAGCAGTAATGGCTTTGGTCTATCTTTTGTCAAACCATTCCGCGTTAAATAATTTAGAAACACGAGATACATTAAGATGCTTTCAATGCTGTTACGCAGGTTATTGCTTGGGCTCATCACTGTTGTCCTGGTATCGATCATCATTTTTACTGGGGTAGAAATTTTGCCGGGCGATGCTTGCACCGCCTTCCTCGAGCGAGAGGCACAGGGCAAACTACTAGAGAATTGTCGCAGAGATCTTGATCTTAACCGCCCCGCATTAGAACGTTATGTTGACTGGGCTTCGGGTGCCATGGTTGGAGACCTTGGCGTTTCCGTTAACGGTCAGGAAAGCATCGCCGAACTAGTCGGCAATCGGATGAATAACTCATTATTGTTAGCATTTTGTGCTCTATTAGTGGGTGTGCCATTGGCTATTTTTCTGGGTGTAATAACTGCTTTGTGGCGCGACAAACCCATAGACCTGTTCTTTTCCACTGTGGCTATTTTTGCCATGACCATTCCAGAATTCGTTTCTTCAACGGTTTTGATTCTAGTTTTCAGCGTGTGGTTGGGATGGCTACCTGGCATTGTGCTGACGTCTGCGAATGCATCAGCCGTGGAATTCTTCCCAGAGATCATCCTCCCCGTAATCGTGGTAGCGATGGTGATGACTGCGCATATTCTACGCATGGTCCGTACCTCGGTAATTGATGTGCTTGCCAGTGATTACGTTCGCATGGCGACACTAAAAGGCGTGCCTTACTGGCAGATTGTATTTCACCATGTATTGCCCAATGCGTTATTGCCTGCGATCAACGTAGTGGCCCTGACGATTGCCTGGTTGCTTGGTGGTGTCGTCGTTATCGAGGTGGTGTTTAACTACCCGGGACTTGGTCGAATGATGATTGATTCAATTTCTGATCGAGATTTGCCGGTGGTGCAAGCGATCGCACTAATCTTAGCCACTGTTTATGTTAGCGTAAATCTGACGGCTGACCTTCTGACGATGATTGCTAACCCGCGCCTTAGAACGCTCCACATGAGAAAGTAATGTCGACAATATTTCAAGCTGTAACCAAAAACCGTCCTCAAGACAGACTCTTTAAGGTACTGCGCGATGTTATGTCGAGTCCCTCGGGAGCGATCGGATTGTCTCTGGTGGTATTTCATCTTGTGTTAGCGGTCACCAGTCCATTCATCGTGCCTTTTGATTATCGCGAGATTAGCTCATTATTGATGCTGCAAGGGCCTAGTTTTGAACACTGGTTTGGTAACGATCACCTGGGCCGAGATATTTTTTCACGCACTTTGCTTGGTGGACGAGAGGCAATCCTCATTACTGGTATTGCCACCCCGATAGCGGTGGTTTGGGGGTCATTTATAGGCATATTCTTTGGTCTTGTGGGCGGACGTATCGATGAATTTGCGATGCGTATAGTGGATGCTTTTCTGTCGCTACCGTGGATTTTGAAAATGCTCGTACTCATCGTCACTTTTGGAACTGGCATGGGTGTGTTGATACCGACGCTTGCCTTTTTCTATGGGATTCCAGTCATCCGTATTGCCCGTGCAGCAACTCATGATGTCGTAGCACGTGATTTTATTTCCGCCGCCAAGGCACGAGGGCATGGGCGTATTGCGATTATTCGGCACGAACTGCTGCCCAACGTTCTGGATACTTTAATGGTTGAGGGTGCAATGCGTTGGTCGTGGATGTTGCTGGCATTTTCTTCGCTTTCATTTTTGGGCTTTGGGGCATCACCACCAACACCTGACTGGGGACTAATGATTGCTGACGCACGTGGTTTTATGTCGTTCGCACCCTGGGGCGTACTGGCACCCGTGGTTTTCCTCAGCTCATTGATTATTGGTATTAACCTCACCGCAGATGCGCTGGCGAAGGCATTGGGTATTGATCGTATTCAGAAGGCACCAGTATGAACGGGGATAATAAACCACTGATAGAGATTCGAGACCTCAGTATTGGTTATTTCAATTCGGCGAAACAGTTGCTACCTATCCTACGTAATATAGACCTGTCGATACAGGCCGGTGAAACCGTAGGCTTGGTTGGTGAAAGCGGCTCAGGAAAGAGTACACTGGCACTTGCTATGATGGGGTATCTCAGTAATCCGCTTAAGGTTTTGACTGGCTCAACGTCATTTCGTAATCAATCGACCTTCGATCTTTCGGCTCGAGAATTGGAAAAAATTAGAGGTGGAGAACTAGCGCTGATACCGCAGAATGCGGGCCAAGCGTTGACGCCTACGCAGCGTATTGGCAGGCAAATATCTGAGTCATTGAAATTACATAGCAAGGTGACTGAAGCTGACAGACCGGCCCGTGTTCTCGAACTATTAACCCAAGTCAGACTGCCGGATCCAATGACACTGGTCAATCGTTATCCGCATGAACTTTCTGGTGGGCAGCAACAACGTGTCGCCGTAGCAATGGCTCTGGCAGGTGAACCCGATGCTCTACTGCTAGACGAGCCAACGACTGGACTTGATGTTACCACTCAAGCACATGTGCTCGAACTGTTGCGCGATCTGGCAAAGGAAACCGGCACTGCCATGGTTTATGTCAGTCACGATCTGGGTGCTATCGCTCGCGTCTGTGATCGTGTCGTGGTGATGTATGCTGGCGAAATTGTCCTCGATGGCACTGTCCGGCAAGTGTTGTTAAAGCCGGTTCATCCTTATGCTCGAAGCCTATTGGCATCGATTCCAAAACTACGTGAAGCCAGTTTACCCGCCGCGCTTGATGGTCGGCCACCCGCCCCTGGCGATGTTGGCAACGGCTGTGCCTTTGTTGAACGTTGTACAATGGCAGAAGATCGATGTGCTACTGAAAGGCCAATATTGCAGGTCACGAAGGCAGGCGAACGTGTCAGGTGTCACTTATTTGAAAAGGTCGAAAAGTTAGCCGCACCAGGACCTGGATCTGCCGTTGAACGTTCGTTAATTTCACCGGCAGCCGAAGTGTTGGTACTCGACAATATTGCCATTAGCTATACAACCCGTGGGATTTTGGATCAAATCCTAGGGCGGCAGCCCAACGATACGCCAACTGTAGATGATATCTCGATCGTTATCCGTAAGGGTGAAACTATTGGACTAGTGGGTGAATCTGGCAGTGGAAAATCCACCATTCTGAAAGCCATTGCGGGCCTGATACCGATCCGTAGCGGCAGTATTACCTATAATGGCAACGAGCAGTTAAAAGCTAGCGTTGATCAGCGAAGCAAAGATCAGCTGCGCCGCATCCAATTAATATTTCAAAACCCAGACGATTCTTTAAATCCGCGTCAGACCGTGGCAGAAATACTGGCACAACCACTCAGACTTTATTTTGGGCTATCAAGCCAAGAGTTGCATGATCGCAGCGTAGAGATACTCGAACGGGTCCGTCTCGGTGGTCATTACCTTGATCGACTTCCAAGTCAACTGTCGGGCGGCGAAAAGCAGCGTGTTGCGGTGGCGAGAGCATTCATTGCAGAACCAGAGTTAGTGTTGTGTGACGAAGTCACGTCGGCGCTTGACGTTTCGGTACAGGCCGCGGTATTGGAATTACTTAATCGTCTGCAACGAGAATTTGGCACAACTTATATTTTTGTATCACACGACCTTGCCGTAGTTCGCGCTCTGGCCGATCGGGTAGCACTACTATATCAGGGACGATTGTGTGAAACAGGACCCGCAGCAGATGTCTATTCGCTGCCTTCTCATCCTTATACCGAGGTGTTATTGGGCGCAGTACTCGAACCAGACCCAGATTTAGTTCCAGTGCTCTCTGCCGATGATATTGTTGAATTGTCGCCAATGCCCGTGGGCTGTGCGTTTCAACGCCGCTGCCCACGTCGTGTTGGGGATATTTGTGATACCCAAACGCCACCCTGGCAACAGCTTAATGACGAGCATTTAATTCGCTGTCATATACCACACAGAGAGTTGCGAAAACTTCAAACGGTTCAGGTCAGTTAAAAAGTGACTGTCCACATTAGCGCTTAAATAATAGTGAGCTCAAGTCTTGAATAGACAGCCAGTGTAAGGACAGTCGTACATTTCTAACTGATCAATTGATCAAATAGACAGGGTCAGACAACCGAACGCGCCATTTATCTTGGCGCCCCAGTAGTTATTGAATGTCTATAGTTACTCCCCTGGCGTAACCGTCTCCCCATCAGAATCTTTCCAGCCAACAATACCGCCCGTTACGTTGTATACCGTTTCGTAACCGAGCGTTGTTAACATCCAGTCCCCTACTTTTTTTGATCTTGTGCCACTACGACAGATCACAATTACGGGTGTTGTTGTATCAGAGATGTGCGCTATATCGGCCTGCCATTTTTCTTTATCAACGTTACCAGCTTTATCAAAGAATGTGAGTAGCTGGCTAGATTTTATGACACCGGTTTCTGACCATTCCTCTGCTCTGCGAACGTCAATAATGAGTGTTTTTTCATTCAGCAGTTTTTGCAATTCTGTATTGTCGATGTCGACTAATTCGGCGAGTAATGTGCCTGAATAAAATAAACTGAAAATTAAAAGACTAATAAAGCGAGTGGGCGTAATTATTTTAACAATCATAAGTTTGACCTAACAAGTTGATAAATATTTATTTATAGAATGAAAATATCCAGAATTAAGTTAGCTAGTCAGATATTATTATTGACTAGAGAAATATATGAGCATGTGGAGCTGCCTTCTTGACTCTAAATATCAACGTATATTATAGAGTAGGGTGGCCAGTTTTTTGCATTAAATATTGAGCTATCTTTAAACAAAAATAATCGTAGATAATAATGATTGGCCAATTTTCCAGACGTTATCAAAAATTGGTACACCTATTAAATTAAGCACAACAAGTCCTAAAAGCGCATAGGAGCCGAATCTGTGGTTGAAATGGTAATACCGTTGTGCCAGCTTTCGGGGTAAAAAATAAGGCAAAATGTAATGACCGTCAAGTGGTCCTATCGGAATTAAGTTGAACAGCATAAGCAGTAAATTAATGAGGGCTAGATAGCTGAAAAAGAACTGTGCACCTTCTCCTGCAAAGATTCCCCAGCCGGCTTGAATACCAATCACGTAGAGATTAATTGTGACGATAGCGACTAATAGGTTCATCGCAGGTCCTGCTGCTGCGACGAATAAAATGCCCCAGAAAGACTTGTAGTTTGCAGGGTTGGTCGGCACGGGTTTGGCGTATCCAAATCCAATTAGAACAACCATCAATAGACCCATTGGATCGATATGTGCAATAGGATTTAAGGTTAGGCGCCCAGCTTTTTCAGCCGTATTGTCGCCGAACAATTTCGCAACAATACCATGACCGTATTCATGAAAAGTCAGTGATATAGTGAGCGCAATGATGATTAATATGAAAAGCAAATATTGCTGATCAGCTAAAAGTTGGAGCATCTATAAACCTATAGTTTAAAGTGAGGAGCCTTAAATCGGATGAAGTCTAAATAGGTTTAAGGCATCTAAGTGAATAGCATACTGATAAATTTAACGTCTGCCTATTAAAACTCTAGAATTAAAATTGTGAATTTAAGCTCACAAATTATCTTGTCTTTGAATTATTAGTTTGGTCATATTAGTCTTAGGTAGGCGCTTAATTTTTACTAGTCGAATTATTTTTATAGAGCGATGCATCAGTCATTGTAATTAAAATAAATGGTTATGGATTGGGCTGTATTCCAAACGGCTACCATTATTGCCCTGTTTGGGTAATGAGGAATATGCAATAGATTTTGTGTAGTGCGATAAACTACTCCTCTATTCTGTTCCAAAGTATCGAGCTGACGATGGTCGGACGCGTCAGTATTCCGAATGAGATGCTTACGTCATGTCGATGGCCTAGTGTCTCTAGTAGAGTGAAATTAAATATGCAGGAAAAAGACTGGTTAATTCGTTGGCAAAAAAACCAAATTGGTTTTCATGATACTGAAGTTAATAGCCACTTAAAGCAGTACATATCAGCTAGCGATTTAAAGCCAGGCGATACTATATTCTTACCGCTATGTGGTAAGTCTGCTGATATTACCTGGCTCGCAGAGCAGGGCTTTAAGGTCATTGGAGTCGAATTGTCGGCGATAGCTATCGAGTCTTATTTTGCTGAACAAGGGTTAAGTTTTGATCAGCTAGAGTCGGGTTCATTTATTGCTCGAAGTAGTGGCAATATCCATTTATTAGAGGGCAGCTTCTTTGATTTACGGCAACAAGACTTAGGAGATTGCAGCTTGGTCTATGATAGGGCGTCGCTAATCGCACTCGATGAACCAACTCGAACCCAATATGCCGAATGGATGCAATCGATCATAGGTGACAAGACCGATATATTGCTCGTTACCTTAGATTATAATCAATCAGAAATGAATGGTCCGCCATTTGCGGTTTCAACCGATGAGGTAATGCGACTTTATGGGTCTGCATTTCAGGTTGATATTATTCGCCAAACAGAAATAGTGGATGAGTCTCCGCGGTGGCGTGCTAAAGGGTTATCGTCGTTAGTTGAGAGCGTTTACCAATTGGGAAAAAAGTGATGAGTATGAAGTTTCAAGGTAATCTACATAAAATGCATGCGCAAATTGGACCTCCAGTGAACTATCAGCTTAAACTATCAGAGCAAATTCTGGTGATGAATGACTGGTTGGGCAAGGAAATTCGAATTGAGTATCTACACAGTATTGAATGCACTCATTGTGGAAGAGCAATGAAAAAGAGCTTTAATCAAGGTTACTGTTATCCCTGCTTTAGAAGTTTAGCGCAATGTGATATCTGCATTATGTCACCTGAAAAATGTCACTACCATCTGGGAACTTGCCGTGAACCAGAGTGGGGTGTCCAATTTTGTATGAAACCGCATATTGTTTATCTTTCGAATACATCAGGGGTCAAAGTTGGTATCACTCGTGAAACCCAAATCCCTACTCGCTGGATCGATCAGGGTGCAAGGCAGGCGATGTCGATTTTAAGGGTATCTAAGCGTTATAATGCGGGTCTGGTTGAAGTTGCATTCAAAAAATTCCTAAACGATAAAACCAATTGGCGCACCATGCTTAAGAATGAGTTTGAAGCCGTTGATTTGTTGGAAGTATTTAATCAGTATTGGCCCGAAGTTCAGGCTGGGCTGGATGACGAGATTAAGTCTGACGTGGAAGTCATGGCTGGGGCCGATGCGATGCAGCAATTTGAGTTTCCAGCGAACGGTTATCCGTCAAAGATTAGCAGTTTTAATCTCGATAAAAATCCTATAGTAGAAGGTCGGCTGGATGCAATAAAAGGGCAATACTTAATTTTGGATACAGGCGTTATTAATATTCGAAAGTATTCGGGCTATCTGGTCAGTTTAGAGGCTCAATAGTCTGGTTACTGAGTTACGGCGCCTAAAGGGCGTTCAGCATCTCAGCGACTAAACCTGGGCCGCGATAAATTAGCCCTGAATAAATTTGAATTAACGTCGCTCCGCGTTCGAAGCGCTCTTTTGCCTCTGTTGCTGAGCTGATTCCACCAACTGAAATAATCGGTATTTCATCTTGAAGTGCGCGATGAAACTCACTCAAAACATGTCGTGACTGTTGCGCCAACACATCTCCACTTAAACCGCCGGTTTCATGCGCCAATGGATGGCCTGCTAACTGACTTCGGTCGAGCGTTGTATTGTTAGCGATGAGGCAATCGATTTTATGTTTACGCAATAAGTCAGCAATGCCAGGAATTGCCGTGTCGTCCAGATCGGGTGCTACCTTGAGTGCTATCGGACGGTCAACCTGATGTAAGTCCTGTAATTCCAAACGGGTTTGGCTAATGCCATAAAGCAATGAGTCGAGGGCCTCTTCAGTTTGTAAGTCACGTAATCCGGGTGTGTTGGGTGATGATATATTGACCGTGATATAATCAGCCTGTAGATATACTTTTTGCATTGCAAGGCGATAGTCATCAAGTGCATTTTCGACTGCAGTAGTTAGATTTTTACCAATATTGATACCTAAAATATAGGGTCTGGGTTGTGACGGTAACTGTTTAACCAAGTGCTCTACGCCTTTATTGTTAAAGCCCATACGGTTGATGATACTGCGATGGGCTGGCAGTCTGAATAAGCGTGGCTTTGGGTTTCCGCTCTGTGGCTTTGGAGTGACAGTTCCAACTTCTATAAATCCAAAGCCCAGTTTGCTTAAGCCTGGCAGGTAGTCAGCATTTTTGTCTAATCCAGCGGCCAATCCGACCGGGTTAGGGAAATCGAGGCCCATCACAGTCACTGGTTTTTCAACCCGAATTTGCGGTATTAATGTATGAAATCGATTCAGCATTCCGAGACTGATATCGTGAGCTAGCTCTGCGTCGAGAGAAAATAAAATCGGTTTCAGTAACGAGTAAATCATTGCATGCTCATTGCGCTTTCTTATTCATTCGGGTCGATCATCGATAGAAGATCAGGATAATGACTCAGATCGGATAGGGTATCAATATCTCTTACCATATCAAGTAGGTGAACTTGATAATTGAGTGACTTGGCGTTGTCGATAGTTTGTTGCAAAACAAGGCTGGTGCTCCACTGGACCTTGTGGAAAAGTAGCGGGTCTATCACTCGGCAGCCAATTAATGCGAAGCCGCCATCGAAGGTGGGTAGCAGCACAATATCATTGGTATCCAGAGCCGCGATAGCATGATTCAAATGAGATTGGTTTAAATCAAGGCAATCTGAGCCTACTAAAACAACCTTGTTGCTGGGCTGGGTTAATAGCTCACTTCGAAGTGCAAACAGCATCTTATCGCCCAGATTATTGCCTTGCTGTAAGTGATAAACCTCTTGTCGAAAAACGCTGTCTTGAGTGTCTTCGCTTAACCAAATTTGATAATTATAGTGAGACGCTCTCAATAAATCGAGGGTTTGGATCAAGCAGTGTCGAAAAACATGGGTTGCTTTAGCAGCACCAATATCTGCGATGAGACGTGTTTTGACCTTGCCCTCAACTGGCGGTTTGGCAAAAACCTGAATAACTGGCATTGGCTTCAACGCAGCTGCTGGTTTTTGGTTTAATGATAAACTGGGGTAATAAATTTGATGTAATCGAGTAGGATTGATTCCCAGCCAATAAGCGAATCTTAACCACCACATCAAGACGATGGTTTTCGTAATACCATTCTTCTCCCAACGACGACTAGAGGTAATAACAGAATCTGCAGCAATACGGGGTTTGTGTGTTTGCCGAGCCTTTTTACAGATTCCGATATCTTCCATGATTGGAATTAGAGGGAACCCTTGAAGTGAAGTGAAAAATGGTCGTTTAAAAAACAGAGCCTGGTCCCCAGTGCCAATAGAACTCAATCGTGAACGAAGGTTGATCGCCTTTTCAATGATGCGAAAAAACCGATGTTGCCCGCTGAGATGCACGGGAAAAAAGCCCCAGTGGCAAAAGTTATTGAGTTGGTTACTCCAGTTTAAAGGCAAGATAGTATCGGCATGTAAGAACAGTAGCCAGTCACCCACTGCGAGTTTGCTAGCGGCATTCATTTGATGCGCTCGACCAGGTGCACTGGAAATGACTTGGCAGGAAAATTGACGCGCTATCTGGACGGAATGATCGGTACTGCCACCGTCACAAATAATAACCTCAACAGTTGACAAATCCACCAAGCGAGCAAACAACCGTTGCAGGTTTTGGTTTAAGTGACAAGCTTCATTCAGTACCGGGATGATGACGCTAATGGATATCCCGGTCATTAGCCGAGCGCGCCACCACAACTGCTGCCTTGACCCGCTGTACAGCCGTAGCAATGATCAGCAACGCTCACCGGAATGTTGACTAAATCATCAATCAAAACATCCCGAATATGTAAAGGATCATGATTTTGATTGTATGGATTGGTGATATTCATATTTAACATTTGATTAAAATCGCAGTCATAAACAAAGCCTTGCCAATCGACACTGAGTTGATTCTTACACATAAGTCCATCTAGATTAGCAGGACTGTAAGCATCCTTTAATAAAGTCATATAGTTGTTAAATTCGCCCTTCGATATCAAGGTGCTACCAAAGCGTGCAATGGGCATATTGGTAATGGTAAATAATTGGTCAAATTGGATATCGAATTCTGACTGAAGAAACTTTTTATAATCAGCTCGTAATTCAGCCTGTGATGGCGGTAGAAAGGGACCAGTTGGGTTGTAAACTAGAGTAATTGTAAGCGAGCTATCCGGTTGACTGTAACCCAATTTATTTAATATTTGTAATGCATTTATGCTCTTTTGATAAACACCCTTACCGCGCTGACCATCGACATTCTCTTCAATATAGCAAGGTAAAGAGGCCACGATTTGAACTTCGTTGTCAGCTAGAAATTGAGCCATGTCTTCATAGCCTGGCTCGAGTAAGATAGTCAGATTACATCGATCAATGACCTTAACTCCAAGTGCCCGAGCCTTGAGCACCAATTGCTTGAATAAGGGGTTCATTTCAGGCGCACCACCGGTTAAATCAAGAGTATGAACTGACGGCTGTTTTAGTATCCTAAGTAAATCGTCAATATTGTCTTGCGTCATTAACTCTTTACGGTTGGGCCCCGCGGCTACGTGGCAATGCAAACAAGACTGATTGCAGAGATACCCCAAATTCACTTGTAATACTTCGATAGCACGACGCGAAACAGAGGGGAAATCAGTATTTTTTAGTAAAGGCCAAGTATCTTTCATATGCTTTTTGAGTCGATGGCTTAAGGTAGGGTAGACCAATACTAGCATATAGAGTTCCAGAAGTGCTTTCGCTAAGTAAGCAAATCGCCAATCGCGCTATCGATATTGGTCAGGGGCCCAATAGGAATATATTGCAGGTACCTTACAGAATTACCTTTTTGATTACACAAATGTTACTCGATAGTAACTGGCCTAAAAAAGTAGAATCTATCGACCTAATCTGTTTGGTCTGTACGATAAAGCTGAAGTCAGTATAATATTTGCACTTTGATTACTCAGAACCTGAAGTTTCAGGTCTCTCTAAAAATATGGCATTGGTATTTGGCGTTAATTCTAAGCGCAGCCGGTCAGACTTTACTCCATAGGTAACTGCGAATGATTAACTGGAATGAAATTGAAACTGTGCTATTAGATATGGACGGTACTTTACTCGATTTACATTTTGATAATTATTTTTGGCAAGAATATCTCCCTGCCCGTTTCGCTGAAATTAAATCGATTGATCCACACCTCGCCAAAAATCAAATACAGGCACAAACTCGATCAATGCAGGGAACCTTAAATTGGTACTCAACTGATTATTGGAGCCAGATGCTCGATGTGGATGTTGTTCAGCTCAAGCATGAAGTTAGCCATAAGGTCGCGTTGAGGCCTTACTGTGTCGACTTCCTTGATGCTTTGCGTAAAGCTGGAAAAAAGGTCGTGATGGTTACCAATGCCCACCATGATAGTCTTAACTTAAAAATGGCAAAAACAGGCATTACGGATCGGTTTGACCGGTTAATAACAGTACATGAGTTTTCATTGCCAAAGGAAGACCCCAATTGCTGGCATGAAGTATATAAGCTTCATCCATTTGAGAGCGACAAGACCCTGCTGATTGATGATAATTTGACGGCCTTGAAATCAGCGCTAGATTTTGGCATAGCAAAAGTTTTGGCTGTTCATAAACCAGACTCGATGGCACCGGCTATTGATGTGCAAGGCTATCCCGCAATCCATTCATTTCAAGACATTATGCCAATTGTGTGATCACAGAAGAGGTCGATCTAAAGTACTTGGTTTTATACAATAAAAAGTTTTGGCTGCTGGTGCAACTGAATGTTGGGCTTGGATTTTAAAAGGAAGTACATGTTTTTAGGAGTTAGTGAAAACTAGCAAATTAAAGTGGAGCTGAGATAATTTAAAGCTCTAAGTAATTTAAAAATTGAAACTTCTTCACAGAATTTGATTTCATATCGTAACACTTGGCTCTTGACCATTTTGGCTAGATGAGATGTAAGTTTCAAATAAAAACTGACGCCTGCGATCAAATCTATTCTGAAATGTAGTAAATATCTTAATTGGTTGTTTTAAAGCATCAGGAAATGCGCTAGTCGAATTAACCTACAAGTGCAGCTTGATATAAAATTGAATGCTATCGCCACAAAAAATGATCCCCCTAATCGTTCTACGGCCCATGTTTTGGAACCGATTGGTGAAGGATGGTCTATACTATTTGTTCAAGAAGTTTATTTAAGTACCCGACGATTTGAATCGTTTCAAAATTAATTAGGCATTGCGCGCAATATCCTGACTGCTCGGTTGAAAAAACTCTGTCAAAACGAAATTTTTGATGGCGTCCCAATAAAGTTGGGTACTAAACGGCATGAATACCTGTCTACTAATAAGGATAAAGATTTAATGCCGTCTCTAGTGGCATTAACACAATGGGGAGACAAATGAATTTTTGGTGAAAATTCAGAACCAGTAACTTCCTTGACTAAAGAAAATTGTGAACCTATCGATCAGGTAAAAGTGTTTTCAGTACGTGGGTTGCCCCTCATGCCTCGTAATATTGTGATTATGTCAGGGCCAGGTGCAAGCCAAGCAGCAAAAAAACGGATTGGTGAATTAAATTATGTACCAGAAACATATGAATAATGATCAGTTGGTATGCCCAGTAGATGCGCCAGACTGTCACTGGTTAGCACAAATAGCCTGCTTGCAGCAACAAATTTTAGACCTGTCTGAATTGGTTACTACGGATGCCCTTACAGGGCTTTACAATTTTAGGCATTTTAAAAACGTACTTCAGGTTGAAATGAACCGGTCGAAACGCAGCGGTATTCCGACCAGTTTAGTAATGGTGGACATCGATTATTTTAAGTCTGTCAATGATGCTCATGGCCATGCAGTTGGTAACGTTGTGTTAAAACACATCGCAGCAATCCTTAAGGATGAAGTGAGAAGTGCAGACATTGTTTGCCGATACGGAGGGGAAGAGTTCACCATTATTTTCCCTGAAACCCATCTCAGATTTGCAGTTAAGGTGGCGGACCGTATTCGTGAGACAATTGCAATGACCCCAGTCCATTGCAATGGGGAAGATGTTTTGGTGACCGCTAGCATGGGGGCCGGTGTGTATATGAAGACCAGTATTCTGGATATTATAGATTTTGTTGATTCAGTCGATAAACACCTATACGAAGCTAAACAGTCTGGTCGCAACTGTATTTGTCATATGGACTATGCTGACTTACGAAGCGTCACAGAAGTAAGCTTTGATGAACGAGCTATGCTATACAATAATGAATAAACCGGTCATATAATTTTTGCTACCGGTTTATCCTTTCGACATGCTTAATTGATTTAAGTTTTTTATACCAACTGATTGTTGTAGCGATCAATACTCTTCATGATTTCTTTCTGCGCTTCTTCGATATCAACCCAGCCATCAATTTTCACCCATTTACCCGCTTCTAAATCCTTATAATGTTCAAAAAAGTGAGAGATCGCATCTAAAAGAGGCTTTGGCACGTCAAGAATACTTTTATAACCCGCATACATGCTACTGAGCTTGTCGACTGGTACGGCTAAGATTTTGGCATCTTCTCCTGCTTCGTCCGTCATTTGCAACATGCCAAGAGGACGGACCCTAACAACAGATCCGGTTATAACTGGGACAGGGGTTAATACTAATACATCAGCAGGATCGCCATCATCCGACAGGGTGTTTGGAATATAACCGTAGTTACAAGGATAATGCATAGAAGTACCCATAAATCGGTCAACGAACATTGCGCCCGTTTCTTTATCTACCTCATACTTGACAGGGTCAGAATGAGAAGGAATCTCAATAATTACATTAATATCACTGGGTGGGTTCTTGCCGTAGCCGACTCGATCTAGAATCATATTTATCTCAGAACAGAGGAAAAGGGGACGGATTATAACGGATTATTTGGAATTGAGAACGTTTTGAACTATAAATTTCACATCAAACCAAGAATAGTTGGTAATAATAATTGTATTGTATATTTAGAGAGCGATTGTTAGGCTATGTCCATAATGGGGTTTTTATGCCTTATTTTATAATAGGAATTATGCGATAACTAAAAAATCTCAACTAATCTTTTGTAAAACTTTGAGGAAAATCCTTTGAAAATTAGTGTACTAAAAGAAATACATGTTGATGAAAAACGGGTTGCGACGACTCCCGATGTTACCGAAAGGCTAATTAAACTGGGCTTCGATGTTGTTGTCGAAACGGGTGCTGGAATAGGGTCAAACTTTTCTGACGAGGCTTACAGGCAAGCAGGTGCTGAAATTGCCCCTACGGCTGAAGCAGCTTGGCAATCGGCTGATCTAGTGATTAAAGTCCGCCCTCCAGAGCAGAATATCGCATTGGGGAAGCATGAAGTTGACTTAATGTCTGAAGGATGCCACCTCATAAGTTTTCTATTTCCAGCACAGAATGAAAAACTGCTGGAACAACTGGCAAAACGCAAAATCACGGCTCTGTCTATGGACAGTATTCCGCGTATCTCACGAGCACAAAAGCTAGACGCCTTAAGTTCGATGGCAAATATCTCGGGTTACCGTGCAGTAGTTGAGGCATCGGCGCTGTTTGGGCGGTTTTTTGCTGGACAAATAACCGCGGCGGGCAAGGTTGCGCCAGCAAAAGTGATGGTAATTGGTGTTGGTGTTGCTGGCTTGTCTGCGATTGCTACGGCTAAATCATTAGGTGCCATCGTTCGCGCATTTGACACTCGTCCAGAAGTGAAAGAACAAATTCTGAGCATGGATGCAGAGTTCCTTGAACTTGAATTTGCAGAAGATGGCAGTGGCGAAGGTGGCTATGGAAAAGTCATGAGCAAAGAATTCATTGATGCCGAAATGGCCTTGTTTGCGCAACAGGCGAAAGAAGTTGATATCATCATTACTACAGCTCTCATTCCGGGCAAGCCAGCACCAAAACTAATTACGAGTCAAATGATTGAGAGTATGCGCGATGGTAGCGTGGTGGTCGATCTGGCGGCTGAACAAGGCGGTAACTGTGAGCTTACTGAACCTGGCAAGGTTGTTAACCGAAAAGGTGTGAGCATAGTTGGTTACACCGATCTACCCAGTCGTTTAGCGACACAATCAAGTCAACTTTACGCGACTAATATCTACAATTTGCTGGAAGAAATGAGCCCACAAAAAGACGGTTCTATTTTGGTTGATATGGAAGATGTTGTTGTACGCGGAGCAACTGTAGTCAACAGTGGTAAAATCACTTGGCCACCACCGGTTGTTGCTGTTTCTGTGGCTAAGAAACCAGAGCCTGCTGTGGTGGCAGAGCCTCCCGCACCTTTAAAGTCACCTTCAAAAGTAGCGAGCATCGCAAAAAGTAGCTTGCTGCCCATGCTCATAGGTGGGTCAGCCCTATTTGGTCTCGGCCTTGTTGCACCCCCATCATTCATGGCACATTTTACTGTTTTCGTCCTTTCTTGTTTTATTGGTTACATGGTCATTTGGAATGTTGCACCCTCTTTGCACACACCATTAATGAGCCTTACCAATGCAATTAGTAGCATTATAGTGCTCGGTGCGTTAACTCAAATTTCGTCAGATAACCCAACAATCATGGTCTTATCGGTGATCGCACTATTAATTACCAGCATCAATATCGTTGGTGGATTTTCAGTTTCGCAGCGTATGCTGCAAATGTTTAAAGGGTAGGACTTGAGATGACTTCAAGCTTAATAACAGTATCTTACCTCGCTGCAGCGATCTTATTTATTTTGGCATTGGGCGGTTTGAAAGATAATCAGTCTGCCAGACGTGGAAACCTATACGGCATGATCGGTATGGTGATAGCCGTGCTAGTGACAATCATTGCATTCGTAACTCAAAACTACACTATTTTGATTTCGGTTATGTTGATTGGTGGCGTCGTGGGCTTTGTATTGTCGCGCCGTGTCAAAATGACCCAAATGCCAGAACTAGTCGCTATATTACATAGTTTAGTTGGTCTAGCGGCTGTTTTGATAGGTTTTGCCAATTTTCTGGATTCAAGTTTTAATTTGACTGGTGTCGAAAAGACAATTCATGAAATTGAAATTTTTATTGGCATTTGTATCGGTGCGTTGACTTTTACTGGCTCGGTCATTGCTTATGGTAAGCTCAGTGGCATGATTGGAGGAAATCCACTCACCCTGCCAGCGAAAAACTGGCTCAACCTATTCATGTTTATTGGCGTAGTGATCGTTGGCGTTTTGTTTGTCGGCGAACAAAATCATTTTGATGCTTTCGTCTTATTGATGGTAATGACGTTAATTGCAATGGTGTTTGGCATGCATATGGTAGCCGCTATTGGCGGTGCTGATATGCCAGTGGTCATTTCTATGTTGAATAGTTATTCTGGTTGGGCTGCTGCTGCGACAGGCTTCATGCTGTCAAATGATCTATTGATAGTCACTGGTGCTTTGGTTGGTAGTAGTGGTGCAATTTTGAGCTATATTATGTGTCGTGCAATGAACCGGAGTTTTATCAGTGTTATTGCAGGTGGTTTTGGTACTACGAGTGGCTCCAAAAGAACAGTGTCGGCTGAGGTTCAGGGTAATGTTACAGAAATCGATATTGCTGAAACGGGACAACTGTTAAATGCGGCAAAGCAGGTTGTTTTTATTCCTGGTTATGGAATGGCAATGGCGCAGGCTCAACATGCGGTTTCTGAAATATCGAAAATTCTATTGGCCAAAGGCGTGAAAGTACGTTTTGGTATTCATCCAGTGGCTGGGCGTATGCCAGGGCATATGAATGTATTATTGGCCGAAGCCAAAGTGCCCTATGATATTGTATTCGAAATGGACGAAATCAATAATGATTTCCCAGACGTTGACGTGTCTGTGGTCATTGGTGCTAACGATACAGTCAATCCATCCGCACAGGAAGATGACGACAGCCCTATTGCCGGCATGCCTGTGCTTGAGGTTTGGAAGAGTAAAACCACAATAGTTTTGAAGCGTGGCATGGCAGCGGGTTATGCGGGTGTTGATAACCCATTGTTTGTTAAAGACAATACCAGAATGTTATTTGGTGACGCCAAGGCTAGCCTAGATTTAATAATTAAGGCTCTGTAAATAGGGTTATATTAGCCCGTATTTTATTGTGTGTTCACTCAATTTAATAAGGTTAAAAACTCAAAATTTTTTCGCATTTAATAGGCACCGTATTGTCCCTAGTTGGCATGGGTGCCTTAATTGGCTGTGAGAATTTAGTCAATAAACCCGCGAGTTTTTATTTTTTTTGCTGTATTTGGCTTTAGCAAGGTGTTGCTATGTCTAATATCAATCACAGTTTTGAGTCAAAACACGTTTTAGTTCCTTTTCAAAGTACTTTACCTTACGTCGATCAACTTGTTAATCGCTGGCACTGACACTCTCTCATATGCTAGTCAGCTTCAGAGAGTGTAATAGCTGGATAGTATTCGTTGTAATCGGAGTGCGAGCGATCATTGGTTAAGTGTGATAAGGAATCCTCTCCGGATCACTGAATTTGCCCGACATAATATTTTTTGATATTTGGGAACATATTTTATGGAACCCTGTCTGATCTCATCAATAATACAAAAAATTCATTAGGAAATATCAATGAGGCTCACTCTAATTAATCGTTTTTGCTTGGCTTTGTTTATATTGTTACCTTCTTTAGCGACGGCTTCAGAGCCTGAAATTTATACTCAGCTCTTCAGTAATCTTGCGCTTGAAGGTTATGACACTGTCGCTTACTTCGACCAAAATAAACCAGTGAAGGGCGAATCCAAGTATAGCCATAAGTATAAAGACGCGGTATGGCAGTTCAGTTCGCAAGAAAATCTTGACAAGTTTGTCGTTATGCCCAAAGAGTATGAGCCTCAGTATGGCGGTTATTGCGCTTGGTTGGTGGCTAATGGTGATACTGCCAAAGGCGACCCTCACTATTGGAGTATTGAGAATGGGAAACTGTATCTTAATTATGACGCTGATATACAAAAAAAGTGGCTGGTGGATAAAACTGGACTTATTAAAAAGGGTGACACTATGTGGCCCAGTGTTTTGAATTGAGCTTGTTGGATCAAGCAATAAAATGTCTGTCCATAACGTAATACAAGGATTGATGATAATCGACCACCATGCATATTAGACTACTGTTAATCTTTTCTTATATTTATTATTGCGTCAGAATAAAGACTAATCCTGCCCGCTTTTTTCAGCTAAATGCGCCGTTCTTTAATCCAAGTAAGGGAATATTTTCTAAACTTGATATTGATCGCCTTATACCTCAGCGTTGGCGTTTGCGTCAAAGCGCTGACAATGGTTTGGTTAAGGATTTTCAATACCCCGTATTTTTAAAGCCAGAATGGGGACAAAATGCTTACGGTATTCGTCGTGCAGATTCAGAGCAAGAACTGAATGATATTCGTTGCCAGACAGCCGATAGTAAAATGCCGCGCATCATTCAGGAAGCTGCGACAGAGGCTCGAGAGTTTGAAGTGTTCTTTATATTGTCAGCCGTGGACGAAACAAAGGCCGCTTTACTAACGGTGAATGAAGCACTCAATTTTAAAAAGACAGCCTTTCCAATTAATAGTATTAACAATTCAAATACGTTTTATCGTGAATTAACTTCCTCACTCAACGCAAAGCAGCTGGCTACTATTTGGGATTATATGCGCGCATTTGGTCGCTTCGGAATTTCACGAGTTGCCCTTCGATCCGATAGTATTGAGGCATTGGTCAATGGTGACTTCCATGTCATCGAAATAAATCTTTTTGTACCAATGCCAATCAATCTATTAGATCCTAGTAAAACCCTCAAGCAACGCGTTTCTGCAATACTCAATACGACTTGGCATTTGGCGCAAATCACTAAACACATTCCTAAAGATCAAGTAACACAATCGGTATTTTTTAAGAAGTGGTGGATCGCTCGAAAAGTTAAAATGTTGCCACAAACGCCATAAATTCCATAACATCATGTGTCATAAGCTACTTCGATTAAACTGGCGCGATACTCACCCTCAGACTAACGCGATAAAATCATGAAATGGCTGAAAGCAAAAATCTACCACTGGATTAGTCAACGCTATATGCAGGGTTGCAGTAGCTACAACAATCTTGATGTTCGACGCAGTTGCCGTTCCAAAGAGCAGGGTCGAGCGAAATTTGCCGAAGGTGGTTTACCGCATGCTCGGGGGCTTATATTTTTTAGCCCGTTCAAAGCCATTAGTTTCGCAAAAAAGTATGGTTTTCCACTGGTTATTAAACCAAACGTGAGTGGATATTCGAGAGGTAGTTATTTCCCGATTAATAATTTTAAGCAGCTATGGAAAGCTATCTTTTTGGCAAAAATGTGGTGGCCGACAACGGTAATCGAGCAGTACTTGAAGGGTGAGAATTACCGAGTGGTGGTGATAGATGGCAAGATTATGTCCGTTATTCAACGCTACCCGCCATTTGTGATTGGCAATGGTGAAGATTCAATCTCAAGCCTGATAGACACAGAAAACTTACTACGTGAAGAAATGCAACTATATGGAGGCATGTTCCCGATTCAAAAAAATCAACGGACAGCAGATCACTTGAATAAGCAGCGACTTACTTTCGATTCAGTACCTGCTAAGGATGAGCATATCGAGCTGTATTTTCGAGTCGCTCTAGCACCGGGTGGTATCGTTCGAACAATCGATAAAACTACCATACACGCAGATAATATCGAGTTGTTTCTAGAGACGCTAAAATTATTTAAGGCCAATATACTGGGCGTTGATATCATCTTTGAAAATAGCATCGAGCAAAGCCATAAAGGTCAAAAATGCATACTGTTAGAAGTTAATTCTAGGCCTTACCTTAAAATGCACGACTATCCGCGTTATGGTGAAAAAGAAGACTTATCAGCCTACTATAAAGAACTAGATGAGCTAGACATTAGCCAAGCCGATACCTTTTAGTTTGTTATTTTAGTGAGTCTTAGCCCCACGCGTTTATTCTACCAATTCTCAGGTGTTCATTCTCTCCTGATCGGGTTACTACCGTTCTATTTACCCGCATTAATGTGGCAGAACGGATTGACACTGGCAGATATTTGCTGGTTTGTTGCGCTCAATGGCGTTGGATACTTACTTACACTTTATTCTTGGGATCGGATCAGGCAACGTCTGGGCTGGAGCAAGGTAATCGCAGTTTCATTTTTACTCGAATTAGCGGTTGTCAGCTCGATTGTGGCCGATAATTCACTCTCGGCTATTCACCTCATTGCTTTGCTTAACGGTGCCTACGGCTGTTTTTTCTGGATGTCCCAACGGTTGCTGTTTGTGCAGTGTACCGATAGTCATAACACCGGCAAGAAATTCGGTAACTTCCAAATAGTCGTGATGATTCTGCTCAAAGTTGGAATTCTGGCAGGAGGTTACCTTTGGCAAACGTGGGGAGCTACTAGTGTATTTTGGGTGACCCTTGGATTGGTGATTCCTGCGGCCGTTTATCATCTTTGTTGTCATTTGCCAGCCGATTTGAACGAGTCTATCGAACCACCGTTAGCCCTGAAATCTGTGTTTAACTATCGCGACAAAAATCGATCTCTGTTGGTTTTTTTCGTTGATGGATTATTCCTCTTTGCGGAAAGCTACTTCTGGGTGATCACTTTGTATTTTATCTCAGATCAGAACTTGTCAATGCTTGGCGTGCTAGTCGTTTCCTTATCGATATTGCTCGCCATTTTGTTTTATGTAATCAAAAACAGGCTTGATCATCTTAATCCGCAGCGAGTCTATGTAATTGCTGTATTTGGTTACTGCCTATCATGGTTTTTACGCACGCTAGTGGATGCCGATGTCAGTCATTTTTTGATGTATCCGATGATTGTTGTTATCGGATTTTTGACTGCATTTTTTCGTTTAGCGTTTAATAAGCGATTTTTTGATTTGTCGAAACAAAAAAAGACGCATGACTATATTGTGATGAAAAGTTATTACTCTCAACTTGGCGTCTTCGTCTTTTATGGTTTGATGGGTATCAGCCTAGCAATGATAACTTTTCCACATTCATTATCAAATTCAGTACTCAACTCATTAGTAAACGATTTAAAAGACCCAGCAGTTATGTTGCAGTGGTGTTACTGGATGTTGACGCCCACCGCGTTAATATATTTGCTCTATCGTTCGACAGGCTTTGAAACAAGAACTGAGGGCATTTCAGGCAATAACAAACAGGCAGGGCCTATACTGGTCGAGATTGAGAGCGAAATGAAAGCCAGTTAATAACAAACAGCATTAAGCCAAGCACTAGAATTGAAAGGGCGGCATAAAATAACGACCCACCGTCACTTTTACCCTGATGCAATACTTCGACACCCAGCGGGCTAACCAGATGAAAGAATACTGCGCCACCCATAATGCCCGCAGCCATTAAGCCACCCAAAGCATGAGCTACAACCCGATAAGGCCGAGCATCTATTAGTTTTATTTTGGTTAATATCCAAAAAACAATTGGCGACAGTAGAATAACTGAGGTGACCAACTCTGCGCTGCCAATCACAATGGCACCATATTCAGAAAAGAAACCACCAGCAGCATCCCCAACGAAACCTTTTAACCACTCAGCAATGGTACCAAAAATATGCTGTGTATCGGGGTGGCCCGAAAATTTATAAGGCAGGGATGATAAGAAAACCTTTGATGCCCATAGCGTTATAATCCAGCTCGAAATAGCAGTGATAGTCTTGTACATTTGATATTTCCCTTATAAATGGTGTAAAAAGTGCAGCTGATATCTAACATTTCATTTGACCCGGCATAGGCCACTGCCTTGAACCAGTAATTCCTTCTGCTGACGGCTAAGCTTTTTTATTTCGTATTCTCGTTTACTAGCAGTGCTACGTGAATGCCCTGATTCCTGATAAATTACTTTGATGGGTGACCGACCATTAAAATATTTCGCACCAAGAACGCTAGAACAATGTTCATCGAAGCGACGGTCCACATCCGTAGTGATGCCTGTGTAGTAAGAGTTGTCACTTGCTTCAATCATATAGACGAACCAATTCATTTAAAGGTACGCATCACATAGACCAGTTTAAAGGAAAATTTAAATGATATGGTACAACGAATAACAAGCTATATCCGTGAAAATTAGCGTTGTTTGAACGGTTCTTTAAAGACTAGGGGTTAATTCGTTAAGCCAAAAAAATAAATTGCCTATTTGATCATGGTGTTGAACTGTAGAATACCGAGATGATTTGACGCGGCAACAACACATGGAACTTAAAATATGAAATTAGCAATTATCAGTGGTGGGTCTAAAGGATTAGGTAAGGAATTATGCGAACAGTATCTAGCACAAGATTTTGAAGTCATTGAATTCTCAAGAACGGCACCGCGTTCTTACTCAATAGCGATTGATCTGGCGTCAGTTAATAGTGTGGGTCAAATCGTTAGTGAAGCCTTAATAACTTTAGCAAGTCGCGAATGGCAGGAAATAGTGGTAATCAGTAATGCTGGAATGCTGACTCCTATGGGACCCGCGTCAAAAAAAGATGTTGAATCAATTGTCGCTAATTTAAACACCAACTTTGTGTCAGGTATTATTTTTATGACAGAGGTGTTGCGCCATTTTCAATCACATACTGGCAAGAAAACACTCGTTAGTATTTCCTCTGGCGCAGCTTTGGGTGAACGTGCTGGCTGGTCACTTTACTGTGGTGCTAAAGCTGGTTTAGAGCACTTTATTCGATCTGTTGCCAAAGAGCAGGACACTGAGCTTCAACCCTTTAAAGTGATTAATGTTGATCCGGGGCTAATCGATACTGACATGCAGTTATTAATTCGACAATCAAATATAGAGGACTTCCCATCGCTTGAACAATTTAAACATCATAAAGGAATGGGTTTGTTGGCCTCTCCCACCAAAGTGGCTGAGGGAGTCGTTCACATTATAGATGTTTCAAATGTGAACAATGGTGAGCGTATTAAAGTCAGTCTGGATTGACGCTAGAGTTTTTGTGAAATAATGGGTTTTAAGATTGAAACTATTTGGTTATTTTGAAATCAATATACACCATCACCAATCGGCCGTAGAAAACCAATAAAGCATGAAATCGATAAAAAATCACCTAGGCGCTGTTGATGTTGAATATAGATTTAAGTAAAAGGGTTGTTGTTAAGACTGCCGAGCAAATATGGGAAGGCAGTCCCAGTGAAGGTGTGTGGCGCAAACCATTGGCACGACAAGCAGTGGAGCATGGTCATACTACAAGCCTTGTTCGTTTCGATTCAGGTTCATCATTTACAGAGCATAGCCATCCCTTTGGTGAAGAAATTTTTGTACTTGATGGTGTTTTTTCAGACCAATACGGTGACTATCCGGCTGGTACTTATTTGCGAAACCCGCCGGGTTCAAAACATGTGCCGTTTAGTCAGCAGGGCTGTACATTATTTGTCAAGTTAGACCAGTTTAATCCTGCCGATAATACTGAAGTTCGAATCGATACAAACCTAGCGCCATGGTTGCCCGAGCAAGGTAAATTACAGGTCATGCCGTTGCATGAATTTGAAAATGAAAGTGTCACTTTAGTGCGCTGGTCATCTAATTCAAAGTTCCAACTCCCCCGACACGTTGGTGGAAAGGAAGTTTATGTTCTCTCAGGCACATTTATTGACGACTATGATAGTTATCCGCAAGGTAGCTGGATACGTAGTCCGCATAAAATTGAGCACACTCCTTACGCCGAAGAAGAGACCGTCATCTGGCTTAAGACTGGACACTTACCGACACCCTAGGTTTAAGTGCTGAGTCTTAAAAACTTTTAAAAATAAGAGAGGCTATTTTGTCACAGCAGGCAATATTAAAGTTAAAGCAATCGATTAGCGAAAAGATAATCGGTCAAACCGAATTGATAGATCGGCTATTGATTGCGATTCTAGCGGATGGCCATTTATTAGTTGAGGGCGCGCCTGGCTTAGCCAAGACTCGCGCCATTAAAGTCCTTGGCGATTGCATCGAAGGGGACTTTCATCGTATTCAGTTTACGCCTGACCTTCTGCCTGCCGATTTAACCGGCACCGAAATATATCGACCTCAGGACGGCAGTTTTAAATTTCAGAAGGGCCCTTTATTCCATAACTTAGTTCTGGCTGATGAAATTAACCGCGCACCGGCAAAAGTGCAGTCTGCACTGCTCGAAGCGATGGCAGAACGACAGATAACCGTTGGCTCTGAAACCTACTTGTTACCAGAGGTTTTCCTCGTGATGGCGACTCAAAACCCCATCGAACAGGAGGGTACCTACCCATTACCCGAAGCACAGCTGGACCGTTTTCTAATGCATGTCAGGGTTGGTTTCCCTAATGCAGATGAAGAAAAGCAGATTTTGCAATTAACTCGTCAAGAGGCACGAACCAATCGAGAGCTTACTCAATCACCCAATCAGTCTGAATCATCCCCATCATCGATTAGTCAGGAAGAATTACTCGAAGCCCGTCAAGAAGTGCTCGACATTTATCTTGATGAAAGCCTCGAAAGCTACTTGATAGAGCTAGTGCTAGCAACGCGCAGTGCCGAAAGATATGGCGATGACTTAGCTGGCTGGATTGAGTATGGCGCTAGTCCACGTGCAACAATGGCGCTCGATAGATGTGCTCGAGCCTATGCGTGGCTCAACGGTCGTAACTTTGTGTCTCCAGAAGATATTCAAATCATAGCACCCGATGTGTTGCGCCATCGTATCATTCTTAGCTTTGAAGCCGAGGCGGAGGGTATAACGCCAGATCGATGTATTGCAGAACTGATAGGGCGCGTTGCGGTTCCATAGGACGGCATAGTCTGGAATGAAAAAATTATGACGCAAGTATCAGAAGCTGGTGATGATATTGTTCGAATCAAGCAATCGACCCTGATTGGATTGAGTCGTGATGCCAAAAATATTCCACTCAATTTAAACTTGGTTAAAGCAAAGATGTCTGGAGGATACGTGTCTTCATTTCGTGGTCGTGGCATGGAATTTTACGAATCCAGGACTTACCAGCCAGGCGACGATATTCGTGCAATCGACTGGCGAGTGACCGCGCGAAGTGGCGTGACCCATACCAAGATCTATCATGAAGAACGCGAGCGACCTATTTTACTTTGGGTCGATCTCAGTCCAACCATGTTTTTTGGAACACGCCAGTGTTTTAAATCAGTTGTTGCTGCCAAGCTTGCTGCACTGTTGGCTTGGAGTAGTGTGCAGCATGGTGATCGACTCGGTGGGTTGATTTTTTCAGATCAGCATCACGACGAGTTTCGTCCCAAACAGGGTAATGCTGCCGTATTACATTTTATTAAAAAGTTGGCTTCTCATCCGGCCTGGGTTCAGCAAAGTAAATCAACGGTCGCAAGTGATAGTAATCCTGATGCTGGTATCCAAGCATTGAATCGACTGCGTCAAGTCGCGAAGCCGGGGAGCCTTATCGTACTGATGAGTGATTTTCGATTTTTAACAGATAGTTGCCGAACTCATCTGGCCCACCTTGCCCGACATAATGACGTCGTCATGCTATTCATCCATGATCCATTAGAGCAGGCATTACCACCCTCGGGCCATTATCAATTGACAGACGGCCAATCAAAGTTGGCGGTTGATAGCGCTAACACGGCCAGCAGAGATCAATATCAGCAACGGTTTGTTACCCATAATCAAATGCTAGAGAAGCTCTGTAAACAATTACATTTATTATTGATTGACGTCTCAACCGCTTCAAATTTGCTCGATGTTTTAAAGCGTGGTCTTGGGCTTCGGCCAAAGCGTAAATGATCGAAATAAACCATCTAGTCGAAACTTCAGTATGAATGAGCTGCCATTAAAAGATATTCACTTACCTGAAGGTGTTTTATGGTGGCCGCCAGCGCCAGGTTGGTGGGTGCTGGGCATCCTGTTGATTGTGTTTCTATTGTTATTGCCAAGGCTGTGGCGATGGCTGCGCTATAAACCCGTTAAATCTCTGTCACTTAAAGAGTTTTATCTGATTCGAAAAAACTATCAACTGCAGAAAGATAGAAAGCAAACATTACAAGCGATAACTGCTTTATTACGGCGCACCGTCATAAGCAAAAGTGGGCGCATAGGTCATGCCGGTGTGGTTGGTGATGAATGGATAAACCAGCTTAACCAAATATCTAGTAAAGACTGCTTCACGCAGGTGCAGTGCGAGCTGTTAAAGCATGGTCGATATCAACCAGTCATCCAAAGTCAGAACAAAGCCGACATCGATAGCTTGCTACACAGTTGTGAAAACTGGATAAAGTCGTTACCCAAAGGAGGCAGTCATGCTGCAACTTGATTGGCCTTTGGTTCTTCTACTATTACCACTACCGCTGGTGTTGTACTTCTTTTTTCCAGCGAAGCCGATAGCGCAAGATGCAGCATTGAAAGTGCCATTTTTGGATGATTTTAAATTATCGCAATCAATCGACTTTCACTCGAAAAAAACACCTTGGGTGAAATATCTCAGCTTACTGGGTTGGTGCCTCATGGTGCTCGCTGCTAGTCGCCCCCAATGGCTAGGAGAGCCGATTAGCATTAACATCAGCGGGCGTGACTTGATGATGGCGGTCGATCTGTCTGACAGCATGCGTGTTGAAGATTTTGAAATTAACGGAAACTTTGTAGATCGGCTCACAGCGACCAAGGTTGCTATGAACGAATTCATCAACAACCGAAAAGGGGACAGACTAGGATTAATACTGTTTGGCACTCAGGCTTACTTACAAACGCCAATGACTTTTGATATCCGTACGGTTAATCGACTATTGCAGGAGTCGGCGATAGGGCTGGCCGGTGAGAGCACGGCTATTGGCGATGCCATTGGCCTCGCACTCAAGCGTCTAATGGCTAGCCAGAACAGCGAAAGTGAGAAAACCTCACAGGTGTTGATTTTGATCACCGATGGCGCAAACACTGCAGGTGCGGTATCGCCGATGAAGGCAGCACAATTGGCAGCCGAGAAAGACCTGAAGATATATACCATCGGTATTGGCGCCGATCAAATGACTCGCAATACTTGGTTTGGCGAGCAGACAATAAATCCATCCACTCAGCTTGATGAGAAAACACTGCGTGGCATAGCCGATGTAACTGGCGGTCGATATTTCAGAGCGCACGATACAGAGGAGATGATTAAAATTTATGATCTGTTAGATAAGCTAGAACCTGTCGAGCAAGACGAAGAAAAATTTCGGCCAAATAGTGCCTTGTTCCATTGGCCACTGTCACTTGCCTTGTGCTTAGGCTTTATCATTTGCGTGCGGCGTATATGATCGAAAATATTCATCTTTTAAGACCTAGCTGGTTATTGGCGCTATTGCCACTTGCATTCCTTCTGTGGCGGTTGCTCAATGCAAAACGGAATAGTCGAAGTTGGCAAAAGGTTGTCGATCCTGTTCTGTTAGCCCATCTGCTCAGTGGTACCAATAGTGTCCGAAGTAATACTCATCTTTATGTAATAGCGGTCATCGGCATGCTATCTATTATTGCCTTAGCTGGACCTGTATGGAATAAGTTAGAACAACCAATTTTTAAACAGCAATCAGCATTAGTCATTGTGCTCGACCTATCGCGTTCGATGGACTCTAATGACATAAAGCCCAGTCGGTTGGTTCGAGCTCGACATAAAATAGCAGATATACTCACCCAAAGAAAAGAGGGCCAAACTGCACTCGTAGTTTATGCAGCGGATGCGTTTTCTGTTGTGCCACTCACCGATGATGGAAAGACTATCAAGGCATTATTGTCAGGACTTACTACCGATATAATGCCCGTCCAGGGGTCGCGAGCTGATCAAGCATTAGTGCAAGCCTACCGCTTGTTTCAAAACACAGGTCAATTGCGAGGCGATATCTTGTTAGTGAGCGATGGTTTGAGCCAAAACGAATCGCAAATGGCCGAGGCGTTGGTGAAAGACAATGCTGGATTTCGATTGTCGATATTGGGTGTCGGCACCGAAACTGGTGGACCAATACCCCTGCCCAACGGTGGTTTTATAAAAGATGCCCAAGGTTCAATAGTGATCACAAGTTTGGCCATTAGCCCAATGCGAACTTTGGCCGCCGAAGGGGGTGGTGTTTTTACAATGATTAGTGCCAACGATGATGATATAACTAATCTGCTCCAAGCAATTGAACGAAATCCGTTTGAACAAGAGGCCATAGCCAGCGATCATAGTGCCAATGTATGGCAAGAACAAGGGCCATGGCTAGTGTTATTTTTGTTACCGCTGGTTGCGCTGGCTTTTCGCCGGGGCATTGTGTTTGTGTCCCTATTTCACTTGCCGATACTATTGTCATCCATTCTATTGATGGCATCGCCCGATGCGTCGGCGTTTGACTGGAATGAGCTATGGCAAAACAACGACCAACGAGCGCACGATCAGTTTGATCAAGCACAACATGAAAAAGCATCTGAGTTGTTTGATAATACAGATTGGAAGGGCACTTCATTTTATCGCTCAGGCGACTATGAAAATGCTCTGAAACAATGGCAGGATAATAATTCAGAGGATACCAGCTATAACCGAGGCAATGCATTAGCCAAGCTTGGGAAGCTAGAAGAAGCCCTTCAGACTTATGATCAAGTGTTGCAAAAAAATCCACAGAACGTCGATGCGAAGCATAATCGTCAACTGGTTGAAGAAGCGTTGAAACAGAAAAAAGAGCAGCAACAAAAAGATAAGCCAGACGGTGAAGAGGGTAAAGACGGCAAAAAACCTGAAAACGATCAGCAGTCTTCAGAATCAGATCAAGGTGATCAATCCAATCAGTCAGACGGCCAACAGCCTTCAGCTCAGTCAGAGAATAAAGAGGATCAGAGAGAATCAGAGCCTCAAAAAAATGGTGATGATAATTCTCAAGAGCAGCCGGCAGATCAAGCTCAAGCTCAAGCTAAAAAAAATGTTGATAAAGAGGTCAGTGAAGAATCGGATGGATCAAAAGAAGCCGAGGCAAGTCAGGCAGAACAAGCAAGCTTTGAACAACAGTTGTCTGAGCAGGCTGCCGAACAATGGTTGCGAAAAATTCCCGATGATCCCGGCGGATTATTAAGGCGCAAGTTTTTATATCAATATAATAAACGCGGTGAGTCTGCGAGCGAGCTGAACCCGTGGTAGGCATCCTCATTAAAAAACGTATCACGAAGCAGATCAATAACATGCGAAAACTCCGATTAATCAGGCTGTTGATATTGATAGCTGTGCTTTGTAGCTTTTTGAGTAACCAAGCCTTCGCTGCAGTCAATGTCACGATTGATCGTAATCTATTGCGTCTTAATGAATCGTTTCAGCTCGTGTTCGAAGCTGACAGCAGTCCTGATCAAGAGCCTGATTTTTCGGGTTTAGAGCAATATTTTATGATTCTCAATCAAAGTCAGAGTAATAATATTACGATCATTAATGGTGAGTATCAACGCAATAACAAATGGGTTTTGCAGGTAATGCCTAAACAAGTGGGTAATTTTGCTATCCCAGCTATTTCATTTGGGAGTGAGAAAACAAAACCATTTCAAATATCAGTAAAGCCAGCCAACCAGGCTGGAGTTGGTGGCAAAGACGAATTAATTTTTGATCTTGAGGTCGATAAATCAACCGTATACGTGCAGGGACAAGTCTTGGTGACTCTTCGTTTGATGGTTGACAAAAATATATCTGGATACCAGATGAGTGACCTTACAATCAAAAATATGGACGTCGTGATTGAGGTGCTAGGTGAAGTTAAGCAGTATCAAACACGGCTGGGGGATAAAGATTATATTGTCCTCGAAAAGCAACTAGCATTATTTCCTCAACAAAGTGGCAGTCTTGAAATTGAACCAGTTATCGCCGAGGTGCAAATTACGAAACGACAATTGTCGCTATTTGGGGCCACTCCTAATGGTGGCAATATAAGACGAATTTTTTCAAAAGGAGCCTCGATTGAAGTACTAACAATTGCGAGTGAATCAGCCGCTAAACAGTGGTTACCTTCGACCCAGTTATCTCTGACTGAAGAGTGGGCTGGTGATATAAAAAACCTCATAGCGGGTGAGCCAGTGACTCGTACCATAACTCTGGTGGCGGAAGGTTTGACGTCAGCGCAGTTGCCAGAGTTAAAACAACCGCAGGTGGATGGTATAAAACGTTATCCGGATAAGCCACTATTGCAGGATAAAAAAACGGCCACTGGAATCGTCGGAATGCGCCAGCAAAAAATCGCACTAATACCAACCGAAGCCGGTATTTATACGTTACCGGCAGTCACTATAGATTGGTGGAATGTGGTTACAGGCAAACAGGAACAAGCGAAAATACCTTCACGTACAATCGAAGTGAAACTTGGAGCAGATGTTCGTTTTGGTGATGCTGGAACACAGGGTCAGCAACCAATATCACCCAGTTCTAATGGAGCACTAACGCCGTTGGCTCGACAAACTGAAGATAACGAATCTTTCTGGGTATGGTTGAGTTTCATACTAGCTATCGGTTGGGGCAGTACAATTTGTATGTGGTGGTATGGAAAACATAAAAAGTCTGGAGAAGTCCCATTAGATAATGATGGATTAAAAACAGATAAATTAAAAACACTAAGGCAGCGCAAGGCAATCGCCCAATTAACGCAGAGTTGTGGCAGCAACAATGCACGAGACACGCGGGACAATTTGCTTGTTTGGTCGAACAGCCTTGATATAAAACAACGTTTCAATAATTTAAATCAGCTAGGGTTTTACTTTGGCGATGAATTTCAGGTTCAAATAAATGATCTTAATCAAAGCTTATACGGTGGACTTGAAGGCGCTTGGAAGGGGGCCGATCTTCTAAGAATTTGTGAATCGATAGCTGCCCAATTGAAGGCGACCCAGCCCACTGAACAGTCAAGCAAACTAAGTTCACTCAACCCCTAATCGTCCAATGGTTAATCTATAAACTAGCTCTCTAGATAATCGATGCGTCGACTACATATTTTCCCGCGGGTATATCTAGCCGAGCTGCAATAGCTGATGACGCAATAACAGTGACCGTATCGTTCTCAGTATCGACAATATTGAGTCCACCCATGACTGCGTTGACAGTTACAGTGCCGAATGGAATTTGTTGCTGTATGACGGCTTTATCGACTTCATCAGGTTTTTGCACGCCAATGGTGACTTCAACTTGCATTGACTCTCGGTCAATTCCAAGCGTTCGAAACAGCGTTATCGAGCTATGGTGGAGTGCATCCTGAACGGCACGGACAGCCGCTTTGGTATAGTCCTCACCATATAAGTCATTGCCAGTGCCCATTTCTAAAATAATTCTTTGCATTGCCATGGTTTAATGCGCTCCTTGTTCTGAATGAATGCATTCTTTGATGTTAAGATAAACCACCGCCGCTGCATTAGCGACAACCGTTATTTTAGTTCCGCAATCACTAATAATATCTAGCCCGCCTTCGACCACATCAACCGTAGCTTGGCCATAGGGTAGAACCGCTTTCACTTCGTCCCTATTCACTTTGTCAGGTTTAGCGACACCAATAGTTACCTCGATCTTCATCGACTCTTTAGCCAAACCAAAAGCCGGTGCAACGCTCAGAGAGTTATGCCACAAGGCATCTCGTAGAGCGCGTACTGCTGCTTTGGTATAGTCACCGCCCTGCAGATCAGTGCCCATTCCCATCTCGACTACCATTCTTTTAAATGTCATTTCAATCGTCCAATTTTTGATTTATTCATAATTGATCTAGCCATAGTAGACCCAGACCTCCGAATACGTGTTCTCTGCTGTTGCTCCAAGTTCAGTAAATTCTCTGACGTGTCGTGCATATAAGCCGACATGTCGGACAATTGCTCTGGCACTGCACGTAGCTCACTTAAACCGACAGCAATGGGCTGAATACTTGCTTTATAAATAATATACATGACGGCTGCTAAAGCGAGGGCAAACATGAGTAAAATCAAACCGAAATAAAACGTAATTTTTTGCATGATAGTCACTGTAATTTCCTTCACTGCTAGTTTGCCTTTAGATAAAGTGTCAGGAAACGAATCATTAATGTGAATGGCTGCTTTGCTCGCACTTTGAATGCTTTTAGAAATTGCAGCAATTTGTGGTTGAGTGTTTTTCAATGCATCAGGTAATTCACGGGTTAAACCTTGTATTGCTAAGGGTAGCTCTCGTGAAAGATTAGATATTGCTTGGCTCGCGTTATTGATACTAGTGGTTGCAGCGATGAGTGCTCGCCGATCTTGTTCATCGAACGAGGAATCGCTAGTTGAAATTTGCTCTATCGAATTTGACAGGCGTTCAATACCATCTAAAAGTTGATTAGTCTTCTCGGTTAAGCCACGGGTATCGACGACGATTTCATCTATGCTGATACTGACATAGTCGGCTAAAGGTAGAATAGTGTTTGATGTCTTGAGGTTTTCAGTAGCGAGGCAAATACTACTGATAAAATAAAGTGTCAGAAAATATAATGACTTTAAACTGAGTGTACGATTGTAAATCTGGTTTTTCATCGGTCATACTGGCAATATAATATATTATAAGTGTACTGTGAAATTACAAATAGAAACTTTTTTTCTTACCTAAAAGTTTTAATCGAAGACACCAATGCATTTATGAAGGGTCTACTTAGTTAGTTTTTCTATTTTCAATATCTCACACTAACTAACCATTGGCAGAGTGATGGTGAATCGGGCCCCCTCTGCAATATTTTCAGCAACGATAGTTCCGTTCATATCGCGCACAATTCCATAGCTAACGGATAGCCCTAACCCAGTACCTTTACCTATTTCTTTTGTTGTATAGAAGGGCTCAAAGATACGTTGTAAAATATCTTCTGAAATTCCTCCACCGGTATCTTCAGTTGTAAGGTGGACGCCTGCATCGTCTTCAAATACGCTCAAAGTAATTGTCGATTTTCCATCTTGTTCTACCATGGCATCTCTGGCATTGGTGAGAAGGTTCAATATTACTTGTTCCATTTGAATAATATGGCCCAAAACAGGCGAGCATTTTTTGGGGAAATTAGTCACAACCTTAATTCCGGCTAGTCTCAATTGTGACCCCATAAGATCGAGTGCATTTTTAACCACATTTCTAGGGTCAACGGGTAGTGGGCGTTCCTTCGCCTCACGCCCAAACATTCGCATGTGATCAATAATTGAAGCGGCTCGAGTAACCTGGCTTTCAATACGCGCCAGTTTATTGCTAAGATATGTGTCGTCTGCCGTGCCCTTAGATATCTTTAGGCGACTATTTGCAGCAGCCATACGAATGGCGCTCAGTGGTTGGTTTAATTCGTGTGCGACTGAGGTTGCCATTTCTCCGAGTGTTGCCAGTTTGGAGGCTTGAATTATTTGGGCCGCCGCTATTTTACGTTCACTAATATCACGGATAAATCCGACAAAGGTAACGCCATCGGAATCGTCCACTAAGACCTTTTCTTTTGTAATAGCCACTTCAATAGGAAATTCATGTCCATCTTGATGTCGTGCTTCTATCTCAGCACGTTGTCCTATAAGTGGGCCTTGGCTGGTGTTGATAAATGGTTCAAAACTTTGTTTAAACGCTTTACAATGACGAGGCGGTATTATCAGCTCTAACAAATCTTGGCCAACTATGTCCTGATGCTTATAGCCAAAGGTTGCTTCAGCAGCCGCATTAAAATCCAGTACTCTTCTGTGGTCATCCATAACGATAATAGCGTCAAAGGCTGTGTTCATAGTTGACTTGAATTGGGTGGCGGTATTCTTCGCTTGAATGGAAACGAATTCCCTGCTGACGATGGATGCAAGGTCTTCTAGCAAAGTGATATCAGCTTTTTCAAAGGAGCGAGGCTTATGATCGATAATACAAAGTGTTCCTATTTTGCTGCCATCGTTCATTGTGAGCGGGCAGCCGGCATAGAACCGAATGAAGGGATCATTGAGGACCAAGGGATTGTCGAAAAAACGATTGTCCTTAAACGTATCTGGAATAACAAAGACAGTGTCTTGAAGGATTGCATGGCCACAAAATGAAATGTCGCGATGGGTCTCCCGATTGTCTAGACCGCTAGAAGATTTAAACCATTGGCGGTTTTCATCGATTAAACTCACTATGGCAATAGGTGCCTGAAATAGCCGACTAGCTATTCGAGTAATGCAATCAAAGCGTTCGCTACGAGGAGTGTCAAGAATACCAAGCGACTTCAGACCATTCAAGCGAGCCTGTTCATTTTCTGGCGTGTCGGGTTTCTTCATTGTTTAAATGCCGTCTATTTGTCTTTATTATAAATTAGTTATTATTTGTAATTAACTTAACAGAAAAATGTATTTTTAGGTGCAATTTTTGTGTGGAAAAGTCGTTTAGATAGACAGAAGATATGGGGGACCTGATCGATTTTAAAAAAGTGTCCCGTTTTAAAAAATCTTAAATAGTAGGTGCTGTCATATTAGCCATAAAAAGATGATGCATCGGCTTAGTTCTGATACTTCAGGTGTTGGTTTGATCCCCCCTTTATTGAAAGCTTGCATAGCCATCCTCGTGTTTAATGCAAAATTATATTTTGTCTGTGTCTAGGCAGGTATAATAATTATATCTGCACTGCCAACTGGATATGAGTATGAACATTGAGATCAATTATAAGAATAACCCTTTGAATGGGGTTGGATTAAAAAATCTATTGATCGAAATAGTGGGCCACTATGATTTTGAGATTCTATTTGCCTATTTAAATATCAATTGCTTTAAGACTAATCCGAGCATTGAATCTAGTGTAAAGTTTCTGAAGAAAACCGATTGGGCACGAGAAAAAGTTGAAGCCTTCTACTTATATGAATTTAAAAACTTGCCTAAAGCATCATCAGAACAGTTTGAATTGCCGCCCAGAAAGCGAATTATCCCAAATGATCAAATACCAGGTAAGCCTGCTGAACTGAGCTTTGAGGATGCTGATCTATTACGTGAAAAACGTGCTGTGAAATCAGCGGCATGGGAGCTGAATGCAGAGCATCGTTCAGGCAATCAGGCTAGTCCGTATCGAAAACAACGTTCAAATGAACGAGACAATAGTCATAGCGGTAAAGATGATAAGCTTCATAAGTCAACCACACCCTCTGATGAGAAAGACGACGATCCATGGGCGAACTGGAGAAATAAATAAAGCAGCTAGTTCTAAAGGAAAAGAAAAGCCGTAAACAAAGCCGAATGATAACCTAGTCCAACATGATGCTCAGACCAGCACTGGATATTTACATTGGATTAGTTAATCAATAATAGGCAATAAGAAGGCAAACCTAACCAACATCATGTTTGGTTTCTAGTGACATGGGGTAGATTAGGGTCAAAGAAATTTTTAATCCCTCGGCCTTCATTGTGTAATGCTAAATAGGCTGGGCCGGCGGAACCTTAGCTTCATTATTGTTTAAATATTTTAATGCAGCTTGTAACGCTTCGTAACGATGTGTGTAGGTATAGCCGCCGGAGACCAAATCTACGACGTTAAATCTCTCTAACTGCTGTTGTGTTTGTTCATTTGGACACAATAAGAAAACTTCACATTTGACATCTTGTGCATCTTTTATCGCATTTTCAAGGGCTAGCCCAACAGTCATGTCAATCATCGGCACGTCTGTTAAATCGAGGATCATGACTTCATAATCAGACACCCTCGTGTGCTGACGAGAGATCGCTTTAGAAACACTAAAAATCATTGGCCCTGACAGGTATAAAAATAGTAGCTTACCATTGGCCTTGTCTAGCAGTGCGCGCTCACTGTCGCTTAGTGGCACATCATCACCATCTGTATCGCTTATTGTTCTTACTTGACGTACTTGCTCTCGACTCAATCGTTCAATAATAAGGATGTTAGAAATAAACACGCCAAGTCCAACTGCAGCAATAAGATCAACAAAAACAGTTAACAGCATAACGCCATACATAATTGCCATGCCTGGAACACTGACTTTGTGGGCACGTTGAATAAAGCTCCAATCGAGAATATTAAAACCAACGTAGACTGCAATACCAGCCAACACAGCCATAGGAATAGGCTCTGTTAGCCCGCCAGCGACCAACACCACTAGTGCCAGTACCAAAGCTCGAATAATTCCTGATAAAGGTGAGCGTGCTCCAACTTGTATATTAGTCACTGTTCCCATTGTTGCGCCCGCACCTGGCAAAGCGCCAAACAAACCAGAAATCATATTCGCAAAACCCTGCCCCCTCAGCTCTTTATCTGAATCATGTTCTTTACGGGTTAACGAATCACCTATAACGGCTGTGAGTAGGGTATCAATACAGCCTAAAGTACCTAGTACTAGGGCATCAATTACCATTGTGGTGAATATTTCTAGATTGAAATGTGGAATAATCATTGATGGCAAGCCAGTCGGTATTTCACCAATTCGGCGAATACTATCGCTATTAAACAAAATGATAGATAACAGAGTTATAGCGACCAAAGCCACCAATTGTGCGGGCACATACTTTCGATACTGTTTAGGGAAGAAGAATAATATAGCCAGCGTTAACAAACCTAAAAATAGCTCGCTAAAATTGATGTTAGCTAGGGTATTAGGTAGCTCTGACAAGGTACCCATTACCCCGCCAGCGGGCGCGGCATGCCCTAACAATGGTGACAATTGCAAGATAATTAAAATAACTCCAATTCCAGACATAAAGCCAGAAATGACGCTATAGGGCATCAAAGTAACGTATTTTCCGAGTTTTAGTGTTCCTAGCAACACCTGAAAAGCACCAGCCATCATCACGACTGTAAACGATATCGCCATACCGGTTTCAGGGTATTTAGCCATCATGCTGGTTAGCACTGCAGTCATGATCACTGTCATGGGGCCTGTCGGCTCCGAAATAAGGCTAGTTGAACCACCAAATAAAGCAGCAAAGAAACCCACCATTATTGCGCCCCAAAGCCCAGCTTCAGCGCCAGCACCTGATGCGACACCAAATGCTAGTGCTAATGGCAAAGAGATAACTGCAGTGGTTACCCCACCAAACAGATCACCCTTCAGATTAATGTCTTTGAAACGATTACCAAACAAAATTCAACTTCCGGAAAAAGGTCACGTTACTGTAGCAAAAATATAGACTATTAGAATATCAAAAAAGTAATTAAGCACTTTAAATAACTCGACAAAAAAACATCATATTATTTTTTGACTCGTTCAGCCCTTGACCTGAATAGACTGGGATCCTGTTGATTAAACCTTATTATCTCGAAACCTCGTTTGGGATTGGCTGACCTGTCGCAAAAGCTCGCAAGCTTTCAATAATCACCATCCCCATAAGCTCTCTCACTTCCAACACGGAGGTCCCCATGTGTGGTAATAAAGTGACATTGGGCAGAGTACTGAGTGCTTTGGGTATGGTGGGTTCGTTCTCGTATACGTCTAAGCCAGCGGCGAAAATCTGATTGTTGACTAAGGCGTTAATTAAGGCCGTTTCATCAATGACTTCACCTCGAGACGTATTAATAATAACGCCATGCGCCTTCATCGAGGCCAGTTCTTCTGATCCAATTAAATGACGTGTGTCAGCACCCCCAGGCACAGAGAGTTGAATAAAGTCTGATTGTGCCATCACCTCTGATATTGTGCTCAATTGTTGAGCATTAGGAATGTTTAGATTGGTGACTTGAGATCGGTTGAAAAACACCACGTTCATGCGAAACCCAAAATGCGCTCGGGTCGCAATCGCTTGACCGATACGACCCATGCCAATGACACCCAGCGTTTTCCCCGTGATATGCTGGCCAAGATACTGATTGGGATGCCAGCCTGTCCACTCACCAGCCCGAACACAGGCCTCACCCTCGCTAGCCCGTCTCCCTGCCATCAACATGAGCATTATCGCAATGTCGGCCGTTGCCTCGGTTACAGCACCCGGTGTAATGGTAACAGTGACGCCAGCCGCCTTGGCAGCTTGAATGTCGATATGGCTGTAACCGACACCATAGTTAGCCAGCAATTTACAGCGCTGATGAGATTTAAAATCGGAGGCGACAAAGACGTCGCCAAAAGTGGTTAACACACAGTCGAATTCAGCGAATATGTCAGCGATTTCAGTTGGCGTTAGCCCAGTCACTTCTTGGCGAAGCGTTAGCTCAAAATCTGCGCAGAGTTTGTCAGTAATACTAGTTGGCAGTGGGCGTGTTACAAACAATTTTGGTTTGTCAGTCATGAGTCTTTGTTCCAACCGTTAAATCTTTTATCGTTCATTGTGCATCGCGTATGATCCAGTTTCAAGATTGGCATACCATCAGGTACAAGGAGATAACTACAGGATCCCGTCAATGTGCATCGGAGGTCAATATATGACTCGATTATTGATTTTAAAATGCGAATAGCATGGGCCTTGAAGTTGTACTTACTTTACACCCAATAACTGGACACTATAGATAAAAATTTAAGAATCTTATTCTAAAGTGGATTAGAGTATTTACCGATTGCAGATGCTATTCAATTATCGTTGGCTCAGGCATTTATGTGTTTAGACGGGAGTCTCTACTGGCCCAAGAAAAGAAGGTTCCAGCTGAAAACCATAGCTGAACTTCACTAACGTTTTCTGGTCATTTAAAAACCCAAAAAAAATTAGATTATGAATAAACTATATGAATACAGTAAAGTATATGGCCTATGGGCCTACTTTTCATATTGGAAAAAATGAGAATCTCACAGAGCTTAAATGAATCAAATTAACCCCAAAAAGTTACTCAACAGCAAATGGACCTCTGTGACTCCAGTCAATAGAGAAAAGCATTTTGTGATTTCTGAAATTATATTTGATGAGGACGATGTGGTTACTTCGTGCCGCATAGAGGCGGTTTTATCAAAATCTGCTATTTCAATCAACTGGCATGATTTAAAAGACGATCGTTGTTGGGTGCATGGTTGGAAATAATTGGCAGGAGTATCGGAGTAAGTCTGCTCCAAAAATCGAGGATGAATTTAAATTAATTAATAAGGCAAAAAAACCAGCCTTGCAATTCTAAGCTGTTGGTAAAAATATAGTCTGAATTTCAAGAAGTTGGGCGTTTGAAAAGTTAATTCGAACTAATGGATAAAATTCTTTTATGCGAATATTATTCCTCTGGTTCAAGTTCCAATTCTGTATAAACGGTTTCATTGCGTTTACTACCCAAACGAGGGTGTAATTTTGTTGCAAGGTACGCACAACCAAACAAGCCCAGTGCTGTCACACTGAACATTGCGTGCAATGGCGCAACAATTAATAGCAGGCTGGCAGTACCAGGCGTAATAACACCAGACACATCGCGATAGGTAGAATAAACCGCTGACATTTCGGTACGTTCGGAGGGCCGAACCGCCATCAAGAATGGCAGGCCACCGCACATATCGAGTGATATTAAAAAAAGAGTCGCTATTACTAGTGAACCAATCGCAAATGAAGATCCTGCAATTTCAAGTGATGATAATAAAAAGAACACGCCACTGCCAATAAAACTCAACATGATTGCTTTACGTACTTGTCCTTTCATAGCCTTTAGCATTAATGGCGTTAGAAATAAAAATGCATTTGATGCAGACAACAAGACACCACCTAATTGCTCACTGTAACCATTTTCTACTGCGTAGATTGGCAGGTAAACCACATACACCCACCACGCACTAGAACGCATCACGGCTAACGTCCAACCTGCGACTAGCCGAGGTTGCTTTCGAAATTTGTTTAAAAAAGAGAAAGGGTTTGGCGGTTGAATTTTCGCTTTATGAATAGCTTTACCATTGCCTAGTCTTAGCTTCCAAAATAAAAATAGCAAGCAGCTAGCGGCTAAAGCCGACAATATGAATGGCGCTGGTTTCCAGATGCCCATTAGCCAGATACCTAAAAAAGGTCCTAATGTCCAGGCGGCGCCACTATAAAACAGTCGTAGTGTTTCACCTTCACTCAATTTTGATCGAGTGACATAGTCCATGAAGTAAGCGTTGATACAAATTGTGATTACGACTACCGCGAGTGTCATAAAAGACATTCCAACTGCCAGTAGCCATGTGTCTGCGAGGGCTCCAATGATTGCACCAACAATGAAAATTGATGAAGCACCAGTGAACAGCCATCTTCGAGGAATATATCGGCTAGCCCAAGGAACAGTTAGGGCAGTAATAAACGATAATAAGCCTACCAGAAAGTAAACTTCTGATACCAGTTTTGCATCGGCATACACTCGATACATTGCTATCGGCAGGACTGAAATCAATATTCCCCTGGCGGCACTTTCTAGCGCTGCAAGCATAGCGAAAGATTTAACACCAGGCACTGGATCATAATGAACAATGTCTGGATGACGGTTTCTGAACATTGAAAAAATCCGTTTTATTTAGTAATAGATATAAGAAGCTTTATACCCGTTTATTTTCATCATAAGACGAAAGTTTTCGATTGAAAGTATCGATAAATCGATCATCTAATTAGAAGTTAAATCAACTTCAAAGTATTAAAATAAATCTCTTAAAATGGTTGTTGGCATTTTTGGTTGGAAATGAACAGCCTGAGTCTTAATTCGATGTCAAATTAGGCTATTAATAATCGATATTGGGCTGAAGTTTTTTCGTTGGATTCTGCTGATTTGTTAAGAGAACTGGGTCAAGCTTAATTAGCAAAGTGAGGTAGTGATACGGGGTCTTTTTGTTTTTCTGTGAATTAATTTTTATTAGAATTAAAGGTTGATCTGACATCTGGCCTTACTCGCCAGATGTCAGATTAGTTTTCCATACAGATTTTGTTATTGACTCGTTAGGTTACTAAGCGCGAACGATATTATGCTCAGGACCATAAGGGAAGTGAGTGATGTTTTCGACACTATTATTTTCACCAATAACTAGAATATCGTGCTCACGATAACCACCTTCACCCGGTGTACCCAATGGCAATGTCAGCATCGGTTCCATTGAAATAACCATGCCCGGCTCTAGCACTGTGTCAATATCTTCACGCAGTTCGAGTCCAGCTTCACGGCCGTAGTAATGTGACAATACGCCGAACGAATGGCCGTAACCAAATGAACGATATTGCAATAGGTTCTGATCTTCGAAGAAGCGATTAATCTCAGCACAAATGCCTGAACAGGTTGCGCCCGGCTTAATCAATGAAATACCGAGCTCATGAGCATCGACATTGGCCTGCCAAACACGGAGAGAATCAGCATCTGGCTCGCCAAGAAATAAAGTACGTTCCAGAGCTGTGTAGTAACCCGAAATCATTGGAAAGGTATTCAGACTTAAGATGTCACCCATTTCTAACTTTGCAGTGGTAACTGGGTTGTGCGCACCATCAGTATTTAAACCCGCTTGGAACCAAACCCAACTATCACGTATTTCGCTGTCGGGATAGCTCTTGGAAATTTCGAGCTCCATCGCATCACGACCCGCCATGGCAACGTCGATTTCTCGTGTGCCCAGTTTGATAGCCGCTTTGACCGCTTCACCACCAATATCTGCAGTGCGAGCACCGCCTTTAATGAGCTCGATTTCCTCAGCAGACTTGATCATACGCAAAGTCATGATGTCAGCATTTAGATCTTTTAACTGGATATTGCTTAACATGCTTGTCATCACGTCACGTGAGGCGAGAGTCATGTGATCTGCTTCGATACCGACACTTTTAGCATTAGGAATAACGGATTGAACGGCCCGCCAGTAGTTATTGCGCTTCCAGTCGGTGTAAATAATGTTTTCGCCGAAGCTACGACGCCATGGTTGTCCACCGTCGATGTTAGCCGATATGGTGACACAGCGATCAGCCGTAACAACACAGGCATAAGGACGACCAAATGCGCAATACAAAAAACCTGAGTAATAGGCAATGTTATGCATAGAGGTGAGTACAGCGGCTTCAACGCCTGAGTTACTCATCAGTGCCCTTAACTTGTGCAGACGATTTTCGTATTCTGCAGTAGAGAAAGGTAATTTGGCTTTTGACCCGTTGTGTAGTTGAAAAAACTCGGGTCTTTCTTTTTGAAATTGAGACATAGGTTCACTCCGAAAATATCCGGGTAACTTTTGTGTTTACCCGGTTAGTTGGTCCGGGCGTGCAGGATCAAAAAACTGCCAATGCAGTCATCGATAACGCTCTGTGTAGCGACGCCATCGCCACAAGCGGAACAGGATTCTATCTATCTGTTGATACTCAGGCAAGGAAATTATTTTTTGGTTATTTATAGAGTTTTATGGGGAGTTAAAAATAGTCAAAACGATGCTTAGCCTGATAGCATTCAGTCTTTAATTTTTTGAATTATTCGATGAGCGAGTCCACACAAACGATGATCGGTTGGGGTGATATTTTAACCCGAAAGTACGCTGCAAAAATTGCCACATTGGTTCTGGCAGTTTGGCTGCATGCATCTAACTCGATGTTGACAGCCACTACTATGCCGAGCGCTGTTAATGACATTGGTGGTTTGAATCTACTTCACTGGACCTTCTCACTTTATCTGGTCGGTTCGATCGTTGCAGGTGCTAGTGTCGGCCTATTGGTGGTTAAATCAAATATCCGCACCATGATGATTCGCTTTGCGCTGACTTATGCTTTTGGCTGTGTCGTTGTAGCACTGGCCCCAACCATGCCGGTGGTGTTAGGTGGGCGAGTTTTACAAGGCCTAGGCGGTGGTGGGTTGATGGGACTTGTTTATATTGCCCAAAGCCGTTTTTTCCCAAGTCAGTTTGTGCCAAAAATAGTAGCCTGCATTTCAGTCACCTGGATGATCGCCGCCTTTTGTGGGCCAATGATAGGAGGAGCTTTTGCCACTTGGGGAGTCTGGCGAATGGCTTATTGGGTATTTGGTGCGCAGGCTTTATTATTAATTGTTGCGATTAACTTATTGTTGCCCAAGGAAGCCAATAACTTAGCGTTAAAATCAGAACGAATCCCCATCGTACGCCTCCTAATTCTAGCGCTGGCTATCGTTTTAATGTCACTAGCGGGTGCTGACTTTGATCGAGTCACGTCGCCTCTATTGATTTTGCTTGGTGTTATGGCACTGGCTCTGTTTGTTTTACGAGACAGGGCTGCATTCTCTAGTAGAATCTTACCCAGAGATGTGACAAACCTAAACCACCCAATCGGTAATGGTGTCCTGACGATATTCTTGCTGTGTCTGTGCATTATGTCATTCCTAATTTACGGCCCAACCATAATGATTAAGCTTCATGGTGTCACACCATTTACTGCTGGATTGATCGTCATGGGGGAGACTCTGGCTTGGAGTTGTTCGGCGCTTATTTTTTCTAGTACAGCTGAAAATAAAGAACCCATGCTCATTCGTGTTGGCAGTTCACTAGTCGTCATCGGCCTCATTGCGATAGCGTTAACGCTATCGGGGCAGTCATTATGGATGATTGTCATTGCAACCATGATTGGTGGTTCTGGTTTTGGCATGATGTGGGGATTTATTATAAAACGAATCATTGTTAATGCCTCAACTGACGAAAAGGCGAGGACGTCATCATTATTACCAATGACACTTCAGTTGGGTTTTGCCTTGGGTGCTGCAATAGCGGGCATTATTGCGAATAGTCTTGGTTTGAGTCAGGCAATGAATGACGACGATATACGTCACGTCGCCTTTTGGTTGTTTGCCGGATTTGTGCCCTTGGCACTCTTAGGGAATTTTTTTGCTTGGCGTTTCGTTCGATGATACCGGCCAGAAGCATGTTAGGGTTAGGGTATAGGCGATTCAACCCACAATACTTTCTGAATCGTCATATTTAATTTTAATACAGGTTGAGAACTAGTCTTATGCAAAGAAGGTCTTTGTTTGGTTAAATAATAGGATAAATCGTTCTTAGCAGGCAGATGAGCGCGAAAAATTTCAATGTCACAAGGCATTTGGCCTCGTCTATGTTTTAATACTATACCGTCTATCTGTTATTAAAATGTTGTAAAATCCTTTTCTTCCACATCGCCTAATTGGTCATTATGTCGAGACGTGTCCACATTAAAAATGAGTATTTGGAAACGCGTTTGGTTCGACGACGTATTATCCTGTCCGCTCTTTTTATTCTGGTTTTACTCGGTGTATTGGTGGGGCGTCTTTACGTTCTGCAAATTGTAGATTACAACCATTTCACTACTTTATCGGATAAAAATCGAATACGCTTCAAAGCGCTACCGCCAGCTCGGGGACTGATTTACGACAGGAATGGTGTCATTATGGCCAACAACCTACCTGCCTATCGGTTAGAGATAATTAAGGAACAAGTTGAAGACCTTGATCAAACCTTGATCGATTTAAAGCAATATGTTGACTACAGTGACCTTGACCTCCGGCTCTACCTTCGTGCCGCTAATCGTCGTCGATCTTTTGAAAGTATTCCACTTAGACTCAATCTGAATGATGAAGAGGTTGCTAGGCTGGCGGTTAATTTATACAAATTCGATGGTGTCGAGATTAATGCTCGACTGACACGCAATTATCCGCAGGGTGATCATGCCGTTCATGCGCTGGGGTATGTCGGTCGCATCGATGTTAAAGATCTGGAACTTGTGAACGAGAATAACTATGCGGGTACCAGCCACATAGGAAAGCTGGGGTTAGAGAAATTTTATGAATCTCAACTGCATGGCACGGTCGGAGTTCAGCAGGTAGAGGTCAATTCCAGAGGCAGGACGTTAAGTGTCTTAAGTGAGACCGCGCCCTTACCAGGTGATAACCTGTACCTGACCATTGACTCTAAATTACAGAAAGTAGCGGAACAAGCCTTTGGTGATTTAACTGGATCAGTGGTAGCGATTAATCCTCGTAATGGCGAAGTGCTGGCTCTAGTCAGTATGCCTAAATTTGACCCAAATTTATTCGTTAATGGCATTAGTTATAAGAATTACGACAAGCTGCGTAATTCAAAGCAGCAACCCATGTTTAACAGAGCGTTGTCGGGGCAGTATCCACCTGGTTCGACAACCAAGCCATTTTTTGGGCTTGCGGGGTTAGAAGCAGGAACAATTAATAGTCAGTCTAAAATATTTTGCCGTGGATTTTATCGCCTGCCAAACAAAGAGCACAGGTATCGTGACTGGAAGAAACAAGGTCATGGCTATATGGATCTAAAAGGAGCAATAACGCAATCTTGTGATGTGTACTTTTACGACTTATCTTACCGACTGGGCATCGATAAAATGTCTGCTTTTTTGGATAAATTCGGTTTCGGTAAAAAAACTGGAATCGACAGTACGGGAGAAGTTTCAGGGTTACTACCCTCACGAGAATGGAAGAGGAAGACTTTAAACCGGCCTTGGTTTCCAGGTGAAACACTGAATACAGGCATTGGACAAGGTACATTTTTGGTAACACCGCTACAACTGGCCAACTCTACTGGAGCACTGTCCTTAAATGGCTTGCGTTATCGTCCACATCTGGTCAATGCTTTAGAAAATGGCTCTTCGGGTATCAAGACTGATATTCCCATTGAACAGGTTTACGAAGGTGGGGTTAGCAAAAAATTGAATTGGGAACAAGTACACAAAGATATGGTAAATGTTGTTCATGGTTTACATGGTACAGCGAGTGGAATCGATCGAGGTTTAACCTACAGAATGGCGGGTAAAACAGGTACAGCACAAGTTTACGGTATTGCTCAAGATGATGAATATGATGAAGACACTGTTATTAATAGGCTGCGTGATCATGCCTTGTTTATGAGTTATGCGCCGTCTGAAAACCCTCAAATTGCTGTGGCCGTAATTGTCGAAAACGGTGGGCATGGTAGTTCCGTAGCAGCACCCATTGCAAGAAAAGTACTCGATGCGTATCTTGTTAATATTGATAAAACTGGAAGTGACTTAGGTGACGGAAGCCAACCATGAATAATATGAGCGATACAGGTGATTATTCTCGTCTGCGCCGCCTGCTCGATGCGTTAAATATTGATCCTGTACTACTTACTTTGTTAATGATTCTGTCCGTCTTTGGTATAGTCCTGTTGTATAGTGGAGGTGGTGCAAGCATCGATTTGATCGTGCGCCAACTAACTCGGCTGTCATTGGGATTATTTTTATTTATTCTGGTTGCTAACATACCTCTGCGCGCCCTAAAAAGCTTGTCAGTCTGGCTCTACCTGTTTGGTGTTTTATTGTTATTGGCCGTTATGTTTTTTGGCGAGGTTGGCAAAGGTGCGCAGCGTTGGCTTGACCTAGGCATTATTCGGTTTCAACCATCAGAAATGTTAAAACTGGCGGTACCTTTGATGGTTGCATCTTACTTGTCAGATAGAGTCTTACCGATAGGCTTAAAAGACTTATTTGTATCCGTTATTTTAGTGCTTATCCCCGTCATGCTAATCGCTCGCCAACCGGATCTTGGGACGGCAATTTTGGTTGGCAGTGCGGGTGCTTTTGTATTATTTCTGGCAGGTGTTCGTTGGCGAATCATGTTGAGTCTGATGTTTCTTTTTTCACTCATGGCGCCACTATTATGGAAGTTTTCGCTGCACGATTATCAACGCTCACGTATATTAACTATGTTTGACCCCGAGAGTGATCCATTGGGGTCTGGGTATCATATTATTCAGTCTAAAATTGCGATTGGGTCAGGTGGTGTTTATGGTAAAGGTTGGTTAAACGGAACACAGTCCCAGTTAGACTTTATCCCAGAGCGTTCAACTGATTTTATATTCTCAGTTTTTGGGGAAGAGTTTGGTTTTTTGGGCGGTGTCATTTTAATTCTGCTCTATCTTTCCATAATCTTCCGAGGGTTATATATCGCCGCTCGGTCGAATGATAGTTATGGGCAATTGGTTGCAGGGGCCATTAGTTTAACGTTTTTTGTTTATTTGTTCGTGAATATTGGCATGGTTAGCGGCATGTTGCCTGTGGTGGGTGTGCCGTTGCCATTGATTAGTTATGGTGGTACGTCGATGGTGACGCTGTTCGTAGGATTTGGGTTGATTATGTCAATTAGGTCGACAAAACGATTCATGGGATAAGACGTCATAAATGCCAATCTAAAAATATCGGTCTTAGATTGATTTGTAAAATATTTTGACTCAAAAAAGTGAGATATGTAGATGAGACTATTTTTAATTACGATTGCATTGTTAGTGTCGACTAATGTCTTTGCCGCTAAGGTAGTCCAAGGTGACTATAAAAATCGGCAGGATGTAGACACCTTCATCGACCGCATGGTGAAAACAAGTGACTATAGTGAGGCAGCGTTAGTCACCTTATTCTCTTCGGTTAAGAAGCAATCGCACCTATTTGAACGCCTTAATAGACCGGCCGAAAAAGAGCTTGAGTGGTATCAATATCGGCGCATTTTTATTAAAGACAGTCGAGTTAATCAAGGCATTAAATTTTGGCAGGAGAATCAGCAGTTACTGACAGAAGTCTCGGAAAAAACAGGCGTGCCCGCAGAAATTATGGTTGCGATTATTGGTGTTGAGACCTTTTATGGAACCTACCATGGAAAAGATCCAGTATTCGATAGTTTGGTTACGCTCGCATTTGACTACCCAAAACGGGCTAAATTCTTTATGAGAGAGCTAGAGCAGTTTTTGTTACTTGTTAAAGAGCAAAGCCTAGACATCAAAAGTATCATGGGTTCATACGCTGGCGCCATGGGTATGCCACAGTTTATCTCGTCTAGCTATCGTCATTATGCGGTTGATTTTGATAATGATGGTCAAGTAAATCTATTTGATAGCAAACCTGATATTTTAGGAAGCGTGGCCAACTATTTCGTTAAACACGGGTGGCGTCCGAAAGAACCTATAGCTGGACCATTGCAGTTACAGAAAAAAAATACGGTTGAGAAACTAAATTCAGGTGTCAAAACAGACTATCAGTGGTCAGATTTTGCTAAGCACGGGCTACTATCGAATACTATGTTGTCGCCAGATACACCTGTGGCATTAATTCAACTAGAGCAAAGTGATCAAACTGAGTACTGGGCCGGCTTTCAAAATTTTTACGTGATTACGCGTTATAACCGCAGCGAACTTTATGCGATGGCAGTGTATCAATTGTCTTTATTAATTAAGGATGGGATGTCTCAATAGTGATAAAAGTCGGGCTATTATCCTTTGCTATGCTGGCGGTAATGCTCTCAGCCTGTACTTTTGACGTGCCAATCGAAAGCCGTACTAAAACGGCTAATCCGGATATCATCAAAGTTCCACCAGAAATAACTCGTTCCAAATCAGGCAACCCAACTTCTTATGTTGTGTTCGGCAAACGTTATTATGTGATGGATAATGCGCATGGATTTGTCGAGCGTGGCATTGCGTCTTGGTATGGCAAAAAATTCCATGGGCGCAAAACTTCTAGTGGCGAAGTTTATGACATGCATGGAATGACTGCAGCACACAAAAAATTGCCCTTGCCGAGCTATGTGCGGGTGGTCAATATAGAAAATGGCCGAAGCATAGTAGTTAAGGTAAACGACCGAGGACCATTCATAGGCGATAGAATTATCGACCTGTCATTCGCTGCTGCCACTAAGCTTGGCATAATTGAACCCGGAACTGGAGAGGTTGAAATTAGTGTCTTAAACTCGCCTAAGAGTGAAGAGCGACCGGTGGTAAGAATGATTCCACTGGCTGAAAAAGCCGCAGAGGATGTGCCACTATTTGTTCAAGTGGGTTCATTTGGGATTGAGCTTAATGCCCTAAACTTGGTGCAGCGCTTACATGATTCAAACGAGCCCTCGGCTAAAGTGTACGAACTAACCAACGTACAAAAGACTTTATATCGAGTTAGGCTAGGTCCACTATACGATATTGACGAATCTAACTCAGTTGTTCTTAGGCTCCAACAGAAGGGTTTCAAAAAGTCCCAAGTGGTTGTTCACGAGTGAATTATGCAGAGTGATATACTTGAGCTAATTTAGCGTTCAATACCCCTTGTGACCATATCTTGTGATGGTTACAATTCAATTATCCACACGTCAGGTACTTTCTATCAAATGAAGACTTTTCTCTTTGCACTATTTTTTGTTATCAACTTAGTGATCAACCCGTTATGGGCTGCGGGAAAGCCAATGCCAGATGTACCTTCATTAGAAGCTGATAGCTTTTATCTTATGGACTTTGATAGTGGTCGAGTCTTAGCCCAAAAGAATGCTGATAAAAAAGTTGACCCTGCCAGTATTACCAAGCTAATGACCGCTTATCTGGTTGCTAAGGCAATTGCCGATGGCGATATCTCATTGAGTGAAATGGTCACAATTAGTGAAAAAGCCTGGCGTATGAAGGGCTCTAAAATGTTTGTTGAAGTGGGTAAGGATGTATCGGTTGACGCGTTGCTAAAAGGCATGATCATTCAGTCAGGCAATGATGCCAGTGTTGCATTGGCCGAGTATATTGCAGGCACTGAATCGGCCTTTGCTGGTTACATGAATCATCAAGCTAAGCAACTGGGAATGGTCAATACTCAATTTAAAAATGCCACTGGTTGGCCTGCTGAAGGCCACTACAGTACGGCTAAAGATATCGCCTTATTATCTATGGCCATTATTCGTGACCACCCAAGCATTTATAGCTATTACAAAGAAAGGGAATACACCTTTAATGGTATTCGCCAGTACAACCGTAACCGACTGTTATGGCGTGACGAAACCGTTGATGGTCTGAAAACAGGCCATACCGAAGCGGCTGGATATTGTTTGGTTACTTCTGCAAAGCGAGATGATATGCGTTTAATCTCCGTCGTGCTTGGGACTAAATCTGATAAAGCACGAACGCGACATAGCCAGTCTTTACTCAATTATGGTTTTCGTTTTTATGAAACACATAAACTTTACACCGTAGGTGAAGTGTTAAAAACAGAACGTGTTTGGTATGGTGACCAAAAGCAGGTGTCGATGGGGGTTTCCAAAGATATTCACATTACTATCCCTCGTGGGCGCTATCAGAGTCTAAATGCGGCCATAGTTATTGATGGCGAATTATCAGCCCCAATTAAAAGTGGTCAGTTACTCGGCAAGGTAACTGTTGAGTTAGAGGGTGAACAACTTGCCAGCGGAGATATTATTGCTATCCATGCGGTCAACAAAGGTGGTTTATTGGATCGGTTGATGGACAGTGTTAAGTTGATGTTTAAGTAATTATGACTCACCAGCGCTCACCAAATTGAGGCGACAATGACTGAAGTTTTATACCTTAATGGCGAATATGTCTCCTCTGCTGAGGCAAAAATCTCAGTGTTTGATCGTGGTTTTATGTATGGGGATGGTGTGTATGAAGTTATTCCTGTCTATTCAGGTATGTTGCTCCGAGGCCGAGCTCATCTCGCACGCCTTCAGACAAGTCTCGACGAATTGGATATTGTCAACCCATTGACCATTGCGCAATGGATGGAAATATTCTCTAGGCTGATAGCCCAGCATGGCGCCTTGGCAGATAATGAGATTTACATTCAGGTCACTCGCGGCACAATGGCTAAAAGAGATCATGGTTGGTCAGAGGAATTGGTCCCCAATTTCTTAATTACCTGTCGTCCTCAAATTTACCCGCCGCAGGACACACAAACATTGGGGGAGCGTGCAGTTACTTTGGTCGATACTCGGTGGTCGAACGCTCATATAAAGACAACCAATCTACTACCGAATACACTGCTGTTACAAAAAGCTCGGAGCTTAGGTGCGAGCGAAGCGATTCTTATTCGCAATGATTATGCGGTTGATGGGACGCAGAGCAATCTGTTTATTGTTGATGACGATATCATCATTACACCACCCAAAAGCAATCACATGCTTGGTGGTATTACCCGAGAAATCGTGCTCGATATCTGCCAGCAAAATAAACTAATTTGCCGTGAGAAAGATATCACTGAGGATGAGTTGCATGATGCGGATGAAATTTGGATGAGTTCCTCCTCCCGTGAAATTGTACCCATATCGACATTAAACCAGCATGCAGTCGGCAAAGGAAAGCCAGGACCCATTTGGCTGCAAATGATACAGCTCTATCAGGAGTACAAAATAAAAATAATGCGAGCGCCAGCAGTTTAACGATGTCAGAGAAACAATCACTACCTCAATCCGCATTAGAGTTAATCGATTTCCCGAGTCGATTCCCACTTAAAGTATTTGGCACTAAAAACCAAAAACTCGAAGTCAGCATACTTAGCCTGGTCAAGGCGCATTGTCCGGTGGATGAGAAAATCGAAATCAGTAGTCGAGACAGCAAAAACGGCAAGTACACTGCACTCACATTAACGTTTACCGCCTCCAGCAAACGACAGCTTGAAGATATTTATCAGGATCTGTATGACTGTGATCAAGTGGTGATGACACTTTAAATAACTATCTGTGACAAATCCTATCCCCATTATTAAATGCCTGGGTCGTAGCGATTACGAAGAAACTTGGCAAGCCATGAAGCAATTCACTGATCAACGTGATGCCAATACCGCTGACGAGCTCTGGATTACTGAGCACGACCCAATATTTACCCAAGGCCTAAATGGCAAGCCTGAACATATACTTCAGACTTCTAACATACCCGTGATTCAAATCGACCGGGGCGGTCAGATCACTTATCATGGTCCTGGCCAACTAGTGCTCTATTGCCTACTTAATATTCAGCGACTTGGTTTTGGCGTTAGGACTTTGGTTACTATAATAGAACAGTCTATTGTTGAACTATTGGCGCTATATGATATTGACGCCTTCTCCAGACCTGACGCCCCTGGCGTTTATGTGACCCTAACATCATCTGGATGCAATGATGTGTCAACAGAGCAAATGGCAAAAATTGCAGCGCTTGGATTGCGCATTCGGAAAGGATGTTGTTACCATGGTTTGAGCTTGAATATTAATATGGATTTAAAGCCTTTCTCGTATATAAATCCCTGTGGATTTGAAGGCTTAGCAGTCACTCAAATGATGGAATTAAATTCGTCCATCACTGTCGAAAAAGCCGGTAAGGAGTTAGCAGTCATACTGAGCCAAAATATGCGGTCATAAAAACTAGCAAACACATTAACTAGAGCGGAAAGTCACGATGGATAAAAAAAATCAGGTAGTTCAAGGCGTAAAATTGAAAGGCGCTGATAAGGTTGCTCGCATTCCGATAAAAGTCGTTCCATCACTAAATTTCCAGCGCAAACCATCATGGATACGAGCTAAAGCACCGAGTGGTGATCTAGTCAAAAAGCTTAAATCGACATTACGTGAAAACAACTTGCATACTGTCTGTGAAGAAGCCTCTTGTCCCAATTTGGGTGAATGTTTTTCCAAGGGCACGGCAACCTTTATGATTATGGGTGATATCTGCACCCGTCGCTGCCCGTTTTGTGATGTGGGGCATGGTCGTCCTAACCCTCTCAACACTGAGGAGCCGTATAACCTCGCCAAGACAATTCAAAACATGGGCTTACGCTACGTCGTTATTACCTCGGTCGATCGTGATGACTTGCGGGATGGCGGCGCGCAGCACTTCATCGACTGCATTGAAGAAACTCGACGCCTCAACCCAGACATTCAAATCGAGATACTGGTGCCCGATTTTCGAGGCAGGATGGATGTTGCATTAGATATTATGTCTAAATCACCGCCGGATGTATTTAACCATAATCTTGAATCAGTTCCCGTGCTATACAAAAAAATTCGTCCAGGCTCTGATTATCAATGGTCGCTCGACTTGTTAAAGAAATTCAAAATTCTTTATCCTAAAGTGCCTACCAAATCCGGACTCATGCTCGGTTTAGGTGAAGAAATATCTGATGTAGAGCAAGTCCTTCGTGATCTTCGAGCGCATGGCGTCAATATGCTTACGTTGGGACAATACTTGCAACCCAGTCTTGATCATTTAGCGGTAGAAAGGTTTGTCACCCCAGATGAGTTTGATCGCCTCGGAGAATATGCTTATTCAATTGGATTTGACCATGTTGCCAGTGGCCCAATGGTTCGTTCGTCCTACCATGCAGATGTGCAGGCAGAAGGTTTGTTGGGAAAGTAATTTAAAGTTGTTAGGGTAGGTAAAACGAGCCTAATTAATGCTATCGGGTTAACTACATCAGTTAAAAGTGCCGGATGCATTGTGTTTATAGTGAAAGGTGTTTTAACTTCAGTCAAAGTGAATTTATGATGACAGCAGAGCAAGGATTTCTTTTTGCGTTATTTGGCTCTGTTTTTATTTTATTAATCTGGGGTCGAATTCGTTATGACCTGGTTGCTTTCAGTGCGCTTATAGTCGCTGTTATTGGTGGTCTTATTTCACCGGATGAAGCTTTTTCAGGATTTGGCCATCCGGCCGTAGTAATTATCGCACTAGTACTAATCGTGTCTCGAGGCTTATTGAACTCAGGCGCGGTGGAAATGATATCCGGGGTGGTGCTGTCTTCAAGGCGACCGTTACCGCTACATATTGGTGTTATGTCAATAGTGGGTGCGGGACTCTCTGCCATTATAAATAACGTAGCTGCGCTGGCGTTATTAATGTCACTTGATATCGAAGCAGCCGAGAAAGCGAAACGGGCTGCAGCTCTCAGTTTAATGCCACTATCATTCGCCACTATTTTAGGTGGCATGATCACGCTGATTGGTACGCCACCCAATATAGTCATCGCCCAATACCGAGAAAGAGCTTTAGGCGAAAGTTATGGCATGTTCGACTTTGCGCCTGTAGGTCTCTGTGTAGCAACTATTGGTATTTTATTTGTCGCTTTAGTTGGTTGGCGTTTGATTCCCAATCGAGAACGCCCCAAAAGTATTCACAATGAAGGCGATGCGGAATTATTTGTTGCCGAAGCAAAAGTGCCAGAAAAATCATCAAGCATTGGTCAGCGTGTAAAGCAACTGTATCCCCTTGCCAGTGAACATGACATTACTGTTTTGGGCTTGGTTCGAAGCGGCAAACGTCTGGCTGGTTTTGCTGTATATGAAACAATACGCAATGGTGATCATCTGGTACTAGAAGGTGATCCTAAATCAATTGAAGCCTTTCTTGGCGGTGCTCAACTTGATTTCGCGGGAAAGGAAAAGTATGCGGTTGGATTAACCAGCAATTCCCTCAACTTGATCGAAGTGATAGTGACTGAAGGTGGGCGTATTAATGGCCGATGTAGCCAAGATTTAAAACTGTTAACACGCCATGGCATTACTTTATTAGGTGTGTCGCGGCAGGGTAAGCGCTTTCGTGATCGAGTCCGAAAATTAATTATAAAACCAGGTGACGTCCTATTGCTTTTGGGGCCAGAAGAGCGTTTAACAGAAATTACGAGTTGGTTAGGCGCATTGCCATTAGCCGACAAAAAGCATGTGGTCATTCAGCGTAAAAAAGCCATGCTAGCAATTGGTCTATTTCTTGGGGCTATTGCTTTATCAGTATCGGGTCTGGTTTATCTACCCATTGCTCTGGCAGCGTGTGTTATAGCATTTACGGCCTTTAAAATTGTCACGGGACGCGAAGTTTACGAGAGTGTCGAGTGGAAGGTAATTGTGCTGTTGGCATCCCTCATTCCGCTCGGTATAGCGTTAGAAAACTCAGGCGGAACTCAGCTGATCGCAGAGTTTATTGTTGCGCAAACTGAAGGTTGGCCACATTGGGCGATACTGACTGTGTTAATTATGGTCACTATGACTCTTTCCGATTTTTTGAACAATGTGGCAACCGCATTAATTGCCGCACCCATTGGGCTAGATATAGCCAACGCAATTGGCGCGGCTCCAGATCCGTTTTTAATGGGTGTAGCAGTAGCCGCTTCATGTGCTTTCCTGACACCTATTGGGCATAAAAATAATACTATTATTATGGGCCCTGGCGGATATCGTTTTGGTGATTATTGGCGAATGGGATTACCATTAGAAATACTGGTTGTGGTTGTTTCTGTTCCTTCTATATTGTATTTTTGGCCCTTGTAGCAAAATAGTTGATGAGGACAGCAACATCGATTATCACTTTTAGTTTCACTAGTTTTCTGAATCAATATAACAGGTGTGTCAATGGAGCATAAGCAGCGTACTGCCATCGTAACAGGTGGGTTACACGGCATCGGCCTAGCGATAGCCAAGGAATTGTCTAGCCAAGGTGTTATTGTTTCGATTGGCGCGAGGAGCGTTGACGATCCTAGTCACTGTGTTGATGCAAGGGAGGCTATTGGAAAACAAGGGGTAATTGCGTACTTAGATTTACAGAAAACTTCGTCTGTAGAAAAGTTTCTCGATACAATAATGCATCAAATTGGATGTCCCGATATCTTGGTGAATGCAGCTGGGGTTACCCATCACCACAGTATTTCGGGTCATTCTGATGAAGATTGGGATGCAGTGATTAATACTAACCTGAGTGGACCTTTTCGAATGATTCGATCTTGTTTGCCAGAAATGAAAAAGCGCCATTGGGGTCGTATTGTCAATATTGCATCCACAGCGGCCCGAGTGGCAGACGGTACACATGGTGCTTATTGTGCATCGAAAGCGGGTTTAGTGGGTTTAACAAAAGCAGTGGCAATGGAAGGTGCACCTTTTGGTATCACCTGCCTTTCAATTAGTCCTGGTTGGGTGGAAACCGATATGCTTCGCAATAGTGCGCTGACCATTGCCGGTCGAACAGGCAGGAGTCAGGCTGAAGAGATCGCTATCATGGCGGCGGGCAATCCGCAGAATAGATTGGTTCAACCGCAAGAGATTGCTGCGCTGGCTGCTTTTTGTTGTACTGACGCAGCGAAGGGGCTCACCATGGAAGATATTCAACTCAATGCAGGTGCTTTGTGGTAAATACGCCACTCGACTTGATTAGAATATTGGGTTTATTTGGACTGACTGCCATTGCAGAAATTATAGGGTGTTATCTACCGTATCTTTGGATTAAGGAAGGTAAGCCTGTATGGTTACTCATACCAGCGGCTTGCAGTCTTGCCTTGTTTGTCTGGCTATTAACGCTGCATCCTCAGGCGGCAGGTCGAGTCTATGCCGCTTATGGTGGTGTCTACATCAGTGTTGCAATCATGTGGCTTTGGATAGTCGACGCCATTAAACCAACAATGACTGATTTCATCGGCGTAATTATTTGCCTTGTTGGTGTGTCAGTTATTATGTTCGGCTCGCACCAGAATTGAATAACGACTACTGATTAGACCCTAGGGCATATTAGCAAAGCTTAATACGCAGTGAATGGGGAAATTTCACATCAACTTCCCCCGGTTTGAACGACTGCTTAATCAACCACCTAAATATCGTAAATAGTCGCTATAGCTTGCCGCTTATGTTCAGTCCGCACATAAATTCCAATTAAATGTTTTTCTGCCTCTAATGCAATTGATCTACCCTCAAGAAAATCGTCAATTTGATCATAGCTAAGGCCAAGCGCATCTTCATCTGGCTTTGAAGGAGCTAGGCTCTCTAGGTCTGCGGTAGGTGCCTTGAATACTAAAGCTTCTGGCGCACCTAGTTCATTTGCAATTTGACGTACTTGACGTTTGCTGAGGCCAAATAACGGTGCCAAGTCGCAGGCGCCGTCACCAAATTTTGTATAAAAGCCGGTAACATTTTCTGCTGAGTGATCAGTCCCCATTACCAAGCCACCGAGTATTCCCGCAATTTCGTATTGTGCAATCATACGCGTTCGTGCCTTGACGTTGCCTTTGTTAAAATCAATGGTTGCCGCGCTTTTAGGCAGTAAGCCAATTTGATCAATAGCGGCTGTGACGCTGGCGTGAATCGCATCACAGCCTGGCTGTATGTTGACTACAATGACTTGGCTTGGCTGAATAAATTGAATGGCTGCTTGCGCATCATCTTCATCGGCCTGTTCTGCGTACGGCAAGCGTACAGCGATAAAACGGAAGTCTTTATCTGGGTCTTGGTCATTTAACTCATTGATTGCGAGTTGTGCCAGACGGCCACAGGTACTTGAATCAATTCCCCCACTAATTCCAAGTACCAGCGTTTTTAAACCGGACTTATGCAAGCACTGCTTGATGAATGCGATACGTCTAGAAATTTCAAACTGGCTATCAATGGTTGGTAATACGCGCATTTCTGCGATAATCGATGTCTGGTTTATCATAGTGGTTGCTAAGTTATTTAAAGAATAAAGTTAAAATGGCATGGGGTTTTTGCGATAAATCTGAAAAATATCTTCTAATACCTCATCACCGAGTTCAAGTTCCGTTGAGCCAATATTAATGGCTAATTGCGCCATGTTTGTTGCACCAATAATAATCGATGTCATGAACGGCCGTTGGTTGCAAAAAGCAAGTGCCATCTGTGATGGATCAAGGCTATGCTTTTGAGCAACAGCAACATAGGCATCTGCTACTTTCGAGCTATTATCATCAAAACGTCCGCCTAGATCAGGGCCGATACTTCTTCGTGAACCAGCGGGTATATTGTTCGAAGAATATTTGCCTGTTAATAGACCGGTAGCTAAGGGTGAATAAGCTAATAATCCGACATTCTCATTTTGAGATAGTTCCGCAAGGTCGAGATCATACAGGCGACACATCAGGCTATATTCGTTTTGAGTGGTTGCGACCCGAGCTAATTGGTTAGCATCGGCAATTTGTAGCCATTGACTGATCCCCCAACAACTATCATTAGACAGACCTATTTGCCTAATTTTCCCGTCATCTACTAACCGTTGCAAAGCCGATAAGGTTTCTAAGATGTGATCTCGAGTTTTTTCACGATTTTGTGCAGTAGGATCGAAGCGCCAAGACTGACGAAAATGATAGGAACCACGGTTAGGCCAGTGAAGTTGGTATAAATCAATAACGTCGGTTTGTAACCGTTTCAAACTACCTTCTATACTAACAGCTATCTTAGAGGGTGAAATGTCGACGCCATCTTGAATCCAAGACAGTCCTTCACCAGAGACTTTAGTGGCCAGCACGACCTGATTACGCTTGCCCGACTGTTTAAACCAGTTGCCAATTATTTTTTCGGTATTACCCCAAGTGTCGGCAGAGATTGGGTTAACAGGGTACATTTCAGCAGTGTCAAAAAAGTTGACACCCTGGTCAAGTGCAAAGTCCATTTGCTCAAACGCTTCAGTCTCGGAGTTTTGTTCCCCCCAAGTCATGGTGCCAAGGCAGATTTCGCTGACTTTGATGTCACTATTACCAAGTGATTTGTATTTCATTATAAACCTCAATTGAGCCAAAAAACTGATCATATAAAAGACGGAGCAAAACACCGACTGGTTAATATAACGTAATTTAAATGCCCCGCCAAATATCAATCGATAAGGCAATTAAGCGTGAGTATTTTGGAAGATTAGCTGGCGTTTAAAAGTCGCATTGGATGCATAAATAGCGGAGATGATGGTAGACTCGTGCTTCCTTTTTTACTTGTCTTAGTAATGAGTATGAATTTAGGCCCTAGTAATTATATTGACAGTCTAAGAACGCTTAGAATGTCAAAAGACGATTTGACTATTCTGCCCTGCACAAGGGATTATCAGAGTAAAATTTTTGAACTCATTGAATCCGCCAAAAGCCGAATCTATATTGCTGCACTGTATATTCAAGATGATGCGGCAGGTGCTGCTGTATTAACCGCCTTATACGAAGCTAAGAAAAAAAATCCACAGCTTGATATCAAAGTATTTGTTGATTTCCTACGTGCTCAGCGTGGTCTGATCGGCCAAAAAAAATCAATCGGCAATATCCGTTTGTATCGAGAGTTAAACGAACTGTATCAATACCCAATTAAGATTTATGGTGTGCCAGTTAAAAGCCGCGAGTTTCTCGGTGTCCTGCATCTGAAAGGGTTAGTTTTTGATGATACCGTGCTCTACAGTGGTGCAAGTATCAATGATATATATCTACATTTTACAGATCGTTACAGGGCTGATAGGTACCTCGTCATCAATAGTGCAGAGCTAGCAGACAGCTTTGTTAAATATTTGAATAAAAATCTGGTTAACAGTGAGGCAGTTCAGTCTCTCACTGGTGCCCTTATTGCATCAGTAAAAAGTTTTCGCCCTGCGATTCGCCGCCAAAAAATATTGCTTCGTAAGTCCGAATATCAATTCCAAGTGAGTACGCCTGAAGCGGAAACAGATGTCAGTTTGACTCCAGTCATAGGTTTTGGTGGCCGTGAAAACCAGCTCAACAACACTATTGTGCAATTGATCAAGCAAACTAAAATAGAAATCACTATCTTTACACCCTATTTTAATTTCCCTTCCAAGGTCAATAAAGCAGCACTACAGCTGCTGAGAAAAGGCATAAAAGTCACCGTGATTGTTGGAGATAAAAAAGCCAATGATTTTTTTATTCCAGAGGGCGAGAAGTTTGAAAGGATAGGTATATTACCTTATGTTTATGAATCCAATCTTAAGCACTTTCTGCAATCCAACCAAAAACACATCGATGCTGGCTATCTAAACGTGCATCTATGGCAAGATCAGGCGAATAGCTTTCATCTGAAAGGGATAAACAGTGATCAATCTAACTACTTAATTACTGGGCACAATATCAATCCAAGGGCTTGGCGATTGGATCTTGAAAATGGCATTTTAATTCAGGACCCGAAGCAACTGCTAGTCCATAAATTTGATCAAGAACTAAGTCTTTTAATGGAACACTGTACAAAAGTTAATCATTTTAGCGAAATTGATGATCCAGATAATTATCCTGCTGAAGTTAGATGGCTACTTAAGAACATGAAGCGCACTCGATTCGATAAAATTTTGAATCAATTGCTGTAGCGGTTATTCAAAATGGTTACTGACACTCTGAAGCGACTTTAATTTATCTGTTGCAATATTAATTATTCCTCCCAACACAAAGTAATCATGTCAGCGTTAAAAATTGATCCAATTCAAGGTGCGCAGCCGCAAGGCTTATTAAAGCCTTTCCTAGGCTATATCTGTGCGAGTGCAGTTGCGATTATATGGGCGACATGGTTAGTGGTTACCCGATCTGGTGCGCAGTCGACTTTAACCGTATTTGACTTAGCTGCATTACGTTATGGCGTGTCGGCAATCTTTGCGTTGCCACTGGTATTGTATTTCAAACCCTGGAAGTCAATGCCGATTCAGCGGATAGCGCTACTGACTTTCTTGCTTAGCCCGATCTACATTTTGTTTGTGTTTGGCGGATTTGTATATGCGCCAGCCGCACATGGCGGTATTTTCATGAATGGCGTATTACCAGCATTTACGCTATTAATCGGCTGGTACTGGCTGTCGGAAAAGGTTTCGGTAATGCAATTGGTTGGCTTGGCTGCGATTATTGTTGGCGCTTGCCTAGCCGTGGCAGACGCATCGCAATTGTCACTGTCCAGTAGCTGGATAGGCGACATGATGTTTGTGATTGCTGCAATCTTTTTTTCTGCCTATCTCGTCATTAGTCGTCTGTGGCAAATCAAAACACTGCAAATTCTCATGTGCAGTTCGGTCATCAATGCGATTATTTTCGTACCAGTTTGGTACTTCTTATTACCGAGTGGCATTGCCGAGGCATCTGAATCACAGTTGCTGATTCAAACCTTATATCAAGGGTTAATACCTAATTTACTCGGTCTCCTGTTAGTCGCTACGGCGGTTAGACATGTTGGTCCGGCCGCCACAGCGGCTTTTATGGCGGCAGTGCCGAGTTTAGGTAGTATTCTGAGTTTGATATTTTTGGGTGAAGAGCCGGGTTTACTGGGCTGGCTAAGTCTTATGATATTAACGCCTGGAATTGTCATGGTTGTGGCAATCAGAAAGGTTAGTAGCAAATAAGTTAGATTTTTTTACACCTAAGGAATTTAGTAATCTTGAGTCGGTTATTCAGCCTGTAATAAATTACAGCTGCTGACCAAACAAACGCATTTCCTCACCTTTTTGTACTGGAGTAAGCTACTGTATAATAGTGAGTAGAAGTCTGTTTAAACGGTGATATTAATAGACCTGCATCTAGGTGTCATCTGGCTTACTGTTCCAGAGCAATAGTCGAACCTTGATAAGAGGTACCTGTTCCTCCAATAGGCTTTTTACCTTTTATACCAAATTAAAGGTCATCGGCATGACTTCGTTCAACTTAGCCTTCTCGTGCTTTTCTTCAACCAAAATCAGAGCATAGAGTCAAGCGAGGCTAGTAGCATAACATTTAGGCCAGTCTATATTTTGCTCAATGCCGCCCCATAAGGTTCGACAAATTATTATAGTAAAGTGGACTAAATTTAAAATCGATGATATGGTAAATTAAAAATACAATCTAAAAATAATTAATACTATCAAAATCAATATGTTATGTGCATTAATGACCACTTGGCTATTAGTTCAAAAAATAAACTCGGTTACAAGCCGATATGTTGCAGGTATCTTTGTTGTTGAATGCTTGCCGTAATGGCTGGACGCAGCTCTACTGTAAAGCCCAGAGTTCGACAACAAGAAATTCTCGACCTGATAGTGCGAGATGGTGAAGTCAGCGTCGAAACACTTGCGATCAAGTTCAATAGCTCACAAGAGACGATTCGGCGCGATCTCAGTGTTTTGGCGGATGCGGGACGTATTCGTAAAGTGCATGGAGGTGCGCGTCATGTTCTGCGGTGCGACGAGGGTGCTTTTGATGAAAGGATGGGGCGAAATGGGCTCGCTAAACGATTGATCGCTGAAAAAATCACGAAATTAATCTCGCCCCGACAAACGATTTTTATGGATACTGGTTCGACCACATTGATCTGCGCCGAGGCGTTGGCGCGAGTCAAGAGTCTGACTGTGATTACCAATTCGACACGTATAGCTGCAACTTTCGCTTCGGGAACTGGTGAAGCGGAAGTGTATCTTTTGGGGGGGCGGTATATTAACGGTAACTCACAGACCGTTGGTTCATCGACAATAAGTGATATCCAAAAATTCCGAGCTGACCATGCCATTATCACAATAGGTGCTCTCGATATTACTGGTGCGATGGATTATTCAAACGACGAAGCGCAAGTAGGTCGTTCAATGATTGACGCAGCATCAAGGCTAACGGTCGTCGCGGATAGTTCGAAATACGAACATAGAGCTGCTTTTAAAGTATGCGACCTAGAAGAAATTAATAACCTCATTGTCGATAAATTTCCTGAGCCGGCTCTCTATAAAGCGTTGATCGAAAATAAGGTTGGGATATTGTAGTGAATCATGAATTTATGCCTCTTCGAATATCACAACAGTTTTTTGTGCAAAGTCCCTATGCTAAAAGTTGAGAATTCGATTAAGAGAGGTTTGACAGTATGCCGCAATTCATAATGGCTTTTGTTCGTATTGTTGATCGATTTAATTATTTGATTGGTCGATTCATGATGTACACGATTTTTTTATTAATCGCTATTCTGGCCTGGTCGACTATTTCGAAACAGCTCTTCGTTGTGCCAGCCTTTTGGACAATGGAAGCCGCGCAATTCGTTCTTGTTGCTTATTACCTCGTTGGTGGAGCCTATTCGATTCAGCTTGGATCGAATGTCCGGATGGATCTTTTCTATGGAGACTGGTCGGAACGTAAAAAAGCCTGGGTAGATTGCTTTACCGTATTGTTTCTAATTTTTTATCTCGGGGTATTGTTAGCGGGCGGCATAAATTCAACCCTCTACGCCATTCAGTATAGTGAACTAAGCCCTAGTTTATGGCGCCCGCTAATGTGGCCCATAAAATCCATTATGTGCTTTGGTATTGTTTTAATGTTGCTGCAGGCGATCTCAGAATTAATTAAAGATATTGCCAAACTACGGGGAGTACAAATCTGATGTCTCAAGAATTGATCGCATTATTTATGTTCTCATCCATGATGTTGATGCTTTTAACAGGGCAACGCGTATTTGGTGCTATTGGTGCGATTGCGGCAATCGCCGCTCTGACCCTTTGGGGTGTGGGAGGAGTAAATATTCCATTTGGTGCTGCTATGAAAGTAATGAAATGGTATCCAATGCTAACCCTTCCAATGTTCATTTTTATGGGATATATACTGTCAGAAAGTAAAATAGCCGAAGACTTGTATAAAATGTTTCATGTCTGGATGGGCCCGATAAACGGTGGACTTGCAATCGGAACAATCGGCCTAATGGTACTGATTTCGGCTATGAACGGACTGTCTGTTGCTGGAATGGCAATCGGTGCCACTATCGCATTACCTGAGCTACTGCGTCGAGGCTACGATAAGAGAATGGTTACGGGTGTGATTCAAGCAGGGTCATCCTTGGGAATACTAGTGCCGCCTTCCGTCGTTTTAGTTCTCTATGCGATGATTGCACGGCAACCTGTTGGACAACTGTGGCTGGCAGGCCTTGTTCCAGGTTTAATGATGGCAATTTTATTTGTCATATACATTGCGGTTAGATGCAAATTTCAGCCCCACCTTGGGCCAGCGATTCCGGCTGAAGAAATGAACGCGATCACCAAGTCACAAAAGCGCCGCCTGCTTCTGTCTGGACTACTACCTCTTGGAATTTTCTTTACCATGATGGTTCCTTTCATCAACGGATGGACCAGTTTAGTAGAAAGCTCAGCCATTGGCGCAATGGCTGCTTTTTTCGCTGCAGTCTTGAAGGGCCGCATGACCAAAAAAGTGTTTGAAGTATCGGTGCGTCAAACACTAGCCATCTCTTGCATGTTTATGTGGATTGTTCTAGCAGCGCTCGGTTTTGGTGCAGTGTTCGATGGTTTAGGTGCGGTTAAGGCGATCGATAGCCTTTTTACTGAGCAGTTTGGTCTTAGTCCCTGGACAATCCTAATTTTGATGCAGCTATCCTTTTTGCTCATGGGCACATTTCTCGACGATACGGCAATGCTGGTGATTGTTGCTCCGCTATACATTCCACTGGTCGATGCGCTGGGTTTTAATCTTATATGGTACGGGGTGCTGTACACAATCACGACCCAGATCGCCTATATGACGCCTCCATTCGGATACAACTTGTTTTTAATGCGAGCAATGGCCCCCAAAGAAATCACAATAATTGATATCTACAATTCTATTATTCCTTTTGTTTTAGTGATGGCTGGTGCTCTGGCACTAATCATGATTTTTCCTGGAATCGCAATGTGGTTACCTAATTACGTTTACGGGAGATAGCAGTAACCTTTTTTTGGGGGTTCATAGTTTGGCAAATAGGTTGCCAAATAATTTTACACTTCGGAGAGCAATATGAGTAGCAGACGAGATTTTATAAAAAAGGCCGGTGTTGGCGCTGCAGTGGCAGCGACGGCAATATCAGCCCCAAACATAGTCAAGGCAAGTGCTCCAATTAAATGGCGGCTTCAGACGTATTCCGGTGCACCACTGGGTGCTCATGTCATCAAACCACAGATTGAGGCATTTAATAAGGCTGCTAATGGTGAGATGGTAATAGAGTTGTATTACGCTGACCAACTGGTGCCAACCAGCGAGTTGTTTCGGGCCCTTCAAGACGGTACGTTAGACGCAGTACAATCAGACGACGCAACTATGGCTTCACCTGCTGACATTGCCGATTTTGGTGGTTATTTTCCGTTTTCAACACGTTACAGCCTAGACCTTCCCGTGCTATTTGAACGTTATGGTTTAAACGAAATCTGGAAAGAAGCTTACGATGAAATCGAAGGCGTGGAATGGTTAGGCGCTGGTGCGTGGGATCCGCTTCATATCTTCACCAAAGACCCCATTCGTTCACTCAAGGATTTGAAAGGTAAGCGCGTATTTGGTGTTCCTACAGCCGGTCGTTTCTTAGCCCGATACGGTCTGATTCCAGTAACAGTACCATGGGAAGACGTCGAAGTTGCACTTCAAACGGGTGAGCTTGACGGCGTTGCCTGGTGTGGTTTCACAGAAGCATATGAAGTTGGCTGGGCCGATATTTGTAATTATGCGCTGCTCAATAACGTAACTGGTGCGTGGTGTGGCTCCTACTTTGCCAACAGTAAAAGCTGGGCTAAGGTTCCTCCACACTTACAAGAGTTATTCAAAATCACAATGGATCAGTCTCACTATTACCGTCAAGTATGGTATTGGGGTGGTGAGGCTGATCTTCGTGTGAACGGTGACAAACTAGAGCTGACAACAATACCGAAGGAAGAGTGGGATACGGTTATCAATGACGCTAATGAATTCTGGGACGAACTTGCATCGAAAAATAAACGTGCTGCTAGGGTTGTTAAGATATTCAAAGAGTATAACGAAGTGATGGAGAAGGCAGGTGTGCCATATCGTTATTCATAAATCTTCATAAGAACACTAAGGTGGAACTTAACAAGTTCCACCTTACGTGCTCACTAAATTTATGTTGAAAATTAATTTGCCTAGCTTAAAATTTCGTCGCAATCTGAAAAATATCATAGTTAAATTGACGGTTTATTAGTGGGCTGTTGAAAGGTTTTTTACGTATATATCTTTAATACTGTTTAAAAATTTTTATATACGATCTCTTTTAATACTGAGCAAAATATATACCCCTCTTTGCGGATGCAGAATCAATGATACCTTTGGTTACTGACTATTAATTAACTTATCATCACTAACTTTAAGGAAAATATAGACTTGGACCAGTACACGGCTAATCACTCACTTCGCAGGAAGATCTCCGAGCTTGATTATGACGTCGCGATTGTCGGCGCTGGTGTTGTGGGTTGTGCTATGGCACGTCGTCTCACGCTTGATGGTGCCAAGGTCATTGTGCTGGAAAAGGCCAGTGACGTGCTGGATGGGGCATCCAAAGGTAATAGCGCCATTCTTCACACCGGCTTTGATGCGCCACCTGATTCGCTCGAACAAGCCTGCATTGCACGGGGTTACCGAGAATTTCTAGAAATTTTTCAAGATCTCGGTTTGCCCATTCTGAAAACTGGGGCACTGGTTTTGGCCTGGTCCAGAGAGCAGCAGGAAAAGCTTGAGGCGCTGATCGACAAGGCCAATAAAAATGGCGTAAATAACGTCCGCATGCTTGGTAAAAAAGAAATTCTGAAGCGCGAGCCACATTTATCCAATCAGCTGTTCGACGGTTTTGAGGTTCCGGGTGAAGGTCTGGTTGATCCCTGGACTACGGCTCACGCCTATCTGTTGCAGGCACTAGCGAATGGCGCTCAACTACTGCGTAATACTGAGGTGATTTCAGGTAAGTTTGACGGTAATACCTGGCGGCTTGAAACGAGTCAGAGCGACGTTCGGGCGACCCACGTCATTAACTGTGCGGGGTTGTATGGTGATTTGGTGAATCATCGATTGATCGAAGAAAGCTTGTTTACTGTGACCCCCAGGAAAGGTCAATTCGTTGTATTTGACAAGGCAGCATCTGGTCTCATATCGTCTATTATATTGCCGGTACCGACCAAGACTACTAAGGGCGTAGTGGTTTGTCGTACAGTCTTTGGTAACGTATTGGTTGGCCCAACGGCCGAAGACCAGGACAGTAAAACTGACGCATCGACGAATGCAGACGCATTGAAGGAACTCGTTGCCAAGGGCATAGATATTATTCCACAATTGGCCAATTGCGAAGTGACCACAGCTTATGCCGGTTTACGACCAGCAACAGAATTTCAAGACTATCAAATTCGTCATTTTCAAGATCGAAACTATATCAGCGTTGGTGGGATTCGCTCGACGGGTTTGAGTTCATCATTGGGTATTGCGAGCTACGTTTCAGAGCTTATTGCTTGTGACAGTTTGCAAGGCTCGAAAATCAAGAATCCAGTCATTCCTTCTCCAGATCGTCTGTCTGAATATCATCAGCGAGATTGGCAAACCGCCGATAATGGCGGCATTGTCTGCCATTGTGAACTGGTAACCCGGCGAGAAATTGAAAATGTTCTGCAAGGGCCAATGGCACCGGCAACGCTTCAGGGATTAAAGCGCAGGACGCGTGTCTGTATGGGACGCTGCCAGGGTTTTTACTGCATGGCTGAAGTCGCTAAAATGACGGAAGGTTTGTTTAGTTCGCCTATAGCCCTGGCGAATAATGAATAATAACTCAGGATTACCTGAATCATGCTCGGTAGCCATTGTCGGTGGCGGGACTGCTGGTCTGGCCCTTGCGACCGAATTGAGGCGGCAGGGGATAGACAACGTTGTAGTGCTGGAGCGCGAAAAAGATGCGGGGGGAATACCCCGTCACTGTGGACATTATCCGTTTGGTATTCGGGAATATGGGAGGCTCCTGAAGGGACCCGACTATGCAAGAAAAAATGTTGAAACAGCGGCTAAACTTGGCGTTAGAATTTTTACTGAAACTTCGGTTACGGCCCTTCACCCCAATGGAAAACTGAGTATTTCTACACAATCTGGCCTGGCTCAATTGCAGGCTAAGCGCGTCGTTCTTTCTACTGGGGTACGTGAAAGCAGCCGAGCCCAACGATTTATTGGTGGTGACAGGCCGTTGGGAATCATCACAACAGGGGCTTTGCAGTCCATGGTTTATCTACAAGGGATTCGCCCTTTCCGGCGTCCAGTCATTCTCGGATCGGAGTTGGTATCTTTCTCGGCCATTAGTACTTGCCAACATCTGGGAATCAAACCTGTTGCTATGGTGGAGGAAAATGATCGGATTGTCGCGCGCCGGGTCGTTCAGCCCTATCTGACTCTTAAAGGAGTGCCTCTATTTGCAGGTGTCAGGTCTCCAAAAATTATCGGTCGAGAAAGAGTTGAAGCAATCGAATTTACCGATGCATCCGGCAATCTGAAAAATATTGAAACGGACGGCATTATTGTATCAGGACGGTTCAGGCCCGAGTCGGCGCTTTTGCGTATGAGCCACCTCGAAGTAGATCCCGGATCGGGAGGCCCCGTCATCGACCAGTTTGGCCAATGTACAGATCCCGCTTATTACAGCACGGGTAATCTGTTAGGTCCGGCGGAAACTTCATCCTGGTGCTGGCAGGAAGGTGTCAAAACTGCAAGGCGGATCGTTCAGGAACTATCTGGGCCGCAACACGGCACCTCAAAATCGGTTAGGTTCAAAATTTCCGATCAGGCCATAGCATTTGTTGTACCTCAACGGCTGACTCTATCAGAGCGTCCTGGCGGTATGACTCAGATGCAGGTTGGATTAGGCAAACCTGCCAAGGGCTTCCTCGAGGCATTTGTCGAGGGCAAAAGTATTTGGAAAGGTCGCATTGATTCGAGGCCTATGCGTCGAATTTTGATGCCTTTGGATGTGTTTTTGCAAAGTGATTCAGACCAACCTGTTGAGTTTTCTATTAGTTAATGGCAAAGATATGCGAATAGCCGGCATTGACCAAGGCACCACGAGCACTCGAGCATTAATCGTGAGCACCGATGGGAAACTGGAGGTGGTTCATTCGATTGAACATCAGCAGTTTTATCCCCATGAAGGCTGGGTCGAACACGATCCCGAACAACTTGTTGCCAATATCCAGCAATGTGTCAATGCGGTAGGTAAAGTTGATGCTATCGGAATCGATAATCAAGGTGAAAGCTGCTTGGCCTGGGATGCCAAGACCAAACAAGCATTGTCGCCTGTGATCGTTTGGCAGGATAATCGCACTATCGATGAAATAGAACGATTACGATCTGAAGGGTTGGAGGATGAAACTCTAGCTCGTGCTGGATTGCCACTCGACCCCTACTTTTCGGCCAGCAAGCTTGCTTGGCTTTTAAAGCATATTCCAGCGGTAAAAAACGCGCTGGCTCGCGGAACGCTTCGGCTTGGCACGACAGACGCTTTTTTTCTTGATCGACTCACCGGACGGTTTGTGACAGATGTCACCACCGCCAGTCGCACTTCGCTAATGAACTTAGAATATCAGGCGTGGGACGAAACTCTATGCCAGATATTTGGTGTGCCACCAGAAGTTTTACCTGAGATTGTGCCAACCACCGGCGATTTTGGAGTGATGTCCACTGATTATGGCGATACTCCGATTACCGCAAGTGTGGTAGATCAGCAAGCAGCCTTGTATGGGTTTGGCTGCCGCAACAAAGGGGAAGCCAAGATTACATTCGGAACCGGTGCATTTGCTCTTATGGTAACCGGTGATGAAATTATGAATAACCCAGCGCTAGGTCTCTTACCGACGGTTGCCTGGCAGAAATATGGACAAAAACCGGTATTTGCTTTGGATGGTGGCGTCTATACGGCAAGTGCTGCAATTAACTGGGCGCGTTCTCTTGGGTTGTTTGACGATTTTATGACGATCAATGCGTTCGATACTCCGTCAGCTGTTGAGAGAGGACTTGTGTTTGTGCCAGCGTTGTCTGGCCTCGGTTGTCCTTATTGGGATTCGCGTGCACGGGGCGTTTGGGTTGGCCTTTCACTGAGCCACAAACCAGAACAGCTAGTTCAGTCAATATTGGAAGGCGTGGCATTCAGAGCGGCTGAAGTAATTAACGCTATGCATAGTTGCGTTCCAATCAGTAGCGATCTGCTTATTGATGGTGGGATGAGTAAAAATCCCTATTTTGTTCAGTTTTTAGCGAATGTAACGCAGCGTGAAGTTCGCCCAGCTAGTATGCCTGAGCTAACCGGGCTGGGTACGATCCAACTCGCCGCTGACTTTCCCGGGTTCGAACTACAAACTGCTTCTCAGTTTGGCTCTGTCCACCCCGAATCTGGCAATCCTACTTCAATGGAAATGTTTGATAGAGCGGTATCTATGTCACGACAGTGGTCCGCCCCAGCTCAATGCGGTTGAAAATAGCAGGATCAATCTTCAGCCCTATTTTATGTAATGTTATTAATTGCGATTTAGCTATTGAATGATTTGGAGGGGATAAATAAACCGTCTGAAAAAGCCATTAAGGCTGAATTCAATCAATTAGCACATTCCATAGACGACATAGAGCGCTATCAGGCATTGTCGAAGTTGCGGATTCAAGTGTGAAAAATGGAGACTTGTCAGGCCAGTGCTCAACACTCAGAGACCTCAAAGCATCGATAGAAAAGCCTTTAAGATAATAAATATGCCGAGCAGAAATATCGCAATCGAAATAACCCGTTTAAATTTTTCTTCGGGGAGTTTTTTTCTTATATTCTGACCGATAGCCATTCCAATAAGGGATGGGATAACAGCTAATGCAGAAATAGTCGTTAGGTCTGATGATAGTAAGTTATTGTTCCTTAATGTTATGGTCAAAACAACGGTCGATAACAGAAAAAGTATCCCCATCGCCTGGACCAGCATGTTTCTTGATAGTCCGATCGCCTGGAGATAAAGCACACCCGGCATAGATAAAGAACCGGTCATGCCAGTCAATATTCCGTTTATTGCACCCATCAATGCTCCTATCAATTTTTCATGGCGCTGTTGTATAGAAAATTGAAGTCCAATGACGTGAAGAAACGAGTAAAACAGCAATAGGGCACCCAACAAAGTGGAAAGATAAACTGTATTGATAGTCGTCAATGCAATTGCGCCTATCCAGATGGTAGAAATGGCAAAAAATAGAAAGGGCCACAATCGTTTGACAATAAAGGCAATGTTGCCACCGACGACGGCTTGCCAAACATTGGTCACAAAAGCAGGCACAATTATGAGTGCCATTGCTGTTGTTAGGTCGAAGGCGGCAACTAATAAGCCCAAACTAATGATGGGTAAACCAAACCCAATGGTCCCTTTAACGCCACTAGCGAACAGGAAGGTAAAAGTAATGATAGCTAGGCTGGATGGGTCAGTCAGCATGAGCTAGATTTGCTCAACCATTGGAGTGAATTGACCCACTAAAAGTGTATATTTTCTTCCACACGGGTTGATGTTTTTCAGCAAAGGCCTTAAACCTTCCAAGACAAATAAAGAGAAAATAAATAGTACATCGATACATTTGAAAAAGAAAATTATTTAAAAATTCTCCCGCATCCTTGGAGTAAAGTTGGACTAGGTGAAATGGTTAATGAATTTTAAAAAAGATTTTTTTATTGACCCTATGGCTTTTAGACCCAAAGCTAAATACTTTAACCTAATGGCCGGTTACTCGGCCAGGCAATATTTAGTATTCTTGATTTACGTGAGTTCTGTTATGTAGTAAAAAACTTTTCACAAGATTGAAAGAATAGTGACTAGCCTTTCTATGTCAAAGCAACTGTTATTTCGGGTAGCGTATCAGGCAGTTAAGGCAACTCACTTTTTATCTCAAGATGAATCAGAATTTTGTCAGAACGTAGTACTTCTTGGTAGAGCTAAGCGCCGACTTATTAAGTAATATCGACTGCAAGTGAATCACGAAAAGATCCATAAAACCGTCTATCCTAGAGAAAACTTTTGGAGGAGGTACAACCATTTTTTTACTTATTAAGGCACTTTCATTGACGACTGAGACCGATACGACAAACATCTTTGCATTGACCAATGTAAACAATAATTCTCGAACCCATTTATTATTCAATGCTTGTTTATGCTGTGTAGCAATGAATACTTAATTATTTTTGTCCAGCTTTCCCTCTGTTACGAAGAGCGTCCGTAACCAGGCTTTAAATGCTTCGATAACCGGATCGATTTGTTTGGCTGATTTATTCTCGATAAGGTAGTGAGACTGGCCAAGTGGCACTCGATCTCCAGCGTACTTGATTGGACGCCCCATCTCGATTGCATTCTTAGCAAAGCGTTCAAGGACGACTGCACAGCCAAGATTACAGGCAACGAATTCACAGGCAGCAACAAAAGTGTCGACCTGAATACGGGTTGAACGGACATCGTGTTGACAATCGAACTCTGCCAGATAGCGTGACCAATGATCGTCAAAACCCAGAATGTTAATTGGATTGATTAGGGTTAAATCCTGTGCAGATTCAATTTTATGTGAAGAGCTAGTGCCGACTATAGGTATCAGAAATTCAGTCGACAGTTTTTCCATATGCTTGCTAGCATTACCGTCCGGAGCAAGAATGATATCGACGTCAATCAGTTGAGTGTCAATTGAATTTATCCAGATTGTGGTCACAAATTTAATACCAACGCCAGGATATTGCGATTGAAACTTGCCCAGCTGCGGGGCGAGCCAGACCGTTAGTGCCATTGATGCCCGAACCACTATTGTGCTCGCCAGATCAGGTCCAAACAAACCATTGGTTGAGAGGTTTAGCGCAAGCAACGAATCACGTACAGTCGGTAGATAAGCTTTTGCGACTTCGGTAAGTGTTAGGCTTTTTGCTCGTCGAATAAATAATGTCTGGCCGAGCTTGGTCTCCAGCGATTTAATTTGCAGGCTAACGGCGGTCTGCGTCAGTCCAAGTTCTTTGCTTGCAGCAGTAAAACTCAAATGCCTTGCGACCGCTTCGAAGCTACGCAACCAGTTCAAGTTGAGATTTTTTTTCATAATTTAATCGATAAGTATTTTATGTTCATGAGGGATTATTATTTCGTTATTTATTCTAAAGATCTACCGCTATTATATGTTTGCCTATTCAACACCTGCAATTCTGGATGATCAGAAACGACTCGATTGACGGAGAATAATTATGCCGACTAACATCTTTAATGAGCACGCCGATATGGCATTAAATCTGATAGATCTAGATCGTTATCCGATTGGTGACCTTGATCAGGGAGAGGGTGCTGTGTTCTTAGAGCAATGCCAGCAACATATTGACCAAAACGGTTGGTGCAGTTTCGAAGGGTTTCTTCGTCCTGATGCGGTTGTCGCACTGATGGAGGAGGCAAAAACGTTATTGCCGACAGCCGAAACACTCACCATCAAACGTACCATTTATAATGGGGTCGCCGATTCTTCTGCGCCAGAGAACGATCCGAGAAGCCAAGAGTATGTTCATAGCACAGTACAATTAGCCGATGATCAAATTCCTTCGGAAACAATGATAAAGCGGTTGTATCATTCGAAAATACTAACTGAGTTTGTTCGGAGAGTGCAAAAAAAGAACCAGTTATATCGAGTCGCTGATGAGTTTCAGGGTTTGAATATCGTCAGTTTGCAGCCAGATAACTGGCATGCTTGGCACTATGACACCACAGAATGTGTCGTAACCTTGTTATTACAAGCTGCCGAATCAGGTGGGGAATTTGTCTTTTTGCCCAATTCTCGTACAGACGAAACTGAAGAGAGAGATTTAGTTGATCCGTTTCTTGCCGGTGATATGTCAAAGGCAAAGACATTCAGTCGTGGTATTGGTACTTTCACCCTCTTTCGAGGGGGGTACTCGCTGCACGGCGTTACCAAAGTGGAAGGCATTCAACCCCGAGTGACTGGCATCTTCACTTATGATGAACAACCCGGGCGTGTGCTCAGTGATGAGGTCAATATTCAAATCTACGGTCCCCGTGTTGAGAAAATTTTAAGTGAACGCAAACTGTTTCAGGGAACCTAAAACCCTAGGTCTGAAATCACTAATCAGACATATCAGTAGAGAATAACAATGAAAACGGGACTCTTAGTAATCGACGTAAAAACACCTTTTGTCCATGAAGAGGCTAATGGCGCATAATGATCTAACTCTGGTGCGAGTAGAATATTGCCAGCCTATTGGTCGGATATGGGTAACGTGGTGATAAGGAGATACATATTCATCATCATGGGCAGGATGGGAGCTACCCCTTTAACTCCGATGCGCTGGGTGATGTTGTGTAGTAATTTGCGGCATCACTCGAAGGCGAAGACATGATTATCAAGCATAGTAGCAGTGGTTTTGAGGGTACATAGTTGGATAAAATTCTGCGTGATACCAGTTTCAACTACTTATGGTTATCGAATTGGCGTTGGCCCGATGCGGCTGACTAGTCGAAGTTCGATTCGTTTGAGTATTAACAAAATAACAAACTCCATACGTTTTGATCCGAATTACATGGCAACCGATGATGATTGGTGCATAAAAATATGGAGCTAGGCCTCGAAGCAGAACAAAATTCTGGGTTCAAGACCTTTCATTACAGGAAAACACAGCAGGAATGCATATTCAATTGGTCAAAGCGATGGATGAGTTTATTCGTGATGAACTAGCCAGTTTAGAGTGATTGATGCATTGTTGATGCCATTTCGGTCCAGTTCAATCATCAACGCAACTTCGATTATGTTGGCATCAAAAGCCAGCGAAACCCTGCTTGGCAGGGCACCACTGGATCCTCATAAACTAGCTTTTTCAACCGTTAGGTTGAGCCGAGCGTTTGGAATAAATTGTTCTTATTTTCCTTTCCAGACAGGCGCGCGCTTTTCAGCAAAAGCCTTAAAACCTTCCAGACCATCTTCACTGCCGTAGAGCACATCGACAGATTCGATTTGTCGTTGGGTAATACGGTTTAAAGCATCCTGAAATTTCATACCTTCGGTTTCACGAGCGACTTCTTTGATCGAAGCAAATACCAATGGTGGCCCAGCTTCTAGTTGTTCGGCGACTTCCCATACACGTTCGTATAGTTTATCAGCTGGTAGCACTTCGTTGACCAGTCCCCAGCGATGCGCTTCCTGAACGTCCATCCATCGACCGGTGTAGAGCATTTCCATGGCAACATGGTAAGGAATTCGACTAGGTAATTTAAGTGTAGCAGCGTCAGCCAATGTGCCGGCTTTTATTTCTGGTAAAGCGAAACTGGAATGATCTGAGGCATAAATCATATCGGCCGATAACGCCAGCTCGAAACCACCACCAACTGCCATACCATTAACCGCTGCAAGAACGGGTTTATTCAAGCCACGCAGTTCTTGTAGACCGGCAAAGCCACCAACGCCATAGTCACTATCCACTGCGTCGCCATCAGCAGCTGCCTTTAAATCCCAGCCTGCACTGAAAAATTTATCACCAGCGGTGCGGACGATGGCAACGCGCAAATCTGGGTTATCGCGAAATTCTTGAAATGCTTCGCCCATGATGCGGCTTGTTATCAGGTCTATCGCATTCGCTTTAGGACGGTCGAGGGTGAGTTCGAAAATTCCACCGACAATATTGATTTTGACTACTTCAGACATTTATTTTTTCTCCTCTAGTATGATGAGTGCGTCAGCGGCATAGGTTCCTTTGCCTGTTGCGCACAAGAGTAACGGATTAACGTCGAGTTCTATTAATGTTTCTGACTTCGCTAACGCAAAGTCCTGTATCGCCATGATGGCATCAACAGTCGCTTTTAAATCAGCTTTCGGTTTGCCACGATAACCAGTCAGCAAGGGTGCTGACTTCAAGCCCAGAACTGCTTTTTCGACTTGAATTCGATCGGCTGGAATGATTAAGGTCTTCGCATCTTTTAGTATTTCTACCAAAATGCCGCCACTACCGATGGTCAATACTAATCCGAACTGGATGTCTCTGGTGATGCCAACGATTAGTTCAGCAACGGGGGATTGAACCATCGCTTCTAGGTAAAGTGTTTCACTTAAAGTAAGTAAATCAGTTACCGCTTGCTCGACTTCGGACTCTGATCGCAGGTTTAATCGCACCGCATTCTGTTCGGTTTTGTGTGCAATGCCGAGCGCTTTGAGTACTACCGGAAAACCTATTCGATTGGCTGCTTCAATAGCATGACCTATGGAGGTTACGCGCTTGCCTTGTGGTATTACCACACCAAAATTTGAAAGTTGTTGTTTGGCTTCAGCTTCGTCTAGTGTTTGTCGACCTTCAGCTGGAAGCTTTAACTTTAAAGTGGGTGGTGGAATTTCTGATTGCCAAGCTGTGCCAATATCAGCAGCAATCTCAGTGGCAGTGAGTGCATCATCAAAACCATACAAACTGACGATGCCGCGTTGTATAAATGACTCTGTATAATCTTCAGAGATATTTTCAGGCATGCTAATGACTAGAGCACCTTTCGCATCGTTCTTTTTCAGAGCAGCATCAAAAGCATCAACCGCAATTTGCCATTCCCAATCTACGCAGCGATCTCGGTGAGGAAAGTCGAGAATCAAATAGTTCATATCAAAGCCATTGCCAACCATACCAGCATAAGCTGCTTCCATTACCTCTCGATTCCCCCAGCAATAAGTATGGTAGTCGAGCGGGTTGGCGACCGTAACTAACGGGCCAAGTGCCGCTTCAATGGGGGCCTTTTGCGCTGAAGTGAGTTCGTTAAAAGTGACTCTTCGGCCATCAGCTGCATCGGCAATAATGCTGGCCTCACCACCCGAACAGCTCATTGAGGTGATACGATACCCCTGTAACACACCATGAACATGCAATAGCTTTAGAGTTTCGAGAAAGGCAGGTATCGACTCTACCTGACCGAAACCATTGCGCCTGAGGAAGGCGCTGGTGATAGTGTGTGATCCGGCCAGTGAAGCGGTGTGGGTTAGTGCGGCCTGTTGAGAGTGCTCACTTTTACCAACCTTGTAAATAACAACTGGTTTATTCAACTCCCGAGATTTCTTACCCAAGGCTTCCATCGATTCAATCGAATCAAATCCTTCAACATACATGCCGAGTGTCGTCACGCGCGGATCATCTAGAATAGTCAGTGCCATTTCAGAGGTGCCGACCAACGCCTGATTGCCAGCAGTCAAGATATAGGCTAGCGGCAAGCCACGTTGTTGCATCGTGAAGTTGATCGCGATGTTAGACGATTGAGCTATAATCGCTACACCAGTCTGCCCTTTTTTTAATCTTTTTCCACCCTGCTGATCCGGCCAGAGCAGCGCGCCATCAGCGTAATTAATCAAACCATAACAATTGGGGCCAAGTACCGGCATATCGCCAGCTGCTTCTATTAGTTCAGCCTGAAGTCTTCCACCTGTTTCATCTGCTTCGAGAAATCCTGAAGCATAACAAATAGCACCGCCGCAATTTTTCGCTCTCAGCTGTTTGATAACATCGATAGTCAAATGCCGATTAACACCTATAAAAGCACCATCTGGACTACCGGGTAAATCTGCAATTGAAGCAAATGCAGGCAAGCCCTCAACCTCTTTTTTGGTTGGGTGCACTGGCCATATTTCACCTTCATAACCCATCAGTCGGCATTGCTCGACGACACGAGCCGCTTGCAAGCCACCGATGGCTGCTATCGATTTAGGTCGTAATAAACGCTCTAAACCATTGGTCATTAATTCAGGCATCAACCACCCAGCGGGCGTAATAAATCACGCGAGATAATGTGACGTTGAATTTCAGAGGTGCCGTCCCAAATTCGTTCGACACGCGCATCACGCCAGAAACGCTCTAATGGCATTTCGTCCATCAGGCCCATACCACCGAAAATCTGGATTGCTTCGTCGGTCACGCGGGCCAACATTTCTGTTGCATACAATTTAGCGCTGGCAATTTCACGGTTGGCATCCAGTCCTTCATCAAGTCGCCATGCGGAGGCAAGCGTCAGCCAGTCAGCAGCGTCTATTTCGGTAATCATATCGGCTAGCTTAAAAGATACGCCCTGAAATTTTCCAATAGACTGTCCAAATTGCTTACGTTCGACAGCGTAAGGCAGCGCATATTCGAAGGCGCGTCTAGCCCGTCCGACACTGGTCGCAGCAACAGTTATACGAGTGGCATAAAGCCAGTCATTGGCCATTTCAAAACCACGATGAACTTCACCTAAAATCTGCGCAGCAGGTAAGCGACAATTGTCAAAATTGAGGATGCAGTTTTTGTATCCGCGATGGCTGACAGAGTTATAACCGGGGCGAATTTCGAAACCAGGTGTGCCACGATCAACTAGAAAACAGGTGATCTTCTTACGTTTCCCACGGGGTGAATCTTCTTCACCAGTAGCAATAAATACGATAACAAAATCTGCAATATTGGCGTGGCTAATGAAATGCTTGCTACCGTTAACCACCCAGTCACCGCCATCTAGTTTGGCGCTACATTGCATGCCACGCACATCCGAACCAGCACCTGGTTCTGTCATAGCGAGGGCGTCAAATTTTTCACCCTTGACGGCTGGCAGTAAATACCTTTCCTGCTGGTCCTTATCGCAGGCCATGAGTATGCCAGAAGGTCGACCAAAGAAAACCGCAAGCCCGTTTGATGCCCGACCCAATTCGCGTTCGAGTAAAGTAAAATCTAAATGGCCTAGTCCACCACCACCAAATTCTTCAGAAATATTGGCTGCGAAGTATCCGGCTTCGAGACACTTATCGCGAATTTCGTGGCCAAGCTCCAGTGGCACTTCTCCAGTTTTATCAACTTCGGCTTCATGCGGGTAAATTTCCTTTTCGACAAATGCTCTGATCGTATCAACGATCATTTCCTGTTCAAAACTTAGTCCAAAATTCATAATGTTTTTATCTCTCTAAAGTGTCGCTAAAAGTTGTGATTTTTTCGCTAGTCAAGCGGTTCGGCGTCCCGAAAGCACCGCACGGAGAACCGGAATGTACCTTAGTACATGAGGACCGGCGCACCAGCACGGAGCTTATGTACATAGATGTAGGGTATGTCGATTTGGCCTCATGGTCCCTACTGTTGGTGTAAGAACACAAAATCGTTGCCGCAGCAATCGCGAAAAAAGCGCATTTTAAGAGGCGTCTTTAATCGTCGTTAGCGGCTGACTGTGATTGATCAATCAATTTTTGTTCATAATTGGATAGCGTATTGCCAGCGCCCCAGTTATTACCTTTTAATCCATGCATGATCGCGATTAAGTTGTCATCTCGAATGCGTTCCATTTCACGAATCGTCATATGGCCAGATTGCTCATCTGATTGACCAGCAATCAAGTCGACCAGCTCATCATTAAACTCGGGAACATCCATTAACTTCGTCCATGGCCATTTCAAACAAGGACCAAACTGCGCCATAAAATGACGCATACCTGCTTCGCCGCCGGCGACGCGGTAGGTGTCGAATACACCCATTTGAGCGTAACGTAATCCAAAGCCAAAGCGCACGGCATCGTCCACGTCTTGAGTAGTTGCAATACCATCTTTGACTAACCACAGAGATTCACGCCAAATCGCTTCTAGTAATCTGTCGGCAATAAAGGCTTCGATTTCTTTTTTAACATGTAAAGGGTGCATGCCAATTGCAATATAAATTTCTTTGGCGTGTTCAATGGTTTCTATCGTGGTTTGCTTTCCGCCAACCAGTTCGACCAGCGGTAACAAATAAACCGGATTGAATGGATGTGCAACCAGCAAACGTTCGGGGTTTTGCATGTTGGCCTGTAAGTCAGACGGCATGATGCCCGAGGTTGATGATGCGATAAGGGCAGACTTCGGTGCAAATTTTTCGATTTCGGCATAAACCGAATGCTTGATATCGAGACGTTCAGGCACGGACTCGATGATCAACTCGGCGGTTTTAACGGCTGATTCTGTATTATCGCAGTAGGTAATAGAACCTTCGCTGCCGCGTTGTACCGATATCAACTTTGAATAGGCATATCGACTATTTTTTAATACCGCTTCAACCTTTTCTGCTGCGTCTGGGGCTGGGTCGTAAATGGTGACGTCGATACCGTTTTCGATTAGTCGCGCAATCCAACCTGCACCGATCACACCGCCACCAATGACGGCTGCTTTAGTTATTATTGACTTGTTTGTTTTAGGCATCTTTTCTGTAGACATGAGGTTCTCCGACTACTTGGCAACAGGGGGGCGTTTTTTAAGCTGTAACTTTTCGCGTACTTCTGCTGGAGTCATTAATGTTGCGCCCATGTTGGTCGCAATAGTGGCGGCCTTTTCGACTAGCTGTGCATTGGTTGCCAACACGCCTTTCTCGAGCCACAAGTTATCTTCCAAGCCGACACGAATATTGCCGCCAGAGAGCATTGCTGCTGCAACAAAAGGCATCTCGTGACGACCAATCGAAAATGCCGAGTGAGTCCAGTTCGACGGTGTGTTGTTTACCATCGCCATGAAAGTGTTCAAATCGTCGGGTGCGCCCCAGGGAATGCCCATGCACATTTGAATCATGACAGGGTGTTCGATAATGCCTTCTTCGACGAGTTGTTTGGCGAACCACAGGTGACCGGTTTCGAACACTTCAATCTCAGGCCGAACACCCAGATCAGTCATCATTTGGCCCATCGCACGTAACATGCCTGGGGTGTTGGTCATCACGTAGTCGGCTTCGGCAAAATTCATCGTGCCACAGTCGAGCGTACAAATTTCGGGCAGGCATTCGGCAACATGGGCAACGCGTTCAGTCGCGCCAGCCATGTCGGTGCTAGCCATATTTAATGGCAATGGATTTTCGGCATCACCAAATATCATGTCGCCACCCATACCTGCAGTAAAGTTTAATATGACATCGGTTTCTGAATCACGAATGCGGTCGGTAACTTCGCGGTATAGCTTAAGGCTACGACTCGGTGCGCCAGTGTCCGGATCACGCACATGACAATGAACAATAGCAGCGCCCGCTTTGGCGGCATCAATTGCGCTATTGGCAATTTGTTCAGGGCTACGCGGAACATGAGGGGAACGCTCTTGAGAGCTACCTGATCCTGTCACTGCGCAAGTGATAAAAGGATTCATATTGGGTGCTAAAGGCATAACAATTTTCCTATAATTCTATTATTAATTTGAAGATATGATGTCACGGAATTTTAGCGTATGATTGATCATTAACGCAATATATGTAACAATTTACGAAATGACGATATTCACCGCCAGTGATCAAAGTATTGAGGTTGTGCTCCTATTAATACCCGAGTCATCGATAATGTCGCTGGCATCGACGCTTGATACGATGAGAGCCGCGAACCGAATTTCGAACACGATCTTATTTCATTGGAAAATAGTTACATTAAACGGTCAGCCCGCTGATTTATCCTGCGGTATACCCGTAACTCCAACCTGTGCATTGAAAGAAAGCCTAGCTGGAGACGCATTGTTTGTCATTGCTGGTTTTAATCACCAAAAATATTTGACCAAACAAAACCAGCTGTTAATAAAGCAGGTCAGTCGAAATTTTAAAATCGTCGGTGGAATAGAAGCCGGCAGTTGGATACTCGCCCGATGTGGGCTGCTCAATCAGAAGGCTGCGACTACGCACTGGGAAGATCAAGAAGAGTTTGGCCTTCAATTTCCATTTGTCAACTTGAAGCCTGACAGGTTCGTTATCGACGGAAAATTTTTTACCACTGGCGGCGCGTCACCAACCTTTGATTTTATGCTGTACTTGATCCGTACCCGCTATGGATATCCGCTGGCGCTGGAAGTTTCCAGTGCCTTTATATATGACGGCGTGCATAGTGCGACTGACACCCAACCGTTAGTCTCGCTTGGCATGCTGGAAAATAAAGAACCACGAGTCGCAGCCGCGATACACATCATGGAACAGCACATAGATGAAGTCATTTCTATGGTCAAAATAGCCGAGCGACTCAACCTGTCGGTCAGAATGCTCGAGTACTTATTCAACCAAACCTTAAATCTCGCCCCGGGCGCCTATTACCGTAGGCTTCGCCTCCAAACCGCACGTCGCATGGTGGTCGACACGCGGTTGAAATTGCAAGAGATTGCGATTCGAACGGGCTTTAATTCGCTGTCATCATTTTCAAGAATGTTTAAACAGTATTATCAGCAATCCCCCGGGCAATGCCGAAAACAGTCAGCTGAAACTCCGATGGTTAATTAATACTTTACCTGTTGATCGGTCGATGACGTGTCGCTAACCGGGATCGAAGTTTCGGCTAAAGATCATCATTACGCCAGAATTATCGGCATTTCTATAGGCGCACGTCGCGTTAATAATTCACAGCCATCTTCGGTGATTACAAGGTTTTCTTCGTGCACGATATTTTTTCCGGGAGCAAATTCCAAACCGGGTTCAATGGTCATGACCATGCCCGGTCTTAGAACAGTTTTGTCGTTAGGCATATTGGACGGTGGCTCTGTCAAATGCATACCCAAACCATGACCGAAGCGGCCAACGTTATTGCCTGATTTTGCGCCCGCAGCTTCCAACACTTTATTTTGTGCTGCCCATAAATCCTCGGCAGTTATACCGGGTCTGGCTGCGTCAATACCTGCCTGGGTGGCACGCCAGACTGCTTCGTTAGCGCGTTTCGCAGCATCATTAATATGACCAAAAGCGAAGTTTCGATCAAAATCACAAAAATAAGCATCGAACAACAAGCCAGTATCAACGAACATAATTTGGCCGTCAGTTTGTGCAACTTCGTGTGGTCCAGCGATGATCTGAGTATAGCCACCGAGTCCTGAACAGACCGACACAAATGGTGCGTTATCAATCCCACACTCGAATGCAGTTTTGCGAAATTCATGCGCCATTTGTACTTCGGTAGCGCCGTAGGTTACTCGTTCGAGAAAAAGATCAAAGGTATCACTTCCAATGAGGCAGGCTTCACGCACTTTATCGACTTCCAATACCGACTTCACCATGCGTAAGCCCCAGATCAGTGGCGAGGCATCGACAAATTCAATACCGGAAATATTCGCTCGCAGACGATCAAAGTCGATAATCGGCATACGGATAATCGACTCACGGCCCATTTCCCAGCCGATTCGACCGAAGCGTCTTGGTAACTCGCTGAGTACGCTGTCCAACAGGCTGACTCCATCGTCTTCGGGGCGAGGGGCCGGCCAGGTACGAATGTCAGTTACCCAAGTTGTTTCTAATGCAGGCCCACCAATGGATGGTACTACTGCAATAGGCAAGCCTTCTCGGGGCACGACCAAGAAGAAGGGTCGAGTCGGGCTTTCCCAAAACTGTGAGTTAAAGCCTGAAAAATAGCGAAAATTTTGTGGCGTGGTCAACACGATGCCATCCATTTTGCTGGATTGCATTTGTACTTGCGCGTTTTTGACGCGTGTTTCGAATTCGTTAACGGGGAATCCGCGTGGAGGAGGTAGTCTGGTCATGTCATGTTGCCTAATTATGTGGTTTTATGGATTTGGCCTGTTGGTCGAAAAGGACGCTCCGGTTGGCACCTCTGGAAAACCATTTCGTAATCGCTACAGCCTACTCTACCGCTCGCTTTACCGCGAATTACTTCGTACAAATATTCGCTAGGAATATAATTAATTTTAACGAAGTTGTAGCCATAATCGTATTCGGCTTTAATCTCCTCTGAGGTGAACCATATTGTGCGCCTCCAGCCGTCCGATTCACCAAATACTGCACCCGTCTGTTTTAGCTGCTAGTGAACTGGTGACCGACGCAAGCCACGCATGAAATACACAAGGTTCTTGTTTTAGAGACACTCATTAGTCGAGTGCAAATCATTGTTGGGTAAGGCCAAAATGGGCGTTTTAGCTGGTTCGCCCGCACACTCTCGCACTAGCTTGGGCACTAGATATCCGGGTAGGGTGGCACATAATTGGCCGACTAATTGCTGTGCGCGTGGCGTCGCTACATCGAAATGGGCAGCGCCTTCAATTTTATCCAGCAGGTGCAGGTAATAGGGCATTGCTCCCGCTTCGAACAAACGTTCGCTTAACTGCTTTAGGGTATCAAGATCATCGTTGACGCCTTTCAATAATACGCTTTGATTCAACAGGGTAACGCCGCATGATTTTATTCTATGCAGTGCTGCAAAAACCTCGTCATCAATTTCCGCCGCATGATTCGTGTGAAGTACCACGATGGTTTGCAGCCGAGAACGGGTTAACCAGTCCAGCATGCCAGAGGTGACTCTCTGGGGAATAACGATGGGCAACCTAGTGTGGACTCTGAGTCGCTTGACATGTGCAATATCAGCAATGCTGCTGACCAGTTGACGCAGTCGATCATCACTATGAATTAACGGCTCGCCACCACTGAGAATTACTTCGCTTATGTCGTTGTGCTGGCGAATATAATCCAGAGCCAAATCCCATTCGGCCGAACTGTTTTGATTGGCTTGATAAGGAAAGCTGCGACGAAAACAATAGCGACAGTTAATCGCACAACTACCTGCCAATATGAGCAGTACTCGACCGTGATATTTGTGAATAACGCCAGACAGGGTATTGCTATTCGCTTCATCCAGCGGATCGCTGACATAGCCGGGGACCGATAGATTTTCGAGCGTTACTGGCAACACTTGACGTAAGAGTGGATCGTATGGGTTGCCACGCTGAATACGCGAGGCATAAGGTCGTGGCACCCTAAGTGGAAAATTAGAATTAACCGTATCTAGCTCATCGATATCACTCGGCTTGTTGCCGGTAAACTCCAGCAACTCGTCAACACTTCTGATTATTTTTGATAATTCGGATTGCCAATCTAGATGTGATAAAAGTTGAATAGAGGGCTGTAAATTTCTGGATGGCATGGCAGATCGATATGGCAGTATATAACGATTCATTCTAGCAATGAATGCTGGTTAAGTCTCAGTCTCTACGATAAAGTAAGGAACCATATCTATAAATGCACTTTTTCCGCGATTGCTGCGTTGCCTTTAGTGACTGACTTTTGGCAGCTCCGTGCTGGTGTGCCAGCCCGGTCTATTCACAAGTACTTTATATACACTCCGGTTCTCGACAATTGCTACATGCATTGTTCTACTTTCGGAGCACCGAACCGCTGCATTCCTGCTTTGCAGGAATTAAAAACAGGTAACGAAAAAGTACAATTTTTAGCGACGCCCTTTATGAAATTAATGACTCAAAATGGCTGAGCGAGAATGACTCGAAGCCCCTATCTGGAAACATTACTTGAACTGGTTTCACCAATTACCTGACAACCTCAAAGGAACACTGTTCCTGATGCAAGCATCGATATTCTTTACGGTAATGGCTTTGTTAATCAAACTGCTTGGCCAGCATTTACACATCACCCAAATTCTTTTTATACGGCAACTGGGTATGATAGTTATGGTCTTGCCTGCGATTATGAGCCATTTTCCAGGATCGCTTCGATCTAAACTTCCAGGCTTACAAGTTTTACGTTTAGGGCTTGCTGTCATCACCATGCTCTGTACTTTTAGCGCTGTAATTCACCTACCCTTAGCCGATGCAACAGCAATCTCTTTTGCCAAAAGTTTTTTTATTACCATTTTTGCTGTTTTATTCTTAAAAGAAGTCGTCGGTATTTACCGTTGGAGCGCAGTGGCCTTAGGCTTTGTCGGGATCATGGTTATGTTGCAACCGGGCACAGCTGATTTCTCTATTTACAGCATCGCAGCTTTAGTCGGCGCAGCGGGTGCGGGTGCCATTATGATCATCTTGCGCATGTTGTCACAAAAAGACAGTGCTGACACCATCATGACCTGGTCGGCACTCGGTGTTGGACTGGTCATGGCAATACCTGGCATTTATTATTGGCAACCATTAGCCACTTTTGAATGGGGTTTGTTAGCAGTGCTAGCTGTGGTTTCTTATTGTGGTCAACGCAGTAATATCTTTGCCTTCAAGCATGGTGAAGCCTCACTGTTAGCGTCGCTCGATTACGGACGCTTGTTGTGGGCTACTTTATTGGGCTACCTAGTATTCGGGCACTTCCCCGACACAGCGACTTGGACTGGTGCGTCGATAGTAATATCGTCAGCAATCTTTGTCATTTATCGTGAGACTCGGCGTGGACAGAAACGGGTTGATGCACCGACAGAAACCTAATCAAAATGAACACCTAACCCATGTCCACTTTAAAATATATTTCAAATTATTCTCAGCAAATAAAAGACCAGGTTGTTGAATTGGTGGAGCAGAATAAACTAGCAGATTACCTGCTCAACAAATACCCCACAGCGCATCAGTTTGTGAATGATAAGTCTCTGCGAGAATATGCACTATCCATTAAAAACGAATATATTAAAAAATCTTCACCATTAAGTCAGGTAATTTATGACCCTAAAATCCACGTGATTAATAATGCACTCGGGTTGCATACGTTTGTTTCCCGAGTTCAGGGAAATAAACTGAAAAGTAAAAATGAAATTAGAGTGAGCGATGTATTTAGGAAATCTCCAGAAGCTTTTTTAAGGATGATTGTTGTGCATGAGCTGGCTCACCTCAAAGAAAAGGAACATAACAAAGCCTTTTACAAGCTTTGCTGTCACATGGAGAGTGACTATCATCAGCTTGAATTAGACATGCGCCTATATTTGACTCAATTAGCGTTAAATGGCGAAATATACTGAAAAAATGACGCAACATCTGAACGCAATACATCTTCGGTAGTGAATTTATGTTTTAAATGTCGCTCTATAGAGTATTAAAATGTGAAAGTATATTTCACATGTCTCATGTATGGATGTTTCAGAGCGTTAGATGTTAGTTTGGCTTTTTCGGCCATGTCGAAAATTTGCGATGTATTGGACTTTATCTCTATCTTGATCGCATAGGCGTAACTTTACTGTTATGGAAGATTTTCCATCACTTTTACGATGCGTGATGATTTTCAATGTTGCAATAAATAGAGATGGTGCAGGTCACGGCAATGGGATTCTAATGACGTTCAGTTGAAAGTAATAAACGGCAGGTATGAACGGTGCGGAATTTTTAGACATGACAGTAAATAACTAGGAAAGAGTCGCCGTTGGATTGAAGTTCGCGAATTGATATCAGTTGATAGGTCTTTTATAATGCCAAAACTTCAGACCCAAAGAGGACATTAACATGAGCGATAATTTCGCCATAGGCCAAGGCGACGCCGTTATTACAGCTGCCACCCCTTTCAAAGTGGTACTGATTAATCCCTACGAACTCGGCCGGCAGTCCTTTAACCTGGCCGCCCCCACGGCCTTATTAAAAGCTGCTGGCTGTGAAGTTGCCAGCCTCGACCTGACTCTGGAAAAGCTGGAACCTGACACCTTGCGTGACGCCGATTTGGTGGCCATTCACCTCGGTATGCACACTGCTACCCGCATCGCTATAGCTGCATTGCCAAAAATTCGAGAGCTCGCACCTCCCAATACGCACCTCGCCATGTATGGCCTGTATGCGTCGATGAACGCAGACCTCCTACGCGGCTTAGGCGTACATTCCCTGTTAAGCGGAGAATTCGAACCGGAGTTGGTGGCGCTGGTAGAACGTTTGCGTGACGGCGATATGAGTCCGCAAAGCACACCAATGGTGCAGCTAGCTAAAGTTAACTTTTTGCCGCCTGACCGCAGCGGACTGCCCAAGCTCACTCGTTACGCCCACCTCATCTTGCCCGACGGTGACACAAAAGTCGTCGGCTTTACCGAGTCCACGCGCGGCTGCAAACACCTGTGCCGGCATTGCCCGGTAGTGCCAGTATATGAGGGAAAATTTCGCACCGTGCAGGTTGACGTGGTGTTGGCAGATATCGAACAGCAAGTGGCAGCGGGTGCGGAACATATATCTTTTGGTGATCCAGACTTTCTCAACGGCCCTACTCATGCGATGCGTGTGTTGGAGGCCATGCACGAGCGTTTCCCTAAGTTAAGTTTCGACGCCACCATCAAAATCCAACACTTAATAAACCACGCCGAGCTGCTTCCTAGACTACACGACTATGGCTGCCTGTTCGTCCAAAGTGCGGTGGAATCAGTAGACAATGACGTCCTAGGCTATTTCGACAAAGGCCACACCCGCGCCGATTTCCAGATAGCTTTTGAGCTTTGCCAAGCAGATGGTATCTCCCTCGCGCCGACCTTTGTCGCCTTCAACCCTTGGACGACGCTTGAAGGTTACATCGATTTGCTGAGCGAAGTGCTGCGCCTCAAACTGGTGGAATCAGTACCTCCAATACAACTAGCCATCCGCTTGCTGGTGCCGCAGGGTTCCTATCTGCTGCACCTACCCGGTTTCCCCGACAGGCTCGAAGCCTTCGACTCTACTATGCTGGGCTACCCGTGGAAGCATACAGATCCACGCGTCGACGCTCTCCAGCTACAGATTATGGATACCGCCATGCGCATGGAAGACGATCCGCGCGGCGAGGTGTTCAGCGCCATCTGGCAGCTCGCGCATGATGCCACTGGACTGCCGACCCCAACGTTGGATCACGCCGACTTCGGAGAAACCATCGCCCGCTTGTCAGAACCGTGGTACTGCTGTGCTGAGCCTACCGAGCAGCAATTGATGGCGTTCTAAGAAGTCTATGCAGCGAGCGTGTGCTTGTTGCGGCACTCCCTCTTCATTGCTAGCTATAAAGAGGGATTTCCTCGATGCTGCCTGAGCAGCCGATTGGGTGTGAAGGTGATCACACTCACCGAACATTAGCTCGTTTTTAGACGGGCTTGGATTCAGGTCGCTGATAAATGAGGAGCATTAACACATAAGTTCTTTGGTTTATTTGTGGATAGGCCGCGTTTTATTAGGCTAAACGCGGTCGGTCCGAAGTCGCTGTTTTCGAACGATGATGGTGGTGAGTTAATCATCAGATTGATTGTCGAGTGATTATCTATTGCCATAATTCCCACAGTAGCGAAAAATGGCAATATGAAAAATAGGGTGTCAAGTTGACTCTATGTCATTGATAACTGAGTTTGTTTATTAGAGCTAAAGTTAAAATATGCGTAAAACTGATAAAAAAATTGATAATCAACTCAGGCTTGCATTGACGGATGTTTGTGAAGTTGCATTAAAAGAAATCGAAGGTTTTCAATGGTTAACTCATTCAGTTAATTATTCTGACTTCCCTAAAAGTTTAAAGGTTGTGTGTGTTTTTGATACGAATAAAAATCTTTCTTTTTTTATGGCTCAAGAAAGTAAGGTTGAACTGACGTCACTCATTCAGACGAAGCTTCATGATGTTGATGTTAAATTTAAAAATGCAGTTGATTACATCGTTTATGATACAGAACAAAATTGTGAAAAAGAGCATCGTGGTAAATGGGCTGATAGGCTGGGTTGAAATAGCAGACTAACGCTACTTATAAAAGCTTAAATACACTCTACTGCTGTTATATGGGTTTCTCTTTAGCTCACGCTATTTAAACGCTTAAGTTGGCATTATATTTTTTGGGATACCAATTATGAATTTGGATAAATCAACAAAGCGCATCGCCAAGTGGGTTAAAAAGGGGTTTCAAGGATATCCCCAAATTTCACTCGCTTACTTTGGTGAAACAACTGATTTTGCGACTCAGGTTGTAGTTGGTTTCACAACTGAAGAAGGCGCTGTGGCTCAGGAGCAAAAGTTTACGAGCGAGGGTGACGTGAGACAAGATGAAACTATTCAAACCACCTTATTAAAAGTTATTGAGCGGGCAGACGCAAAAACTGTTTTAGAGGTTGAAGGTGTTTCAATCATTCAAAGATAAGCTGACGAAGTGAAATTCGAAGTTAGATTTGTCTGAAATCACCCAATGCCAATAACTTAAGTCATGGCTAGATGGTTTTGAATACCTTGAATGCGGTCTTCACTCCGATGATTCACATAAAGCACCGTAGTTTTATTGCCTTCACAGATTTTTTCGATCAACGCTAATACCAACTGTCGGTTCAAGTCATCTAGTCCCAAGCAGGGTTCATCCAAAATCAATAGCGAGGGATGCTTTACCATAGCACGGGCTATTAATATTAGCCTCTGATCACCAAAAGACAATTGGTTAAATGGTTCGTCAGCACGACGACTCATACCGAGTAACGACAGCCAGTGATCTGCGATACTTTTTTGTTCGTCGGTATATTGTTGATAAATTCCAATGCTGTCGTAAAAGCCAGAAATAATCGCATTACGCACGCTCACGGTAACCCGATACTCCCATTGTAATGCACTAGACACATAGCCTAGGTGTTGTTTAATTTGCCAAATGCTTTCACCATTGCCCCTTTGCATTCCAAAAACAAAAATATCATTGATATAGCATTGTGGATGATCGCCAGTAATTAAATTCAATAAGCAAGTTTTACCACTGCCATTGGGACCAGTGACTTGCCAGTGCTGGCCTGCTTCGATAGTCCAGTCAAGATCAGAAAAAATAACACTGTCACCATAAGCCACCCGAACCTGACGCATACGGACCAATGGTTGATTGTTATCAAGTGAAATGACAGGCTGATTTTCAGTGGCAGCTGGAACTGATAAGTTTGTTGTTTTGAGATGCATGAGCTGAGTTAAATTGAGCATCGCCTCATCATCTTTTGTATCGATTTCTAATGCGAGTGCTGCCTTGTTAACGTAGGCTATATGGCTGATGAAGTCGGGTATTTCATCTAACCGATTTAACACCATGATAATGGGCGTACGCTGCGCGATGTCTTTTAGTAGTTGTTGTAAATACAGGCAGGCGTTTGCGTCCAGTCCTTCAAAAGGTTCATCTAAAATCAATAGCTGTGCTTGGCTGGTCAATGCTCTTATTAGCATTAATTTACGGGACTCACCAGAGGATAACTTGCGGAATCCTCTGTCAAGCAAACCTTCGAAATTAAAAGCGGCTATCAGTTTTTGTTGTAACAATTGATCAACGCAGGTTTGATCGAGTAACTCCCGAACTGGCGTACCGACTGAGACTACATCTAATAAATCCGCGTCATCTTTTTTAAGTTCGGCTTCGATTAATTCAGCCTGTGCTTCAAACGACGCAATCGCTACTTGCTTTGGCAAGCCATTAATCTGCCCCGCAATAATATCACCAGCGCCTGTTAATATTGCTGCCAATGCCGACTTACCCGAACCATTGGTGCCAACGATTGCCCAGTGCTGGTCTGAGGTGATTTCCCAGTTAATCGAGTTCAGGCTAAAATATGTCTCGAACTGAACACTGAGATTAGAAAGAGTAATCTTCATGATGTTGCGATCGCAAATAAAAGAGGGCGTGATTATCCCCAATGTGAGGAATGCTGCAAGAGCTTGATCCGTTAAATTGAGGGAGTCTCAAAAGAAGTGTTTTTTTCACCACTGTTTTTTACCCTGCAGTAGGTGAGTTAAATCAAAGCTATACTGGCTATGCGCGGTAATTAGCCTTAATCATCATCTCTACTGAGTCAAAATGATCTTCGAATTGGCACCTAAAAACACGTTCTTATTTAACGTGCTAATACTAATGGCATTAAGCACGACTGCTTCATATAGCCAATAATAGAAGCCACCTTCGTATACGCTGTATCGCCAATCATACTTGCATTGGATCCATGTATTATCTAACGAGCCCATAGGTTTAAAGTTTTGTTCAGAGCCTGTCTTAGCAGCATATTCAAGCACATTACTGTTTAAACAAACTTGGAATCGATCGAATTTTATCTTCCCATTATGGCACTCAGAATAGGTTATTCGATCACCGAACAAGTCATCGCCGTGCCGATCTATGACACATTGATTGTTGAAACTGTAAAATGCGGGTGGGAATTCTATGGCGAATTGATCGGGTATTTTTGCCCTTTGTGACACATATTCTTCTGTTCGTTCGCTCTTATCCCATTGTTTGATAATTGTTTGTAATACTAAAATGCTCATATTCAGTTTATTAGTTTGCTAGGTTCATGTTTTATTCTGGCTCAGCATTGCTTAACTTGTAGATTCTTCATTCTAACACTCATCATTGCAATAGAACTTGTGGCCCTTTTTTTGGCATTTATAATCCAGTTAAGTATCAGTGTAAAATAGTAAGTTGATTTTGTACTTGATGTTGATGTGGGCAATTCTTTTTATAAGGATTCTTATGAAACTTCGTTTGTTCGAGGGGTTTATTAATTATCAGACTATCGCTAACCTTACAGATACAGAAACACGGTTTTGAGTTGCCTAACAATTTAACGGGTTAGCAATTATCAAATGTAACTTTTAGTGATGACTTTTGGTGCTAGGCAAAAACAAGATGACTAGTTTTGAACACTCAGCTTGGAATCCCGGTATTGAGACCGAAATACCCGCGGGTTATAAAAATCAGGAAACCGTCTATCTGCCTGACAATACGGCGACTGCCCTAGATGAAATTCTGGAATTGGCTCAAATTACTGGATTAAGCCATGAAGAATTGATTCATTTTCATCCTGAACGTCTCATATTGCATGAAGTCATTATTAGGATAACTGCCGAAATCGCTATAGTTGAGAGTGATGAGGAGGAAGACCTTGGTATTGCCTTCCGTCAAATAGCAGATAAAATTCTCAACACCTACATTCAACCTAAAATTGCTGAAATCCAAGATAGCTATGAAGCCATGCACCAGCAGGCAAGGTCTATTATCGAAAAGGAATTGCAGGATTCACTTTTCACTCTCGACGTTGCGACTAATAATCATAAAAAGCCACTACTGAAGAGGATCTGGCCGTTTGCCAGTGCAAAAAAAGATAAAGTTACAACCCCCCTCTTAAGCCAGCAAGAGAGAGAGTTTGAAATAATTAGTGGTTTTAAAGAAAAAGAGCTTAATGCTGATAATGCATTATTTTCGGCAGTTTATCGCAGCCTTAGCCGTGTACTCGGTGCTATTGCTAATCAACGTGGGTATCTGGGTAAGGACAAAGCCTTGTTGACTAGGTTATCAACACGTCATGTTTGTTACTACTATGGTTCGCGCTTAATTGGTGAAATGGTGACCCCCTTAATTTTTCAGGCCATTGTTGAACAACAGTATCCAGAGTTACCTGACGCAGATGAAGCAATTCTGATCAGTTTAAAGGGGACCTCGGCCGCAGGTAAAAGCTCATTGCGGCCCAGACTGCGTCAAATTATGGCAAAGATTGGAATTAAAGATAACGGTTACGCTACCATCAGCCCTGATATTTGGCGGCGAATGCTGTTGGACTATGACTCGCTTGGTGATGCTTATAAATATGCGGGCCGATTTACTAGCCAAGAAGTTAATATAATTGACTCTAAACTCGATCAATACATTCGACATGAGGCTGACAAGCGACAGGCCATACCGCACTTAATGGTCGATCGGTTTCGGTTTGACAGTTTTAACAGTGCCAAGATAACGAGAGTGTTGCATAAGACTTATGCAAAATATATTGACACTATGTATATGTATTTTGTGATTACTCCCCCTGAAGCGACTGTGGAGCGGGGTTGGAAAAGAGGTTTAGAACGGGGACGCTATAAGTCAGTCGAAGATTTCCTCGGTCACAGTGTTGAGGCTTACGAAGGCATCCCAAAGTTGTTGTTTAAATGGCTTTCTCATAATCAACCAAAATTTATTTTCGAATTTTTAGATAATGATGTCCCTATCGATAATTTTCCATTACTGATCGCTAACGGGTCGCAAGGCAGCCTGAACATTTTTGATCCAATGGGTTTCGTTAATATTGAGCGCTACCAAAAAATTAATATCAAAGCGACAACTCCTGACGAAGTTTATTCTGATGCCCATAAATTTGTGGTTGAAAGGAACCTGGAGTTCTTGAAATTATGTCTCTCTAAGATAGAAAGCGTTCACTTTATTGATTCCACTTCTAATACGACCTATTTGAGCTCGAACAAAGGGTGCCTTAAGGTTGAAGATGCAAGCTGTTTGGCATTATTTTCGCTTAAATCCGACGACTACCAGTTACTTTTCAAGCATTTGTTGCTATAAATAATCAACTAGAATGAAATGTAGAGGGTTTCATCGAATGCTTTAACTCGTTATATTATAGGATTAATCAAACGCGCTGCGGATGAGTCTGTTGCGCACAATCCCATAAAGCTTTCAATAGTGGATCATTGATACGAGCCTTTAATGCACATAGGCTTAAGGTAAAAGGTTGAAGATCAGTGAGCCAAGGTAAGACTCTCACCGTATCACGCTTTGGACTATGCTCAATTACCAACTCAGGCACCACTGCAACGCCAAAGCCAAGGCTAACCATCGATACCACGGCTTCATGACCTGCAACCTGAGCGTAGATATTAGGTTTTTCTCCCAACTCACTTAAACGAGTTAACAATTGCTCGCGTGCAAGGCCTCGTTCGGCCAACACCATTGGCATCTCTGCCCAGTTGGGTTTAGAGTTTTGACCAATGATCTGGTCAATTTGTTGGCTCAGTGCGCTGGGAGTTTTTGGGCCAATTAATTTTAGAGGCGTAGTTCGTAAAGAGAGGAACGCCAGCTTATCGGGTAAAATAGCTGGCGTTGCAACAATGGCACTATCATCTTGGCCAGCTAATACACGCTCTACACCATCGGCTTGATCACCGGTGCGAAGTTTAAGTTCTATTCCAGGGCAAGTTTCGCGCATCTTTGAGAGTATTTGCGACAGCATAGTGTAGCTAGCGGTTACCGAGCCAAATAAGCTAACCTCACCATGCAGACGGGTGTGGCTGGCATTCAAATCGGCACGTACTTGTTGCCAGTCATCCAGCGCCTTGTGGGCATAATCTTGGAAATGTCGTCCTGCGGGTGTTAGTCTGACTTGTCTATTATTGCGCTCAAATAGTTTATGTCCAATATCCTCTTCCAAACGCTGTAATTGGCGGCTAATGGCTGAAGGTGTCAAATTGCAATGCGTGGCAGTTTGGCCAAAGTGAAGTGAATCGGCCAAGTGCAAAAATATTTGTAGTGTCTTAATGTCCATAAAATCAAGTTCATAGGTCTTTGGATCGGATGCACGTATTCAATTTAAGTAATGATTAATACGCAACGTAACATAGCAAATATTTCATTTTACGCAACATGATAATAGGTGCATGATGCGATAGTCAAAAATTTAATTTAGGGATTCTCATGCGTGAAAACTACTTCAATACCTTGCCGCTGCGTTTACAGCTCGAAGAATTGGCAAAATGTCGGTTCATGGGCAAAGATGAATTTGCCGATGGCGTCGACTACATTCGCGGTAAGAAGATTGTCATTGTTGGTTGCGGAGCTCAGGGCTTAAATCAGGGCTTAAACTTACGTGATTCTGGCCTTGATGTTAGCTACACACTGCGAGCGGCAGCCATCGCTGAGAAGCGTCAGTCATTTAAAAATGCGTCTGAAAATGGTTTCACCGTTGGTACTTATGAAGAGCTTATTCCAACCGCTGATATCGTTATGAACTTAACACCTGACAAACAGCATAGTGCTGTAGTTAATGCAATTATGCCAATGATGAAAGCGGGTGCGACGCTTGATTATGCACACGGCTTTAATCTGGTTGAAGAAGGTATGAAGGTGAATAAAAACATCACTGTGGTGATGATGTGCCCAAAATGCCCAGGGTCAGAAGTTCGTGCAGAATACGTGCGTGGTTTTGGAGTACCGACATTAATTGCGGTTCACCGTGAAAATGATCCTAATGGTGATGGTATGAAAATAGCCAAAGCATTAGCGGTTGGTACCGGTGGTCATCATGCTGGTGTTTTACAGTCATCACCTATCGCCGAAGTAAAGTCTGACTTGATGGGTGAGCAAACCATTCTTTGTGGCACCCTGCAAACCGGCTCGATACTTTGTTATGACAAGATGGTTGCAGAAGGTATTGATCCTGGTTACGCCTCTAAATTTATTCAGTACGGTTGGGAAACTATCACCGAAGCGCTGAAATATGGTGGTGTTACGCACATGATGGATCGCCTTAGCAATCCGGCAAAAATCAAAGCTTATGAATTGTCAGAAGAGCTGAAAGACTTGATGCGTCCATTATTTCAAAAGCATCAGGACGACATCATGTCAGGTCACTTCTCTAGTGGCATGATGGCAGACTGGGACAACGATGATGCTAACCTTTTGAAATGGCGTGCAGCAACAGCAGAAACAGGATTCGAAAAACAAGCCGCTGGTGATGTGGAAATATCTGAGCAAGACTATTTCGACAAAGGTATTTTGATGGTTGCATTGGTTCGAGCAGGTGTTGAACTCGCTTACGAAACTATGGTTGAAGCCGGTATCGTCGAAGAGTCGGCTTATTATGAGTCACTTCATGAAACGCCGTTAATTGCGAATTTAGTTGCCCGTAAAAAGCTTTACGAAATGAATGTGGTTATTTCTGACACGGCTGAATATGGATGTTATTTGTTCGATCACCTTGCACGTCCTTTACTGGCAGAGAAGTTCATGCCTTCTATCAAGACGGACGTTATTGGTACCGGGTTGGCCGACAACAACGTTAGTGTCGATAATAAAACGTTGGTCGATATCAACGCTAAGTTGCGTGGTCATTCAGTTGAAATAGTAGGGCAGAAGCTTCGCGGTTACATGACCGGTATGAAAGCCATCGTATAGTCGATCATTACCGCTTTTTTAATAGAAGTTTCACCTAAAGGGGTAAGGACGATTTTCGTTCTTTCCCCTTTTTTTTAGTGAAGCCCTTGATAATCGCTGACACTTTCAATCGTAGACAACCTTTACAACAGAGATCAAATTTGGTTTGTCCCATTATTTCTTTTTGTCATCAAGCTGTCATAGTAAACTTGTATATATTCAGACCTTTGATGAAAAAATGTTTCTGAGTTTATGAGGATAATGATTCTATGAAGTTACTGGTGGTCGAGGATGATACTGATATTAGAGAGTTGATTTGCCAATGTTTAACACAAGCTGATTATCAGGTGCAAAGTTGCATGGATGTGAAATCTGCGCGTCAGTTGGTCGAAACCTTTAGGCCAGACTGCATTGTCGTCGACTGGATGTTACCGGATACTAGTGGCGTTGAGTTGATTCGCTGGTTACGCCGACAACCGGACTATGCACAAACCCCTTGTTTGATGCTGACAGCGCGGTCTCAGGAAACAGATAAGATCACTGGTTTAGAATCGGGTGCAGATGACTACATGACGAAACCAATGTCCCTACGTGAACTTAAAGCACGAATAAAGGCACTGTTAAGGCGACCATCAGCTTATCTTGAAGCGAGTGATTTAATCATAGTTGGGCTCATAAAACTGAATTTAAGCAGTCATGAAGTTGAAGTTGCTGGCCAATTAGTCGACTTATCACCTACCGAATACAAGCTCCTAAAATTTTTTATGCGTAATCAAAATAAGGTTTTTTCTAGAGACCAGATTCTCACCGCTGTTTGGGGCGATGGCACTTACATTAGTGACCGAACGGTTGACGTGCATATTTTAAGGTTGCGCAAGGTTCTCAAGGGATTTGAAGTTGATGGGATGATTAGCACCGTTCGCGGATCTGGTTACCGCTTTGTTGAGTTGGTGCGATAGTGGTAATAAGGTTTATTTAAAATGAATAAAATCTGGCTCACTGAGCGCCTCAACTTGTTGGTGGCTTTGTTCGTGTTGTTATTTCTGACAACATTGACCAGTGACTGGATGCTCGCAGCTTTGTTGACACTGGTTGGATATATTGCTTGGTTATATTACCGATTAATGCGCCTTGAACAATGGTTGTCGCGTGGCACCAAAGTGAGTGAGGTCTTTAATGATAATGGCTTTATTGGCAGTATCGTAAGGCATTTGTATCGGCAGAAAAAGCACAGCAACGAACGAAAAAAAAGAACCAAAGATATTCTTGGTCGATTAAATCGCAATATAGCGGCATTGCCCGATGCGACTGTTTTGCTTAATCAATTTCGAGAAATCGAATGGTGTAATGAGCCTGCCCAGTATTTGCTCGGAATACATGGCCGCAATGATCTGGGTCAACGCATTACCAATTTGATTCGGCGCCCAGATTTTGCGATCTACCTAGATGATCCCGATGCTCGTCAACATTTAGAAGTTCAGGCGCCGGGTGATTCGCGTTTAACTATTCAGGTACGAGTTGTACGTTTTGGCGATGATGAAACCTTACTGATAGCCCGAAACATTAGTGATCAGGCTCTGCTACAGGAAGGATTAAAAAACTTTGTTGCCAATGCATCTCATGAATTAAAGTCACCATTAACGGTTATTTCTGGCCATTTGGAAATGCTTGAAGATGAAACAGAATTAACAGCATCTGGTCAAAAATCATTGCAAACTGCACAGCGTCAAACGGATAAAATGAAAGATCTAGTGGAAGATCTATTATTGCTATCACAGGTCGAGAGTTACCACTTACAAGCAGATGAAGGTGAGCGAATTGATTGCCATGCATTAACCAGAGATATTATTACTGCGCTGGATGTTGGTTTAAATCATGGGCGTATTGATTACGGGTCGGATGATCAATTTTGGTTGTTAGGGGTGAAGGCCGAAGTAGAAGGCATTTGCATTAACCTAATCGAAAATGCTTTAAAATACTCACCACAGAAAACGAGCGTATTGGTCAGTTGGTCGCTTAATCGACAGGGTGAATTATTGTTTAGTGTTAGTGACAGTGGCACCGGTATAAGTGCGAATGATTTACCGCGTATTACCGAACGCTATTATCGTGGCAGTTTTACCGGTAGCGAATCGTCAACTGAAGGCTCTGGCCTTGGCCTGTCGATTGTGCAACAGGCTGCAAATAAACACGGTGCAACATTAATGATTGATAGTTCGTCAGGGCAGGGCAGTCGATTTACGGTCAGTTTTCCTAGTTATCGCCTTTTAAAGCAATCGCCAAAGGCAGCCGTTATTAAACTGGTAAATTACCAGTCGCTATAGTTCGGCATGGCCTAGAGTCTTTAAATGCTCTTCTGCCTTATTGTCACATAGTTGTAACATTCACTGGTCATACTGCTTCAATGAAAACATTAATTGATTATTACAATTTGAGTAACTCAGGAGTTAATATGAAAAAGCTAATGCTCGTAACAACACTGGCTGCCATGTCTTTTGGCAGCGTTCAGGCAGCTGGTAGAGACACGATTAGTGTGGTTGGCTCATCCACGGTCTATCCTTTTGCAACGGTTGTTGCGGAAAATTTCGGTAAGAAAACTGGCTTTAAAACGCCTAAAATTGAGTCCACTGGTTCGGGTGGTGGGATGAAATTATTCTGCTCAGGACTGGGTGTTGATTCACCTGATATTACTAATGCCTCGCGTGCAATTAAAAAGTCTGAATATGACAAATGTCTAGAAAATGGTGTAACGGATATTACTGAAGTGCACATTGGATTCGATGGAATAGCGATTGCAAACTCAAAGGAAGCTAAACTGTTTAGTTTGACTCGTAAAGACTTATTCCTTGCGTTAGGGCTAAAAGTGCCTAACCCTGATGGTAGTCAGACTTTAGTTGATAACCCTTATCAGACTTGGGATGAAGTTAATCCAGAATTACCCCCTTTGCGCATTGAAGTAATGGGGCCGCCGCCCACTTCGGGCACTCGCGACGCGTTTTCTGAGCTGGTACTGGAAGGTGGTTGTAAGCAATACGACTGGATCAAGGCGATGAAAAAAACCGATAAGGCCGGTTACAAAGCCATATGCCACAGTATTCGTGAAGATGGTCGCTATATCGAAGCGGGCGAAAATGACAACCTAATTGTACAGAAGCTAGAAAGAAACCCAGATGCTCTAGGTATATTTGGTTACTCCTTTTTAGAGCAAAATGATGATAAGGTTCAAGGGTCAATCATAGAAGGGCAAAAGCCAGAATTTGAAACTATTGCAGATGGTAGTTATCCTATATCTCGACCATTATTCTTTTATGTTAAAAATGCACACGCAGCTTCAATACCTGGCATGAAAGAATATTTGGCAGAGTTCACTAGTGAAGCAGCTATGGGTAACGAAGGTTATTTGTTAGACAAGGGATTGATTCCTTTGTCAGCAGAAGCCCGAGCAGACTTACGAAAAAACGTGAGCTTGGGTACTCGTTTGGTGATGAATTAGTCATTACAGTTTGACCGAGTACGAGAGGCATCTAACCACGGTTAGGTGCTTTTTTATATTAGCTTTTTATTCTGATATCAGTAATTAATAATTATCAACCGTTATGAGTACTCTGGAATATTAAAGAAAAATGACAACCACATATTTATTTTTGATGATCGCTGGCCTGGGGTTGTTTGCTTTTTTCCTCAGCTTTCAACGTACAGCGCAATATAATGGCCCAAAGCGTCTACAGTCGTTACCACACCACTACGCCAGCCTAACTGCAGTCTGGACAGCTTTTCCTGCGGTATTGCTAATGCTGGTCTGGGCTGTTATTGAGCCCGGTTATTTGCAGCAACAAATTATAACTAACCTGCCAGCCGAAATTGCGGGTCAATCATCTGATGTGATAGGGCTCTATCTTAATAAAGTCCATTTATCAATAGAAAATAAAATGGTTGATTCCGACCCCGTTATTCAATCATTAGTTGTGGCTTACGAAAAAGCTGCGCTAAATAGTCGTTATTTAAATACCGCTATGGTGTTGGTTCTGTGCCTAGGTGGCATAGTGGCTGGACTCAGTAGAATATTGTTTAAAGTGCATGCACGGGTCGGTATTGAACAGTTATTGAAGGCTTTTTTAATGCTCTGCTCTGGGGTGGCGATCGTGACGACTATTGGCATTGTTTTGTCAGTGATGTTTGAAGCGATACGCTTTTTTAATGCAGTATCAGTTTTTGACTTCATATTTGGTACGGCTTGGAGTCCTCAAACATCAATTCGAATTGATCAAGTCGGATCTAGCGGTAGTTTTGGTGCAGTGCCGTTATTTTTGGGTACCATGTTAATCTCACTTATAGCGATGTTCATCGCTGTTCCGGTGGGATTAATGACAGCGATCTATCTAAGCGAATACGCAACGCCAAAATTTCGCCTAATGGCCAAGCCAGCCTTAGAGGTACTCGCAGGTATCCCTACCGTTGTGTATGGCTTTTTTGCCGCATTAACAGTCGCACCCTTTATAAGAGATGTTGGCGAATCAATTGGATTAAGCGTCGCCTCTGAAAGTGCATTAGCTGCCGGCATTGTAATGGGCGTAATGATCATACCTTTTGTATCATCACTCTCAGATGACGTCATTAAAGCCGTGCCACAGTCGATGCGGGACGGGTCACTAGCTTTAGGTGCAACGCAATCAGAGACTATCAAAAAAGTTATCATCCCAGCTGCTTTGCCTGGTATTGTTGGTAGTGTTTTATTGGCTGCATCTAGGGCAATTGGAGAAACAATGATCGTTGTCATGGCAGCAGGCTTAGCAGCTAATCTAACCATTAACCCGTTAGAAGCGGTGACTACGGTAACAGTTCAGATTGTTACTCTGTTAACAGGTGATCAAGAGTTTGACAGCCCTAAAACACTCGCAGCATTTGCACTTGGTTTGATGCTTTTTGTGACTACTTTATTATTGAATGTCATCGCATTGCATGTTGTGCGCAGATACCGAGAACAATATGAATAACACCGAAACTGTCAAAGCAGGCTTGCGCAAGCGCTATTCTCGAGAAAAGAGATTTCAGTTTTATGGCAAGGCAGCGGTCATGTCAGGTTTTATTTTTCTGATCTTTCTGTTGTTTGATATCACAAGTAAGGCAATACCAGCATTTAACATTACCGAAATTTTACTTGATATACCGATGGATCGAGTCTCTTTAAACTTATCAAATAATAAGAGCCTGAGTATTGATGATGCAGCGCTGGCTTCAATTGATTACGGAGGGCTAGTTAAAAGAGCACTTCGAACGCAGTTTCCAGAAGTAACATCACGCAAACAGAAAAAACTGCTCTACAAATTAATTTCGAGTGGTGCAAAGTTTGAGCTAAGGCAGCAGCTGAGTGATAATCCTGAGTTAATAGGGGGCGAGCCCTTGTCTATTTGGTTTAAAGCTGATGATGATATTGATACTTTCTACAAATTTGAGCGAATCACCAGTCGGGTCAATCCAGAACAAATTGCGTTTATAGAAACACTAAAAACACAATCCCGAATTCGCACGGCATTAAATTTTGATTTCTTTACTAATAGTGATTCACGCGAACCAGAACAAGCGGGTATTAAAGGCGCTTTGCTGGGATCATTCTGGACACTGTTAGTTACGCTCCTAGTCTCTTTACCAGTGGGTATTGCTGCAGCCATATATCTCGAAGAGTTCGCGCCACAAAATCGACTCACTGATTTCATAGAGATTAATATCAATAATCTCGCTGCAGTGCCGTCGATTGTTTTTGGATTATTGGGGCTGGCGGTATTTATTAACTTCTTTGGTATGCCCCGATCTGCGCCTTTGGTTGGTGGTTTAGTTTTATCCCTTATGACATTACCAACCATTATTATTTCGAGTCGGGCTGCCATTAAGTCTGTGCCGCCATCCCTTAAAGAAGCTGCGTTGGGTCTGGGGGCATCCCATATGCAAACGGTTTTTCATCATGTATTACCACAGGCAATGCCAGGTGTTTTAACGGGTGCCATCATTGGTATGGCGCAAGCATTAGGCGAGACAGCCCCGTTATTGATGATTGGTATGGTTGCCTTTATTGTCGATGTGCCAGGCGGGGTAATGGATTCAGCAACGGTATTACCGGTTCAGATCTTTTTATGGGCTGACAGTCCTGAAAGTGCTTTTACGGCTCTGACAGCAGCAACGATATTAGTGTTACTGGTATTTTTGACGGTGATGAATGCCCTAGCTATTATGCTTAGGAATTATTTTGAGCGTCAACGTTAAGTGCTAACATAAAAGATGATTTCACAGTCACAGGTTGGATAAAAACATGCAACAGAGAATAAATAAAACGGCTTCTCCCAGTTTAAGTCTTGGTGACTTCGAGTCCACGATTGGTGAAAACCTATTAGACAACTCTAAAATCTCAACCCGTGATGTGAATGTCAGCTATGGTGACAAGCAGGCAATTTACGATGCTTCATTGGATATTGGTCATAATCAAGTCATTGCTTTAATCGGACCTTCAGGTTGTGGTAAATCGACCTTTTTGAGATGTCTTAATCGTATGAACGATACCATTGCTATCTGTAAAGTCAGTGGCAAGCTCATGCTTGACGGGGAGGATATTTATGACAAAAAAATGGATCCCGTTTTATTGAGGGCACGAGTTGGTATGGTATTTCAAAAGCCAAATCCCTTTCCGAAATCAATATATGATAATGTTGCTTATGGTCCACGGATTCATGGTCTAGCTCGGAGTAATGCTGAGGTAGACGAAATCGTTATTACCAGTTTGGAAAAGGCAGGCCTCTTTGAAGAAGTTAAAGATCGATTGAATGCGCCTGGTACCAGCCTATCGGGTGGACAACAACAACGGCTTTGTATTGCACGTACCATTGCAGTCAGCCCAGAAATTATTTTGATGGATGAGCCTGCTTCTGCACTGGACCCGATAGCAACTGCCATTATCGAAGAGCTGATAGATGAGCTGCGTCAAAATTACACGATTGTAATTGTAACGCATTCGATGCAGCAGGCGGCAAGGGTGTCACAACGGACGGCATACTTTCACATGGGCAGAATTGTTGAGGTGGGTGATACCAGCCGAATATTCACCAATCCGCGCCATGAAATGACTGAAAACTATATCACTGGAAAATTTGGGTAATCGATATGAATCAAGATACACCATTAGGTGGGCATATTTCAAAACGTTTTGATAACGAGCTGGAAGACATTCGTCATCAAGTTTTAGCCATGGGTGGATTGGTCGAAACCCAAGTATCGAATGGCCTCAGAGGCTTATTTGAATCAGATTCTGAAATAGCACAGCGGGTAGTACAAGACGATGATAAAGTTGATCGTATGGAAGTTAATATCGATGATCAGTGTCTAAAGATATTGGCCCGACGACAACCAGCAGCGAGCGACCTGCGTTTAGTTGTGGCTATCATTAAAACTATTAATGACCTTGAGCGAATTGGAGATCAAGCTGAAAAACTGGGTCGTAATCAACTCGAACTTATTGATGATGACGCTGGGTCATCGCATTGTATGAAGTTAGAACACCTTGGTGAGCTGGTCAGTAAAATGCTTAACAAAGCGCTCGATAGTTTCGCCCGAATGGATGTTGATGAAGCGCTGAAAACTATCGGGTTAGATGAAAAAATAAACGACGAATACGATGGCATGATGCGACAATTAATTACTCACATGATGGAAGACCCACGAACTATTCGAAACGCCCTGCGAGTATCTTGGTGTGCTCGAGCGTTAGAACGTATCGGTGACCATTCAAAAAATATTTGTGAACACGTGGTGTTTTTAGTTCAGGGAAAAGATGTCCGTCATATTGGGCTAAAAGAACAGGTTGAAATGGCATCGAAATAATATTTTATTAATCAAATTCTCCAGAGGCAGCATTAGAGGCCAAAACCGATACTATTAGATTATGGCCTCTAGTTATTTCCTTTAATTATAAAGTAATGGGGTTAAACTCGACCAATGGATCGACGTCTGCGTCATAATCAATACCATCAATACCAAAACCAAATAACTTTAAAAACTCATTTTTATAGAGTCGGTAATCAGACATTTCAGATAAGTTTTCACTGGTGATCTGAGGCCATAGATCACGACAGGCCTGCTGCACATCTTCACGCAATTCCCAGTCATCTAGCCGAAGCCGGTTATTGTCATCAACAAGCTCAGCGGGCTTTAAATTATTGTAAAGCCGTTCAGCAAACAGGCGATAGATTTGATCCATACACCCTTCGTGAATATCTGCCTGACGCATGACTTTAAATACCATTGATAAGTACAACGGCATAACTGGAATGGCAGATGAAGCCTGAGTAACAACCGACTTAAGCACTGCTACATTGGCACCGCCACCATTAGGTGAAAGCTTAGCATTCAAAGCATGAGCAGCTCGATCAACATCTTCCTTAGCCTTACCGAGCGCGCCATGCCAGTAGATAGGCCAAGTAATATCAGAACCAATATAAGAATAAGCAACGGTCCGAGCATTATCAGCCAGCACACCTGCATCAGACAGCGCATTGATCCATAGCTCCCAATCCGCACCACCCATGACGGTAACGGTATCTGCAATTTCGGCTTCGTTAGCGGGTTCGATTTCAGCATTAATGATGACATCACGGCTAGTATCAATCGCGGTAGAGCGATAAGTTTCGCCGATAGGCTTGAGTACTGATCGAATCACTTCGCCACTGTCTGGCATTTTGCGTACGGGTGAGGCGAGGGAATAAACCACCATATCAATTTCACCCAAGTCGTCTTTAATTAATTGAATGACTTGATCACGTGCCTCGTTAGAAAAGGCATCACCATTGATGCTTTTTGCGTAAAGCCCAGCTTCAGTGGCATATTTTTCAAAGGCGGCGCTGTTATACCATCCGGCCGTGCCGGTTTTTCTTTCTGTTGCTGCTTTTTCAAAAAACACGCCAATAGTCGCTGCACCACTTCCGAACGCAGCAGCGATACGCGACGACATGCCGTAACCGCTGGAAGCGCCGATTATGAGTACTTTTTTAGGACCATTTTCAATGGCACCCTTTTGTTGGGTGAATTCAATTTGCTGCTTAATGTTGTGGTCACAACCAGTGGGGTGAGTGGTGGTGCAAATAAAGCCGCGAATCTTGGGTGTGATGATCATAAGTAAATCCTGAAGCCGATTGAAAGCAGTGAAACAGAACACAATAATACTACAGAGAGGGACAGATGTTTAGTATGACCACCGTCTAGTCGGTAGGATTTAATTAAAGGACAGTTTAAAGTTGCTAAACTGCTACTTTTTAACGTGAAGTGAGGTAGATCATCCAATACTAAAATGAAATATTCTGGTCTTCACCGGTAAGACTTAGTAATTGTTTGAAAGATTTTTATGACTGTTATGGGTTTAAATTTCCAAGCATTACAGCCGATAACAGAGGAGGTGTTGAGTTTGGTGCCTCATGTTACTATTCGGTTGTTGTTAAACTATTTTAGACAAATGATTGATACCGCTATCTGCTCCAAGTTTTTTCCTCATTCGCAACCTTTGACTGATGATGATATTCAGCAGGTAACCGATTTGTTAGGCCGGCCACCTCGCGGACTAGTTTCCATTCTTATTCGCAGTGATTTGGGGTTACCTGTCGTGATTCAGGTAGCCAGCCTTATCGACGCTAAGCCCTTTCCTACCTTGATTTGGCTGGTGGATAGAAAGATAAACTATGAAATAGACCAGCTAGAAGCCGCTGGCGTCATTGCTCAATACCAGACTGCTGTCAATGAATCCCAAGAGTTGCAAACGAATTTGGCACAAGACCATCAAAATTATATCGACTTGCGAAAACAGTTGATGCCTCCTGAGCATCGAGCAGAGTTACAATCATTGGGCTATATGGAGACCCTGGATAAGCGAGGTATTGGTGGTATTGAAAACTTTACACGTATTCGCTGTCTACACACCTTCTATGCTGCACATTTGATTCAGCCCAACACTATTGGCACCATGGTAGAGGCGCAATGGCAGTCTTTAGGTGTCAGCTTTACGCACCTCTCATAATCTGTTGTAGCTACCTATACGGATAGACGCAATTAGCCTAAAGGCTCTAGGATGAACACTAAGCTTTACTTCGTTTGAAGGTCGGCTGTGTTTCTATACGTTTAATATCTATTGTTTAATTCGCCTTCAGCAAAAATATAATGACGATAATAGCCAATGATTCCACTCGTCACAAACACCAATTCTAGTAAATTACCCACAGGCGTCCATAGTAAAATATTATGAATTATCCAATCGCCTCCCCTCCATGAGTAGGCGCATACGCAGATCACTATTACTGAAAGACCCAGCGATAATAAGTAACATAGCAAAAATACCAAAGCACTTAAATAGCTAGTGTAGGTAACAACGGTTAAGATAAAACTTATGCATAAAAACATAACGAACAATTGCGTCGTTCTACAACGTATGCAAATCAAAACCTCAAGCTGAATACTAAAAATATATGGCCTGCTGTAGGCTGATTAAAAGGAAAAAATGAGCACTATTGAACAGGCAGCTAATGGCTAGAAAGTTAGCACGTGATGTTTATGCTTTAACTGCATTGCACTACATTCGATTAATGTTGTAAAAAGATTTTTTTGAAGCAACATATAACTGATTATTATGCGGCGTGCTCAGGGACTGTCATATGTCGAAATTTTTATTATCAAACCCTCAAGAAAATAATGATATAGCAATAGCTGCTTATTTGATGAAAGGCTCTTTTACATGAAGATGTGGAATTAAAAAGCCTATGGGATATACAAATACTCAGAAGAAAAATATTGGTTCTTCTGAGTATTTATCTATTAATGTTATAACATCTTTCTATAGCTTAATGATCTTACAGTTAAAGAAAGGCAGTCAGTAATTACTTTAATTTGATAGCGAAATGCTTTTTAATAGGTGCTGTGACTTCCCATACACCTACAAAATCAGCTTCAACTACAAAAGCATCGCCCGCATTAAAACTTTGTGACTCTCCACCATCTGGGGTAATAGTGCAGCTTCCTTCTATAAGATGAACGAACTCATAGGCGTCATAGGTTGCATGATAAAAGCCCGTTGTAGATTTCCATACGCCAGAGATAACTGACTCATCCTTTGAAGTATGTTGAATCCATGTTTGCATTTGTGCAGCGGGCTTTCCTTCAATAGATTTCCAACCGTCTAAGTGCCCTTCAATAGGGGTTGAACTGAGCTCTGGGAATTTAAAAAGTGTATCAGTCATAAAAATATCCTAATAATTTATTGTTAGTGAGAAGGTTTTAATATGTCTATAATTGGCCGCAATTTAAAATAAGCTAGATTATTCATTGCAACCCTACATTTAAATAACTAGCGATTGAAAAAAAAGTTTATCACTTCAAGTATTCTTAATCTGGCAGGAAGAGATAGACTAGTAACTATAGTTGTGTAAACTTCAACTCGATTTATTTTTTTACTAAATGCCAAACCGCACTAATCTTAGTGCTTATAGCCATTCCCTCAATGAGCTATTTATAAATTATTATTTCTTTTATTTAACTATAAAAATAACTGTAAACTAGTTATTTAATTGTCAGGTAAAGGGTCATTTCAAGAAATAATGTTTAAAATATAAAACTTACAACGTAAATAATAATCGTTCAGGATAATTGAGAATCGATTCATTCACCAGTTATTAATTGAACTATTACATAAAAGCGTGTTCTGGAAAAAAGTCATACAATCATTTATAAGAAAACATCTTCCGTTCGCAATGACCCAAATGGAAAAATATCATTGTGTAAATGGTTAAAAAAACACGCAAAGTAAATCAAGTTTTATAAAACTATTAATCGAATGTTTACAACAATTGGACTCTAAATTGGATAACAGGAAAAAATCTAGGGACGCATTTAAAAAGTTTGTCGATGAGTGCAATAAACTGTTTTAGAAGGGCTTCAAATTAAAGCTAAATATCCATGAAGAGTATGTTATTCAGGAGTAAATTGGTCTGAAAGAAAGTCGTAAAGTTAATAATTATAATGAGATAAACAATAAATATGTCTTAATTCTTCTGTCATAAACTAAATCACAATATTGTTGCAACAAAAAAATGATGAAATAGGTTACGAACAGATAATAAGCATCGACGTTTAAAAAAATAGAAAATGTCGAATTGACAAATTTGCCATCTATAAATAAGTCATGATATGTAAATCTTAACCAAACCTTCATAAAACCTTAATAGTTTTGTCATAAAAATATTTTAACATGATTGTCGTTAATCGAATCAGGATAACCGACAATGCAGGCTATAAGAATATCATCATTAACAAAGCATTTTGATCGTAAGCTAGCGTTAAAAAATATTTCCCTTAAAGTAAAAACTGGTGAAATTGTAGCTTTAATTGGTCCTAGTGGTTCTGGCAAGTCAACGCTTTTACGTCACCTGGCTGGTCTACAAGTATCGGACAAAAATATCCAAACAAAAATCGTTGTAAATGATCAAGTCGTGCAGCAAAACGGAAAGCTTTCTCGTTCCGTCAGAAAAATTCGTTCTAATATTGGTGTCATATTTCAGCAGTTTAATTTAATCAATCGACTCGATGTTATGACCAATGTGCTGATTGGCGGACTTGGTTCCATTCCTCATTTGCGTGGCACCTTAGGTTTGTTTAGCAACGCAGAAAAGGCTCAGGCGTTAGCCGCTTTAGAACGAGTAGGTCTCTCTGAAATAGCTTCTCAAAGAGCGTCAACATTGTCAGGCGGACAGCAGCAACGAGTTGCCATTGCAAGAAGTTTAATGCAAAGAGCCACAATAATTCTTGCAGATGAGCCAATCGCATCACTGGATCCAAACTCAGCCACGATAGTCATGCAAAGCCTGCATGACTTGCAACGAAATGATGGCAAGACCGTCATTGTTACTCTTCATCAAGTTGAATATGCGCGTAAATATTGTGATCGCGTAGTTGGCTTAGTTGATGGAAGTATCGTCTTTGATGGCAATGTCGAAACCTTGACAGATGATGTTATTGAGAAATTATATGGCAAGCCAAAATTTGAAAACGTAATCAAAATTAAACAGGGTGATGGAACCGCTGGTTTTCTAAAAACAGACTTAGCAGTCAGTGCTTCTAACTAATCTATTTAACTCGTAAGGCAATATTAACTATTATCTAAAAGGAAATCATAATGTTTAAAAAGGTAGTCAAATCCATGATTGTAGGAGCGGCGATTTCGTCAGCAGTAATTCTACCATCAACCAGTTGGGCCGATCTGAAAGAGCTAAATTTCGGCATTATTTCAACCGAGTCTTCACAAAATTTGCGCAACACATGGACTCCATTTCTTGATGATATGGGTAACAAGCTGGGTGTAAAAGTGAATGCTTTCTTTGCTCCTGATTATGCTGGAATTATTCAAGGGATGCGTTTTGATAAAGTTGATGTCGCTTGGTACGGAAACAAATCAGCTATGGAGGCAGTCGATCGTGCTGGTGGCGAAATATTTGCTCAAACAGTCGATGTGGAAGGAAATCCGGGTTATTGGTCATTGTTGGTAGCGCATAAGGACAGCGAAATTAATAATGTCGAAGATATGCTCAAAAATGCCGGTGATTTAACATTGGGCAATGGTGATCCTAACTCCACATCTGGTTTTTTAGTGCCTTCTTACTATGTGTTTGCAAAGAATAATGTTGATCCCAAAAAGGCTTTCAAGCGAGTCCTTAACTCAAATCATCAAACTAATTTGCTCGCAGTTGCGAACAAGCAAGTGGATGTTGCAACCAACAATACAGAAAACTTGCGTCGGCTCGAAGAAACCCATCCTGATAAAGTGAGAAATATAAAAGTGATTTGGAAGTCGCCTCTAATTCCATCTGACCCCATTGTATGGCGCAAGAATCTTGATGAAGAGCTTAAGCAGAATATCTATGCTTTTTTTATGTCTTATGGATTAAATGATACGGCTGAGAAAAAGATTCTTAACAGCTTGCAATGGGCTCCTTTCACGGCATCAAGCGATGATCAACTGATTCCAATTCGTCAATTGGTTTTGTTTAAGGAACGAGTCAAAATTGATTCAGACATGCAGCTTTCAATAGCAGAAAAAAAGCAGAAATTGGCTGAAATAGATCAGCAATTGAATGTTCTCAATCGTCGTTCTGCTGCCCTTCAGGCATTTTCTGCAAAGAATTCATAAACTCTGTCAGACGTTATATCGGGTCGTCTTACGACCCGATTTCTTAAATTTAATGATTCTTTAATTCCACATTATTTTTGCCTGCATTATGGAATTAAATAATTAAAAGTCGTTATCGAGAAGCCAGTAATGAATCAAACTCAACATGTGACCGAACCATACCGTCCCAATAATTGGGCTACATTGATTGGTTGGGGGGTATTTCTACTCATTCTGTCGTGGTCTTGGCAGGGTGCAGAAATGAATCCTGGAGCTCTTTATGAATATAGCGGAAATATGGCAACGCTAGGTAGAGATTTCTTTCCTCCCAATTTCTATGACTGGAACTTTTATGTCGAGCAAATGCTAATAACGATTCAAATCGCTGTTTGGGGCACTGTGCTGGCTATCGTTACTGCAATACCACTGGGTATTATGTCATCCGAAAATCTAGTTCCTTGGTGGGTATATCAACCAACAAGACGATTAATGGATGCGGCCCGTGCTATTAACGAAATGGTCTTTGCAATGATCTTTGTGGTTGCAGTTGGTCTCGGACCTTTCGCGGGTGTGCTCGCATTATTTGTCCACACAACAGGAATACTAGCGAAGCTTTTTTCTGAAGCAGTTGAAGCAATCGAGCCTGGGCCAGTCGATGGCGTTAGATCAACGGGTGCAACGGCACTGCAGGAAATTGTTTATGGAGTGATTCCACAAGTACTTCCATTGTGGATTTCATTTGCACTTTACCGTTTCGAATCTAACGTGCGTTCGGCCACAGTACTTGGCATGGTTGGTGCTGGTGGTATCGGTGTTATTTTATGGGAGAGCATTCGTGGTTTCATGTTTCAGGAAACCTGTGCCGTCATATTGATTATTATTCTGTCGGTTACTCTACTCGATTTATTGTCACAAAAACTACGCAAGATGGTGATATGACATGGATGTAAAGCAGCGCCAAGATTTATTGTCGACATTGGCTAAATCGAGTCTTAAAGACATTCAATCCTGCTGGCATCATTCTCCTGACGATTACCAATTTAAAACCATACGACCACCACAAACGGGCATGGTAATGGCCGTTGCCAGAACCGAAACTACGGGTGATCCATTCAATCTAGGAGAAGTCAGTGTTACTCGCTGTGCTTTGCGCCTGGAAAGTGGAGAGACTGGTTTTGGTTATTCGATGGGCAGTGATAAAGAGCAGGTATTACATATCGCTTTAATCGATGCACTGGCTCAAGTGAAGGAAAATTTTGATCAGTTGATTGTTGACGTAATTGCTCCGTTGAAACAAAAAATTGCAGATCGACAGAAACGCCAGAAAGCCCTAGCAGACACAACCAAGGTTGACTTTCTTACCATCATCCGCGGAGAAGACGCGTGAATCTTCAGGAATCCATTATATACCCGGGATTGGAAAATCCAGTGGCCGATGCACAAACTGTATTCAGAAAATTACTCAGCGGTGCATCCGAACCGGGCCTAATTATGTCTATTGACAGCCCTCATGAGCATCCTGAGCCTTTAAGTCTTGCAACTTATGCAATTGCGTTAACTCTGTTTGATCAGAGCACCCACTTGCATTTGTTTCCCAGTCTCTATGTCAAAGACGTTGCCAATTCTTTACGTTTCCATACCGGTGTTAATTTAAGCCGACCAATCTTGCAAGCTGACTTTGTGATCTGCAATGAAAGTGATCAACTTGATCTGAGTCAGCTTAATCAAGGCAGTGAAACCTATCCAGACCAATCCTGCACATTGATAATCCAGTGTCAGTCTCTTTCTACTGGCGATTATTATCAGGCATCCGGCCCCGGTATAGAACACCAGCGGCGCATCCGCTGTAGCGGTATTGATAATGCTTTAATGCAACAAAGAAAGCACATGCAAGCTCAGTTCCCTAGGGGTATTGATATCATCATGGTTTGTGAACAGACATTCCTTTATTTGCCGCGTACGACACAACTAATCAGGGAGTATCAATAGATGTATGTTGCAGTAAAAGGTGGTGAGCAGGCTATATTAGCCGCACACAAACGCTTAGCCGAAAAACGACGTGGCACCCTCGATGAAAAACCACTAACAATTAAACAGATTCGACAGCAACTTCCTTATGCAGTTGACCGGGTCATGATTGAAGGCTCTTTATATGATCCACAACTGGCTGCATTGTCAATTAAGCAAGCTGCCGGTGACCTCATTGAAGCCATCTTTTTACTCAGGGCATTCCGTACCACGCTGGAAAGATTTTGTGACAGCCAGCCACTTGATACGGGCAAAATGCGTATTGAAAGACGCATATCTGCTGCCTTCAAGGATGTGCCTGGTGGACAGGTGCTCGGCCCAACGTTTGATTACACACACCGCCTACTCGATTTTAGCCTGCTCGATGAAGAAGAGGGGGCGGACAATGATAATGACTCTGGAGATTTTGAACCTGAAAAAATTAATTCAGAAATATTAAAAACCGAAAAAGAAGATGATGTAGAGGATTTTACTCACGTTCTAAAAAATATGAGTGCAGAAGGTCTGGTAGAGAATCATGTATCTGAACAACAGCAACCCAGTTCTGATATTACCCAGCAACCTATGCAGTTTCCAGTCGATCGAAGTACTCGACTTCAAGCATTGGCTCGCGGTGATGAAGGGTTTTTACTGGCACTCGGATACTCGACACAACGAGGCTATGGCAGGACACACCCTTTCGCTGGTGAAATCAGGATTGGCCAAGTTGATTTAGTAATCGAGCCAGAAGAATTGGGTTTCCAAATTGATATTGGAGAAATAACACTCAGTGAGTGCGAAATGATTAACCAATTTAAAGGCACCAAAAAAATAAAGCCAATGTTTACCCGCGGTTATGGTCTGGCATTTGGACATAGTGAACGTAAGGCGATGTCGATGGCCCTGATTGACCGGGCATTACGTGGTAAAGAATTTAACGAGGACTTTGGCAGCCCAGCGCAGGATGAAGAATTTGTCTTATCACATGTGGATAGTGTCGAGTCGGTTGGCTTCGTATCACATTTAAAGCTGCCTCACTATGTTGATTTTCAATCTGAGTTGGAGCTGATTCGGAAGATTAGAAAAGAGCAGGATGAAAGTACTGAGGCTAATGTGGAGTCAGCAGCATGAACGAGTACAACTTTGGTTATCTTGACGAACATACCAAGCGCATCATACGGCGTAGCCTTTTAAAAGCAGTTTCAATTCCGGGTTATCAAGTACCTTTTCCAGGGCGTGAAATGCCGATGCCCTATGGTTGGGGAACGGGTGGCATTCAAGTGACAGCTTCTGTGATTGGACATAATGACTGCCTCAAAGTAATCGATCAGGGTGCGGACGACACCACCAATGCTGTGAGTATTCGGAATTTTTTCAAGCGGGTCTGTGGTATTAAGACTACAGAGAAGACGAGTGAGGCGAGCATCATTCAAACGCGCCATCGTATACCTGAGACTGCCTTAAGAGCTGGTCAGATACTGGTATATCAAGTTCCAATTCCAGAACCGCTGCGCTTTATTGAGCCGCGGGAAACAGAAACGCGCACCATGCATGCCATGCAGGAATATGGAGTCATGCACCTAAAACTATATGAAGATATTGCTCAATTCGGTCACATTTCTACCGCATATGCTTATCCGGTCAGAGTTAACGGGCGCTATATCATGGACCCTTCACCGATCCCAAAATTTGATAATCCAAAAATGCATCAAATGCCAGCACTACAATTATTTGGCGCGGGCAGGGAAAAACGAATCTATGCAGTGCCGCCTTATACCGATGTTGTCAGTCTTGATTTTGAAGACCATCCATTTGAGATTCAACAATGGGATGAATCCTGCGCTCTATGTGGCTCAGAAGTGAGTTTTCTTGATGAGATGATTACCGATAATGAGGGTAGCCGACTTTATCTTTGCTCTGACTCAGAATATTGCGCAACGCGCACAGAGATAATGCAAGAAGGTGCAGCGTAATGATGATGCAAACAGATTTGATTTTGAATCAACAGCCACTCATGCAGGCCACACAGTTAACACGTCTCTATGGTATCAATAAAGGTTGTCAACAAATTGATCTGGAACTCTATGCCGGCGAAGTGCTTGGCATCGTGGGTGAATCTGGTTCAGGCAAATCAACTTTGCTGCGCTGTCTCGCTGGAATAGAAGCCATAGACTCAGGAACTGTTGATTACGATTCGTCGGCTGGATTAAAGAGGCTTCATGATTTGGCTGAATCTGAACGCCGTCGCCTAATTCGTCAGGAATGGGGATTTATACAGCAAAATCCTCGCGATGGGTTGCACCTTGATATGAGTGCTGGTGCCAATATTGGTGAGCGTTTAATGGCCCAAGGCGAACGCCATTACGGCAAAATTAGGCAACAGGCATTGGACTGGATGCAACGAGTTGAGCTCGACCCTAAACGCATCGACGATAAGCCCAAAACGTTCTCGGGTGGCATGCAGCAACGTCTGCAGATCGCGCGCAATTTGGTCAGTGGTCCACGACTATTATTTATGGATGAGCCAACAGGTGGTCTCGATGTATCAGTACAGGCGAGGGTTCTCGATTTAATCAGGAAACTGGTTCGTGAACTCAATGTTGCGGTCGTACTGGTAACTCATGATATAGGTGTTGCGCGCATTCTGGCTGATCGGTTGATTGTCATGCGCGACAGCCGAATCATCGAAACTGGCCTCACTGATCAAATACTTGAAGATCCCCAAGCGCCTTATACGCAGCTCCTTGTTTCATCTATCCTACGAGTGTAATAGCATGAATCAAACCATATTAGATGTACAAGGGCTGAGCAAAACATTCACTTTGCATAATCAGGATCAGACTAGTTATGAGGTCCTGAAAGATATCAACTTACGGGTATATAAGGGGGAGTGCATCGTCTTACATGGTCCTTCTGGTATGGGAAAGAGCACTTTGTTGCGTTGCCTTTATGCTAGCTACCTTTGTGATACAGGACATATACATCTATATGATGGTGAGCAAATCTATGACATAACTCAACTTAATGAACGCGTATTAATGCAACTTCGTCGTCATAAAATAGTGTATGTGAGTCAGTTTTTACGAATCATTCCGCGGGTACCATGTCTGCAAATAGTAATGCAACCGATGCTTGATCTAGGCTATGAAATAGAACAAGCAGAGCAACGCGCGACTGAGTTATTAAATAGACTAAACATACCAGAGCGACTTTGGAGTTTATCTCCGACCACTTTTTCAGGTGGTGAGCAACAACGTATCAATATTGCACGTGAGTTCACAGTGCATCGTCCTCTTATGTTGCTCGACGAACCGACGGCTTCTCTTGACACTAAAAATAGAGAAACGGTGGTTGAACTCATTCTGCAGGCTAAATCAAATGGCTCCGCAATTATCGGTATCTTTCATGATGAATCTAGCCGCAAGCGGGTTGCGGACCGGCTATTCGACCTAAAAACGGGGGCTTTTTATGAATAAGCAAACCATCATCAATGCGAATCTTGTGCTTAAAGATGAAGTTATCAAAGGTGCTATTGTTATCGAGAATGGGCATCTAAAACAGATTGATCAAAACTATAGTCAGTTAGCTGCTGCTGAAGACTGGAATGATGATTATTTGATGCCAGGTATGGTTGAACTGCATACCGATAACATGGAAAAATTTTTTACACCCCGACCTGGTGTTATCTGGCCGAAGGTTTCAGCGATGATCGCACACGACAGACAGATGGTAGGCTCTGGGGTGACAACTGTTTTTGACGCAGTAGCGGTTGGTTATGATATTCATGATAGTCAACGAACAAAAATACTCGATGATGTTATTGACTCGATTGCTTATCTTGAGGATAACGAGCTGTCTAAAGCAGATCATTTTATTCATTTACGTTGTGAACTCAGCAGTGAAACAACCGCAGATAAATTTGATTTGTATGCACATAACCCACGCTTGAAACTGGTTTCTTTAATGGATCATGCTCCTGGCCAAAGGCAATTTTCAAGGCTAGATAAATATATTGAGTATTATCAAAAAAAATATGGGCATAGTGATGAGCAAATGGCACTAAGACTGGAAAGTCACAAAGCGTCATCACAACGTTGGTCAGGTAAGCACCGACGTTACATTGCAGAAATTTGCCGAGCGCGCAAGATACCGATGGCCAGTCACGATGATGCAACGGATGAGCATGTTACTGAAGCGGTCAACTATGGCGTTAGTATTGCAGAATTCCCAACTACTCTAAAAGCAGCTGAGCTATCGCACAATAATGATATGAAAGTTCTGATGGGTGCTCCGAATATTATTCGGGGTCATTCTCACTCAGGAAATGTGGCTGCCCGTGAGCTTGCCGAGGGTGGTTATCTTGATATACTTTCATCCGATTATTATCCGAGTAGTTTGCTGCAGAGTGCTTTTATGCTGGCCGATCTTGACTTCGGAATAAATTTACCTGAAGCAATTCGTTGTGTTACAGAGAACCCTGCACAAGCAGTTGGTCTTGAACATAGGGGTAGTATTCAAGTTGGATATAAGGCAGATTTGCTACGGGTTGGTAAACACTTTGGTTTGCCAATACTAAAAGAAACTTGGAAATCAGGTGAGAGGGTCGGTTAGTGACACTCAAGCCCAAGTTATATTACATAGTAGGGCCTTCTGGTGCAGGAAAAGATAGTCTTTTAAGACTGCTCAAAGAGAAGCAGTTTTTCTCACATCAGCCTCTCGTTAGCCATCGCTATATCACTCGGGCAGTGAGAGAAAACGACGAAAATCATATTGAACTTTCGACTTTTGATTTTTTTCATCGACAACAAGCTGGACACTTTTTATTCGATTGGGAATCGCATGGACATCAGTATGCCGTTGGTCGGGAGGTGCAAGAATGGTTGCGCTCAGGTCGTGATGTTATTGTTAATGGATCTCGTGCCTACTTGAATAAAGCACGAGAAATTTATCCACCACTGGTTCCGATCTGGATGCAAGTTTCTGACGACGTATTACGCACTAGACTATTTAAGAGAGGACGAGAGAAACCATCCGAAATTGAATACAGAATTTTGCGCAATCGTGAGTTAAATCAACAAAAACCAGCGGATTGCATTTATATAACAAATGATCTACCAATTGAAAATACCATTGACCAACTCATAGTTCAGCTCGAAGCCAAAAAACGTGAATATGTCTGAACGGTTCTCTGTTTATCTGACACTAGATGCTGATAGTGATTTATATAAACTAGGGTCTAAGTGGCTTGGACGAGATCATTATCAAGCTCGTCTATCCAAGCTGGAATGCGAGCATTCTGTCTTAAGAGATATCAATCGAAATCAGCTAATCACCAAAAAAGCGAGCTTGTATGGATTTCATGCTACGTTAAAGGCTCCTTTTCGATTGAAGCAGGGAAGTAATTGTGATCAGCTTAAAAAAACCTTACATAGAATTGCGAAGGTGCATCAAGCATATTCACCTAGCCCTTTTACAGTCGGTGTTATTGGGGAATTCCTCGCTTTACAACCAACCCAGAATTGCGCTCAATTGAATCAATTAGCTGACCATTGCGTACAAGCTTTCGAACCTTATCGAGCAGAGTTAACCGATGTTGAAATTAATCGCAGACAGCCAGAAAAATTAACAGTTCAACAAAAAACCAACCTTCAGCACTGGGGCTACCCTTATGTATTTGAGCAGTTTCGTTGCCATTTCACTTTGACTGACACCTTAACAGATCAACAAATGATGGCATGTCAGCCATTGTTAGAAAAATTCTTTAATCCTGTTTGTATGCTGCAGGCATTGCAGGTAAAGCAGATAAGTTTGTTACAACAAAAATCACCAATAGCGCCCTTCACTGTTATTGAGACGGCTTTATTAGTAATATAATATTCCTGCAGTACGGGTACGAGTAATTGATGCCGTTGACCCATTGCCACACTGAGTAACATTATTCACTAACAAGTTTAGCCAGAATAATTAGGCATTACACATATCTCTCAATGAGATAAAAATAATGACGATTAAAGAGCGGCAATGTCCTCAACACAGTTAATTAAACATTGCTGATAAACACCATTATTTTTCATCAACTCGACAGAGATTGATCCTTGTTGATTTAGTGTTTAATAGTAGCCATCGTAGGTAATTTTGCGAGTGCCTTACGATCAAAAATATAATTGCATATCAATTACCACTTATCGGATAAAGCACTCACTTACATGAAGACATTAAATTGGTATGACTGTGCGTTGTGAAAATACTCAGAAGAACAGTATTGTTTCTTTTGGATTTCTGTTCTGGTATCGAGTTAGATGGTGAGACCAAGGGCATTCAATTCAGTTGTGCAAAGTCAAAATGGTGATCAACAGTTAGCCATCCATCATTATATGGCTTCATTTCCTATTATCATTTCGATTTAACTAGTAATATAGTTGACAAATATTTTCTGAATGCTACTTTGTAACCATGGAACTAGAAACTGCCGCCCTAATACTTAGTAAAATCGGAAATCCAACCCGATTAAAAATTGTACGTTTACTGGTTCGAGCCGGACCCGATGGACTCCCAGTGGGCAGTATTCAAAAAATATTGGCTATTCCAGGCTCCACCCTAACCCACCACATTATGCATTTAAAAAATGCAGGGGTGATTCGTCAGGAGAGAGATCAAGCGACTTTATTTTGTAAAATGCAGTACGACGTACTGGACGATTTAGTCAATTATCTCACCGACGAATGCTGTCTTGACCAAAACCAAGACGGTCATCCTAAGAATGATTAATATTTTCTTGCTTAGCTATTACTGTATTACTAGTAATATAATTAATATGTACAGGTAAAACAATATGAATAAATTATTTACATCAGACAAGCAAATTGAACCCAGCTTTCTCGCTGTTATAGCCATTGCTGCTTGCGCAATGCTGCGCGACAAAGTGTTCCAAGGTGTTTTGTTAGCAATATTAATACTTGGACTAGTTGATCGGTCACAGCTACTTCCAAGCCTGCTATTCACCGTAAGTTCGCTTTGGGAAATGCTACACTTCTTTTTATTGGCCATCGTATTTGCAGCCTATGCAACAGCGTCGAATGCTAGTTCGCTGATTGCTCAGGTTTTTACTGGTAGCCCTATTAAAGCTACTATTTTGGCTGCATTTATCGGTGCACTTTCCCCTTTCTGCTCCTGTGGGGTAATTCCTCTCATCGCCGCAATGCTGGGTGCAGGTGTACCATTGGCACCGGTAATGGCATTTTGGATAGCCTCACCGATTATGGATCCTGAAATGTTTATTCTCACTGCTGCTGGTATTGGGCTTAATTTTGCTATTGCCAAAACAATCGCAGCCGTTGCAATGGGACTGCTGGCAGGCTTTGTAGTTTTGGTTATTCTACGATGTGGCTTCCTTGTAAGGCCACTGCAAGCTCAGGTATCTAACGGATGTAATATATCTTGTGGCCCGAGTAAGGATGGTTCAGTAAAGTGGAAATTCTGGCAGGATGCAGATCGCAAAATCATCTTCGTCGAAGAGAGCTTCTCAATAGCCCGATTTCTTGGTAAGTGGCTAACACTGGCATTCTTTCTCGAAAGCTTAATGCTGGCTTATGTATCGTCAGACTGGATTGTGCAATATGTTGGGGAAGAAAACTTTTTTGCCATTCCACTAGCCGCCATCGTTGGCGCGCCCTCCTATTTAAATGGTTACGCTGCGATACCGCTCATTTCAGGCCTACTCGAAATTGGCATGACTCCTGGCGCTGCCATGGCATTTATAACATCAGGCGCAGTGTCATCAATTCCCGCAGCAGTTGCGGTATTTGCTTTGGTAAAGAAACCTATTTTTGCTCTGTATATTTTGCTTGGGCTAGTGGGCTCTATTTCTACAGCCTGGTTATATCAGTTATCGGGTGGAGTTATCTGATATATCTTTTAGAAAATGATGTAAAAAAGCATCGAAAATTGTTGAGGTCGTTGAAAAACTTGGTTATGTAAGCTGGGTATCTATGGGTTATAGAAGATGATTCTGCAAAGTGACATCTGTGGGAAGGAACTTTATGCTCGCTATACTTAGACGACGAAAGCGTTTAAACAAATTCGACTTCAGGATCAAGGCTTCAATTGGGAGATCAGATGTATTCCTTTTAGGTAAAAGACTGTCTGTAGGATCAGGTATTGCTCGATAAAAAATCATAAGCGGCCTGTGCCGCTTATGTCGATTTAAGCCTCTAAAGCCAAATTAGTTAAGCATCAGAACTTGCTTTTGTGCTGACTTCTGCACTTTTTTGAAGTCTTCCTTTTTCCAGCACTATCTGTAGAGCACCCCACAGCGATGGTAACAAAATAATTGAAACCGGAACGGCAGTAACAACAATAAAGGATTGCAGCTTACCGATTCCTCCAGATCCGACAGATATCAGTATCAACGCCATCACACCCATTGCAATGCCCCAGAAAACTCTGACCAAGGTAGACGGACTGTCAGTTTTGGACATAGAGACTGAAATAACGTAAGTCATTGAGTCTCCAGTAGTAGCAACAAAAATTGTGGTCAACACCAGAAACAAAAATGACACTATAAAGCCGAGCGGCAGGGCCTGAGTTATAGCCATAAGTGCGGCGGGTAAATTATATCCCTCGAATGCCTTGGCGATGGTGTTTGGCTCCGCGAGCTCGAGACCCAGGCCTGTGCCACCAACAATGGTGAACCACATCATCGTAATCAGTGGCGCAATGATCGACAGCATTAGGACGATTGCTCGCACTGAACGACCTCGGCTAATTCGTGCTATAAATATCGCCATTAATGGACCATATCCAAGAAACCAACCCCAGAAAAAGACCGTCCACCAACCTAGCCATCCAGCATCCCCAAAAAGGCCGGCATCTCCCCGGTAAAGAGCGAGCTCAAAGAAATGACTGAAATGTGTCGCCAGACCACTAAAAAAACTGGTAATTATAAAGCTCGTCGGTCCAACTATTAGAATGAAAACCAGCAAAATACCACCCAGAATTATGTTGATTCGGCTAAGGAGCTGAATGCCTTTCTTGACTCCGGTAATTGCTGAGATGGTGTAAATTGCAACCAGGCCGGCAATAACCAGTGCCTGAGTAGGCAGACCGTTGGGTATGCCAAATAGGGTATCGAGGCCATAGCTGACCTGAAGGCCTAGAAAACCAATTGGCCCAACCGTGCCGGCAACCACTGCAATAATGCAGGACGCGTCCGTGATCCAGCCAATTGGCCCAGTAATCGCTTTTTCTTTGAATATTGGATATAAAAGCGTACGTGGTGCCAATGGCAGGCCTTTTTCGTAGTGATAATACATCAGCATAATGGTGGTCAAACTTCCAAGGATAGCCCACGCCAGAAAACCCCAATGCAAATAAGATTGCGCCAATGCATAGGGTACAGCTTCCGCGGTATTGGCCTCAATGCCTGCGAACAAAGGCGGTACTGAAAGGAAGTGCGCCATTGGCTCTCCTGCGGCCCAGAAGACGCCACCACCGGCAAGCAGTGTGCACATGATCATGGAGCCCCATTGAAAGGTCGTGAATTCGGGTTTATCTAGCTCGCCCATGATCGCTTTGCCACCAGGCAAGACGGCGATGACCAAACCCATAAAAAATGTGGCTAGTAACAACAGTTGCCAATATAAGCCGAAGTATTTTGCTGACCAGGTAAATCCCACGTCCACTACCGATGAAAGTAGGTCGAGGCTAAAAAGCGCCAACAAGCAGAACAGAACAATAAATCCGACGGTGAGCACAAATACTGGAATATTAACGCCGGTGAGGCCTGTGGTTCGTTGGCCGCTTCCTGCTGGTATATCGGACATTTGCATTCTCCTCTGGGTAAGTAAAGGCTCGATAGACTTTAAGGTTGAATTATTAGCGCAATTTATATTTCAGGCAATTCAGAAAAACTGATCTATTTTCAGAAAAAATGAATAGTTAAAGGGTCAAAGATAATTTTCAGGAAGCATCGGCTACTTTGAACTCCCTTAAAGCTTTATCACTTCCTACAAATATTTATTTCACCGATCCTTCCAACAATACAGTCGAAGGATACCCTTGAACATGGTTTGTAACTGGTAATGTTGAGTTGCATTCTTAAAATAATGGTGTTTTGCGATAAAATCTAATAGCGAAGCCCTAGTGAATAAAAAATTCAGCCCTGATGTAATTGATATCAGAATTCTCAGAGCAGTCCAGAAACACGGCTATCTAGTCGCTACTTCTGGCGGCTTAGCCACTCATCCAGCACGCTATAAAATTCTGGTGCTACAGCGCGCTCCCCTTTCCATATAAGTTTCAGTAAAAATGAAAGGCCTGGAGATTGCTCATTAAAATGTTCCGCATCTAGCATTCCGTGGGTTGCATCTTTAATAATAGAAATTTGTATACTTTGTTGATCGTCTATTAAATTTTCGACCACCTCTTTGGTGTTAAATATATCAACATTTAAGTCCTTATCTCCAAGCAACAAAAGCATGGGTTGTTTTAGTCCTATGTAATCTTGTGTCGCATCCACTTTGAAGTTTTTTAGTACGAACTGATACCGAGCCTCTGACATCGGATCAGGGGTGTGTCCATATTTTTTGAGGTATAAGTCGTAGCTTGGTTGCTCATTTAAAAACTTGATTTCTTCGAGGTGTAAAACATGAGCAGCTTCAATCTCACTGGAATGTGCCCCTTGTTGTGTTAGCCGTACATGTGTGAGATACCAGCTTTGCTCTAACCAATCAATGGCAAAGCCAACGCCGATAATAAACCCAATGTCTGGGTTGTTATTGGCTAAAGCTGGCACAACCCAACCCGCCTGACTAAAGCCAAAAAGTCCAACCTGATTGCCTGAATAACCGTAACTATTGCGCATAAAGGTAATCGCAGATTGAACTTCCTGTTGACGCTGTTTCATCGATTGCGCTAACCAATTTCCCGTTGATTCCCCTACACCCGGTTTATCCCAGCTAAAGATGGCAAACCCTTGATTTAGCAATCGTTCCCATATGAGTGGGTAGTAGCCATGAGCGTCATATCCTAGTGGGCCATCTCCATGGACAAAAAGAATGACGGCTCTGGGTTTACCGTTATCAGGTAGCAAATAGTGCCCTGAAAGTAAATTGTCTCCATTTTTAAAAGTGACTTGGCTGGCCTCTACGGCGTTAATAATCGTTGAGGCAAAGCAAAGTATTATCAATAAATAGTGTTGCAGTTTAATCATAGTCATTTGTCCTAGGTGGAAATTTAGTAAGGTCGATTAAAAACTATAGGCAACGCCAAGCCCAACTGTAATTATTGTGTCTTCCTTTACAATTGGGCTATCCTTTGCGGCGCCTATAATTTGATTCATAGAAATCGATCCGATTAAGGTTATTTTTTCTGAACTTGGATATGAAAAGGTTGTTCCGAAGGTAGCGCTGTTGAACCCGCTGCCCAAAACGTAGGATGAATGGGGTGATGTCCCATTTGTTGCGGGTTTAACTCCAAAGTAGGTATTGTTGTAATTTTTATCGGCATAATCGAGCCCAGCCATAGTGGTCATGGTGATCGCTGTATTAGGTATCATGGTCTCATGAGACAAATTCAGGTTTGTAATCCAACCCTCATGCGTGTCAGAGACATCAAATAAGCTGCTTATATTAATCTCCAGTCGGTCAGTAAGTTGATATGACAAATATGAACCCACTTCAAAGGCTGCATCAATATTTGATAATCCATCCAAATGTTTAATTTTCGATCTATCTTGATCGGACCTGACATTACCGAGAATGCCCATGTTCAAATTATCGGAGAGTTGGTAGTTCAACCCAGCCCCCGAGTTGCTCAAAAAGAGTGTGCTTTGTGCAGAAAGACTAAGATAGCCATCGATGCTTACTGCACCGGTAATCTCATACTCGTCAGAGCCAATAAACGTTGGAGTCCAGAGTAGCAGTCCACCGACAGCTAGTCTCCAATTCTCTTCTTCCTGCTGTTGATTTTCTTTAGCGTGTGCAGTGGCTGCAAACGTAGCGCTGAGAAGCAAGCTAAAAATAATAGATGTTGCGTTAAAATATTTCATAATTATGTCCTGATTAGAGTTTAAGTTTTATAGTAAAGAAGCCGTCTTCGTCTTCTCCCTTGAGTTGAAAGAAATAGGGGGTATTGTTTTCATTTACAGCAAGCCAGATTTTAAGAGGTGGTCTATTTTTCGAAACCAATATGTAGTGATTGGTTGATACTTTAGTCCCACTGAAACTCATAACTTCAAGTCCTCTGTCTTCAACGTCCATGGGCACAACAGAGATTGTTTCTCTGTCCAATATGTTAATTTTTGCGGGTAGTTTTTTTTGCTGAATTGACCAGTACTTTGGTAAGTGGGCTAATGTGGTGTGATACGAGTTTTTTGGGAGCCGTATACTTATTGGTTCGGCTTTTTTATCTGAAAATAGAAGCTGCGAGACTCCTATTGCCTCGCCTAACGTGGGAACCAAGCCATTTAACACTGCCATGGATAAACCAACTATTTCGCTCTCTTCCTTTTGCGTCTGATTTTCTATTTCAGAAAAATGAATCCAAAGATTTTCCTCCAAACTATCGATTTTTGTCCAATAGGCCCGTGTTTGATTGTAGGTTTTGATATCAGCTTCAACCAAATTGTTTTCAAGCGAATACTGTTCATTCGCTGTTAAATGTATGCTCGTTTCACCCCATACATCTTCCGCCTGAATTGATGTGTTCTCAAAAATTTGATATCCACCATGTGGCATTTTCATAATTCGAACTTCTGTGTCACCAATGTAGTCATTTTCAGCAAAAACATCGTAGTTAAATACGGCATGTGCATTGGTGGTTACTTCTATTCCTTGGGCTGATGCGGATGCAAGAAGTATTACAGCAAAAAGGGAGTGTCTGAACATGGAGTTTTCCTGTTTGAGGTTTATCATTTTATATTTGGTTGAAAAAACATGCCGGGTTAGGAAGATGTGTGCATACCCATGTGACTATCACAACAAATTAAGCAGCTATGTCGCCTTAGAATGCGCTGAACAGGCCGTGCAACTAGCCAACACTATTGCGCCCATTATCAAACTAAAGTTGACAAAATCATTCCTGTTAAAGCAGATTCTAAACATTTTAGTCACTTATTTATCGGCAGTTTCTGGAGTGCTATTGTATGGTTGCCAACCGGTGCGTCCAAACGCATAGCGAACTCCATCTGATACTCCTTTAGCCTGAACTATGTCCTTATATATCGATCCGAATTCATGGAAATTGATAGTCAAAGGGTTAGATGACCCCAGCTGTTTGGTAATGCCGTAAATGGGTTTTTCAGTTTCAGTCTGATAAGTGCCAAACAGTCTGTCCCATATAATTAGGATGCCACCGTAGTTTTTATCGATATAGGCCGCGTTAGTGGCGTGGTGAATGCGGTGTACTGATGGCGTGTTAAAAATGCCGTCGAGCCAACCGAGTTTGCCTATTTTTTCGGTATGAATCCAAGTTTGATAGAGCACTACCATTAATAATGACGACAGTATTTGAATCGCATCAAAACCTATGAGGAGCAAGGGAACAAAAAATATCCATTCGTATAGACTCTCTAACCAAGACAGACGAAGTGCCGTTGATAAATTGTACTCCTGAGAAGAATGGTGAACGTTGTGGACTGCCCACAGAATCCGACGTTCATGTTCAACTCGATGCATCCAGTAGTAGGTGAAGTCGACAGCGATGATGGCGAGTATCCAGCTCCACCAGGTCACTGGAATTTCTGAGAAGGCGAAATGCTCGGCAGTAAAAAATCCGATGACGAAGATGGCCCCTATAATCGTGTTATCAAGTATACGATTGCCGATTTCTATCGCAACGTTCGCCATTGTTTCGCGCCATTCATTACGTCGCTTTGTCGCTACGTCGAAGATTGTTTCAATCATTGTGAGCGCATAAAAGATAACGCCAATTATGGCTACTACTGTGAAAAAACCACTATATTCTAATATTCGGGCATCAATTTCGTTCATTACCTGTTCCTGTTTTAACTGTTATCTTAATCTTTAGAGGTTCGCCGAAGTTCACCCCTTAGCGTTCTTACTGGGGCGAAGTCTACTCGCGCTCTGCACAGTTTTAATGGAGGCTGTGTGGAGGTAATGTGGAGACTGCAAAAAACTCTCACCCTTCAGATTGACGGGTAGCCTTGCTCCTAGATATCGCCTGAAGCGTGTTTTCAGTTTAAGATAAACGTATAGTGGCTAAATGTTGCAATAACCAACGAAAACACAGTCAGTTGTTAGTTGTTTAATAATCGTAAATAGTTAATTAAACGGACGTTTAACAAGCGAACATGCATAATCAATCTATGAACAATTCCCTAATATTAGTGGTCGAGGATGAACCAGAAATTTCAGAAATCCTTGTGTCTTATTTAGAAGCAGCTGGATTTCGAACTGCTCAAGCAGCTGATGGTGACATTGCCTACACGTTGTTCAGACAATTAAGTCCAGACTTGATTCTTCTTGATATCAAAATGCCAAAGCGCGACGGTATCGATGTATTACGTGATATCCGAAGGGTTTCAAATACACCAATCATAATGCTCACGGCAATGTCGGAAGACATTGAGAAGATTTCCGCATTGCGGCTTGGGGCTGATGATTACATTCTCAAACCCTTTAACACGCTTGAAGTAATCGAGCGAGTTAAGGCCGTGTTACGTCGCACAAAAGGCTCTGTTAACAACAAATATTTAGTGCGAGTGGGACTGTTGGATATAGATTCAAGTGCCCACGCTGTATTTGTCTGTAATGGAGAGAATAAAAAAATTCTTCCTTTAACACATACCGAGTTCTCATTAATCGCACATATGTCTGCTGCTCCAAGGCGCGCCTATAGTCGTTCGGAGCTGATTGATGCCTGTCTCCCTGAGGGGGAAGCGTTAGAACGCACTATCGACAGCCATGTTTCAAACGCTAGGCGAAAGTTAGAAACGGTCGGTGTTAAAGGTTTTCTGCAAACGGTCAGAGGCGTTGGGTATCGTCTTGAGCCGCTGCTATGAGATACAAGCGTCTGCATCTTCGCAGCCAACTTGCAATCGCAATGATCTTCACTGCAGTGATCACTCTAGCGATTTTCATTTTTGGCATGCTTGGGTTTTATATATACGTTCATGAGCGCTGGATGGAGAGCCTGAGCCCAAACAATCGTGAAATGTTAAAGGCGCTTATTGAGAATGAGGTCGTCAATGCTGAAGCATTGACAACGTTAGTCAATTTGTTTTCAGTATCTTGGACCGAAGGTTATGCCGTTAGCGAGATTGTCGTTCTATTGGCTTTCGGTTCACTTGCCGTTATTTGTTCGATTTTTATTGGTATGTTTATGGCGCAACGTCTTAGTCAACCGATTGAGTCCGTCACTCATGCCGCTCTAGAAGTGGCGAGTGGCGCGTTTGATTTTCAGGTGGATCAAAAGCTCGGGGTATCACTGGAGGCACGTGATCTGCTTCTTTCGTTCAACAAAATGACACGCTATTTAGAATCTGCGGAGCGCGAATCGACTGAATCCGCCGCCGCAATTGCCCATGAACTTCGCACGCCATTGACCATATTGAGAGGGCGCCTTCAAGGAATGTCTGATGGTACTTTTCAAGCTTCGAGGGATTTACTTGAGTCATTAATGGGTCAAGTTGATACCTTGTCCTACATAGTAAATGACCTCGAAACAATCTCGCGCCTCAGTTCTGGGCGATTTAAGTTTGAAAAAGATGCCATCAATCTTGCTGACGTTGCTCTGTCAGTAGTAAGAAGTGTGGCACCCGATATTGAAAGCAATGGCATTATTTTCGAACACGAACTCGAACCTGCGCTAGTAAGAGGCGATGAAGCTAGGATTCGGCAAGCCCTAAACGCACTGATTGAAAACGCTAAAAGGTACGCTGCGTCTGGTAGATATATCCGAGTAGAAACCGGCCTGAGTGGAGAAAATGGATACATTAAAGTATCAGATAAGGGTCCTGGAATAAGCGAAATCAATCGCGAAAGGGTGTTTGATCGGTGGTGGAGAGCGGAAAATTCGAGGTCTCGCGTTAAAGGTGGCTCAGGGCTTGGTTTATCGGTCGTTAAAGCGATTGCTCATTCCCACGGTGGCTTCGCCACAGTTTTAGATGGGCCTCAAAGCGAAGGTGTTACTTTTGCCATATACATCCCGCAGATGTGTTAAACCTTCTCTTGAGTTAGGACCCATGTGTCATAACATCTTTGAAGACGTTATGGTGACGGCTGTTGGAGTAATCTGTCCACCTTAAAATTTTTATGCTTTTTCGCGACCCCTATTTATCAGCCCATCCTTTATCAAAAAATAGGAAAAATCTCGTAGTATTTCAGAGTTTGTCGACAGTGGCTATCCGTTTGCCGCAAAGCACTTAGCAGTTTAGTGCAGTAAAGCGCAAAGTTCAGATCATATTGGAACGACCGTTAATTTGCCAAAAGTCTAGAATCTAAATATCCTGAAGGTTCATTGTTTTGTCAAAGTTGCCGTTTACATGAACTGAATAATTGGTGAGTCATCTAATAGTTGCCTTAACAAAAACTTAAGACGATCATTGATCTATCAAAGGCTCTTAATGTTATCTAGCAGCAGACTAGTTTTATAGAGTTAATCTATTAATTAGGACCTACATTTTTGATAAAGCGAGTAAACACAAATATTCAAGTCCAAGCTGAGCGGCGATTAACGCCGTAATTTCACTATGATCAGAATCAGGTGCGACTTCGACTATATCCATCCCAATAAAGTTTATACCTTTCATTTTTCGAAAAATTTCAAGTGCTTGATTGGATGTTAATCCTCCAGGTACAGTGGTGCCTGTGCCCGGTGCGAAGGCAGGATCAAGAGCGTTTTTATCAAAAGTCAGATAGGTCTTATGGTCAGCAACCACTTGCTTTATCTGGTCGACGGAAGATTAAATACCAATTCGATGAACTGTTGCAGAATCTATAACAGTAAACTGATCTTTCTCACTATCGTAATCAGTTCGTATTCCAATTGGAATAGATTTGGTCGGATCGACATTTCCTTCTTCTACCGCACGATAGAACAATCATGATCATAGGGATTAGCACTTCTTTCAGTATCGGTATGAGCATTAAAATGTGCTAACGATACTGGACCATGTTTCTGAGCAGTTTCACGTAAAATAGGTAAAGACACGAAATAATCACCACCAAGGCATAGGGTTTGTGATCCTTGGTTTAAAATGTCAGCACCACAAGTTTGGGTTTGTTCGACCATTTCAGCTGCATTTCCATATCGATGTATAACATCTCCGTAATCAACCACATTAATATGATTAAATGGATTGAAGCCCCAGGGGTATTGTTTATCCCAACTCGAAACATCACGACTGGCTTGGCGTATTGCCCTTGGCCCAAATTTTGTACCCTGACGATTACAAACTGCAAGATCGAATGGTACTCCCAGAACCCCAACATCAATATTGTCGAGCTTTCTGCTATATAGTTTTCTTAAGAAAGTACTGGCACCGAAGAATGGTGGTTCTGCTTATTTATTAATTGGTGTCATGCTGAGTTAAAGCTGTCATTGGGGTTAATATTGATAACAATACTTTGAGCTTTGAGCTTTGAGCTTTGAATATTTGACGTCAATCTATATTTTGAATTATGGGGAGTGTTGGAATCGAAAGTAGTAATGTTATTAATGGTTACTGACGTTGCCCTTAATGTTCAAGCTTAGCTACTTAACACAAGATCAATGTCATTATTTTGGAGCATATCGCGAATTTTTTGAGGTGGTTTTTGTTCGGTTACCAACACATCAAAGGTTGAAGGTGTATCCAATACTATGGGTGCAGATTTCCCAAATTTGGCGCTGTCTGCAGCAACAATAGTAATACGAGAACGAGCTGCAATAGCTCTCGAAAATGCAGCTTCACGAATATCCTGAACCATGAACCCACACTCGGCATTAATTGCGGCGACAGACAATACGGCATATTGCACGTTGAACTGACTCACAAAATCAAGTGCTTCTTGGCCAAATGCCCCAGCATCATGGGCACGTAATTCCCCACCGGCTAGGAATACGCGATTGTTTTTTATGGTGGCTAGTGTCTGCGCTACCGTGATTGAGTTAGTGACTATAAATAAGTCACTGTGTTTGGTGAGGCTTTTGGCGATATGGGCGGTAGTGGATCCAATATCTAAAAATAATGTGTCACCTGACTTAATGATGTCGGCCATTTTTTCAGCTATTGAGTTTTTAGCGGGTTCATTCTTAATGAATCGCTGAGTGAATGAAGGCTCGATATGGCTCTCATTAAGATGAACACCGCCATGGACTTTACGAACAACTCCGGATATAGAGAGTGATTTGACACTGCGACGAATGGTCTCCTCCGATACGTTCAAATGTTTAGCGAGAGCCTGAATTCTGCAACTACCGCCCAAATGGCGTAAAGCTTCCAGTACTTCACGCTCGCGGTGGTTGCTGTGATGTATGACGTGTGTATCAACCATAATTTATAGGGAATGATTATCTCTAGACTCAATATTGATCGCATCATACACAATAAAGATTGCAGTTTCCCACACTTAAAGCCACAAAATAAAAATATAAAACCCTATATGTGTGGCATTATGTTGTTTAATATTGACAAGTGAGGGTATTTATTTAAATATGCTAATTACATCAAAATAAAATATAAAAAGAGGAAATATGAATAAAACGCTTATCTCTGGCTTGATGGCCATATCGATATTGACAGCAACCAGCAGTTTTGCTGCTGTTGAGTCAAAGGAACCAATTAAACTCACATTGCATGACTGGACGGGGCAACTGTTAACGACTCGAATTATGGGGAGCGTGTTACAAAAAGCAGGCTATAACATTGATTATGTGCAGGCCGACTACATTGCACAGTTTGCTGGACTTAAAACTGGAGATCTTCATGTAGCAATGGAGATATGGGAAACAACGGGCCGCGAAGCAATGGACGAAGCCACTGCGTCTGGAAAGGTGGAAAACCTTGGCGAAACAGGTATGCAAGCAATAGAAGAATGGTGGTACCCCATGTACATGAAGGAAAGATGCCCAGGTCTGCCTGACTGGAAGGCATTAAACGCGTGTGCTGCAGAATTTGCGACGCCAGAAACGGCACCTCATGGTCGGTATCTGGGTGCACCAGTGACTTGGGGTGGTTTTGATGATGAGAGAGTCGAAGCACTCAAAATGGACTTTGAAGTGGTCCATGCTGGCACTGATGCTGCTTTATTCGCTGAGCTTGAATCGGCTTACCAGCGCAAAGCGCCGATCTTATTATGGGTTTATGCACCACACTGGGCTCCAATTAAGTATGCCGGTGAGTGGGTCGAATTTCCAAAATATAGTGCGGAATGTTATAGCGATCCTTCGACTGGTTTGAATCCTGATCTTGCTTATGACTGTGGTAAGCCACGCGGTCCTATTTGGAAGGTATCGTGGAGTGGTGTTAAAGATAAGTGGCCTGGAGCTCATGCAATAATTAAAGCATTTAAGTTAGATAATGCAGAAATGGGCGCAATGGTTTCAGATGTTGACCTTAATGATAAAAAGATCGAAACCGTTGTTGAAAGCTGGATGGCAAACAATGAAGACCGCTGGTCTAGTTGGATTAAGTAAGCAATAAACCCCATCTTCTCAACGGCCAGATTTGAAAAATGGTCTGGTTGTTGAGTGGTTTTTTGATTGAGTCAGTTTGGAACATCCCTTCATGACAGCACCGGTTAAATTATCTTGTCGTCATATCTGGAAATTATTTGGAAATGATGCAGAAGCGTTTCTATCTAAATCTAAGCAGCCTCCCTCACTTGATGAAATCAAGCAAGCAGGACTGATTGCTGCCGTTCGTAATGCCAATATTGACATTCATGAGGGTGAAACCTTCGTTATTATGGGTTTGTCTGGTTCAGGTAAATCGACCTTAGTTCGTTGTTTGTCGCGGTTGATTGAACCTACCGCTGGTGAATTGGTATTTGAGGGGAAGGATTTAAGGTCGGCCTCTGATAATGAAATGATCGAAATCCGACGTCACAAAATGGGCATGGTGTTTCAACACTTTGCGCTTTTACCGCACTTGACTGTACTCGAAAATATTGCTTTCCCGCTGGATATTCAGGGTATGGATCGTCTTACTCGCGAAACCAAAGCGCGAGAAGTGATTGAATTGGTAGGACTTAGTGGTCGCGAAGATTATTATCCGCGAGAATTATCAGGTGGGCAGCAACAACGGGTCGGCATAGCCCGTTCATTGGCGGTTGAACCTGACGTATGGTTTCTTGATGAGCCTTTTTCTGCGCTTGATCCACTTATTAGGCGCGAAATGCAGGATGAGTTCATCCGTTTGCAATCGTTACTGCACAAAACAATCGTATTCATTACACATGACTTCGATGAGGCCATTCGTCTCGCAGACCGCATTGCGGTTATGAAGGATGGTGAAGTCATTCAGATCGCCACACCGGAACAGTTGGTGCTCAATCCCGCTACTGATTATGTCGAAGAATTTACTCGCCATATACCCCGTTCTAAGATAGTGACTATCGGCAGTATTATGTCTTTGGTAAAGGTAGCTGAGGGTGACAAAATTTCAGCTGCTGCCACGGTAGATCAAGTTTCGAGATTAATTGTTGAATCCAAACAGGCATTGCCAGTAGTGGACTCTGAAGATCAAATAATTGGCTCAATCGGTCGTGAGGCCGTTATTAATGTCCTTGTTAATGGCGAGTTAAATTAATGATTCAGCGTTTACGCTGGCCAATATCGAAAGCCGCGATGCTATGGCTCGCTGTATTTTCTATTACTTGGCTATTATCTACCTATGGACGTGCCTTGTCGAAAGCACTCGATGCTCGTTGGGCAATTAAATACCCTGCTGGCTGGCGTCTCCCGCTAAAAGACGAAATAAGCAATGCAATGAAATGGCTGATAGAAGACGCCACTTTTGGATTGTTTACTTTCACCGAACTCACTCGAGGTATTTCATGGCTTATAGAGCAACCCTATAATCTGGCACTGGCTCTTTTTTCTGATGGTATGGTCGAAGGATATGGTTTGGATGCTATCCAGATCTTGCCTTCTTTAAGTTGGATATTGGTCATAGCACTTGTCGTTTCACTGGGTCACTTTGCCAAAGATTGGTGGCTTGCTTCATTGGTTGGCGGTTCATTCTTGTATCTGGCTGTTTTCGGTCAGTGGGAGAGTGCGATGATTACTTTAGCATCGATATTAATTGCAGTACCTTTTGGTGTTGTTGGTGGATTACTGTTAGGGATTTCAGCTTTCAAATGGCGGTGGGTAGATAAGTTATTAAGTCCCATTCTCGATCTGATGCAAACCATTCCAATATTTGCCTACCTAGTACCCATTTTATTTATGTTTGGTTTTGGTCCAGTGGCTGCTTTGATCGCAACTATTATTTATGCCATGCCACCGATGGTTCGAGTAACCACACTGGCGCTTCGATCGGTACCATCAGAAACTCAGGATTTCGGTGTAATGGCCGGATGCACGTCAAAACAAATGCTGTGGAAAGTACTTATACCGTCGTCTAAGCCAGCGCTAATGGTAGGCGTCAATCAAGTCATCATGTTGTCACTAAACATGGTTATCATCGCGTCTATGATTGGTGCTGGTGGCCTAGGGTATGACGTACTCGCTTCCTTGCGCCGACTTGATATTGGTGGGGGAATAGAAGCTGGCGTCGCTATCGTGGTGCTTGCCATCGCTTTAGATCGCTTAAGTCAGGCGTTCGCTCAACGACGGGTTGGTCAACATTCCAGTAATAAAGACCTAAGTTTGATCCGGCGTTACCCGCGGTCCACGATCACTGGGTTGATTGGCATTATTTGCTTGCTCGGTGGATACCTTTTGCCTTTTCTTCAGACTTATCCAGAATCAATGATTTTAACCACAGGAGAGATTTGGGAAGACTTAGTTCGGCATATTAATGTTAATTTTTTTGATGAACTAGAGGCACTTAAAACATTCTTATTGACTGCTTTTTTGTTACCAATAAAACGTTTCCTAACGGGTATTCCTTGGCCCTGGGGACTTATTGTTATTAGCTTTATTGGCTATCGTTTAGGTGGCATGCGCATGGCCTTACTGACATTCTGTTTAACTGCATTTATCATCACCAACGGTTTGTGGATTAAAGCGATGACAACAGTTTATCTCTGTGGCGCCTCGGTCATAATAGCGACCCTAATAGGAGTGCCAGTCGGCATTTTATCGGCCACTAATAAAAGAGCTGACCGTATTGTTGGCACTGTAATAGACACTCTTCAAACGTTGCCCAGTTTTGTCTATTTAATTCCGGTGGTGATGCTTTTTCGAGTGGGTGATTTTTCAGCATTAATTGCTGTTGTATTGTACTCATTAGCGCCAGCCGTTCGCTATGCGGCACATGGTGTTAAATCTATTGACCCCCAATTAATTGAGGCTGGCATTGTGTCAGGCTGTAAACCAATGCAATTGCTGAGGCGCATTAGAATTCCGCTAGCGCTGCCAGAAATCATGCTCGGTATCAACCAAACAATAATGCTCGCGTTGTCAATGTTAGTTATTACAGCATTGGTGGGTACTAGAGATTTAGGCCAAGAAGTTTATATCGCTTTAACGAAAGCAGATACAGGACGAGGGCTGGTAGCAGGACTGGCCATCGCCTTTATTGCGATCATAGCGGATCGCCTTATTACCCTAAGTGCGCAACGAGCACGGCAGCGGTATGGTGTAAATCAATAAAAAGCCAATGAAAACCGAAAACGAAATAAAGCTTCAACAGTTACCGTGTTGGAAAGGTGAGATTAGCTTTCAGCCACTGAGTGGCGGCATTACCAATGTTAATTATCTTGTTAGTGATAGTGATGGTGACACTGAGTCTCAGTACGTGGTCCGCATAGGTGAAGATATCCCAGTGCATCAGGTCATGCGCTTTAACGAGCTTGCTGCAAGCCAGGCCGCATTTGCTGCAGGTATTTCTCCAGAAGTGATCCATCACCAAGTTGGTATTTTAGTACTGCAATATATCCAAAGCCAAACGCTTAATCCAGAGATGGTTCGGGCACAGCCAATGCTCGAACGGATTTTGCCATTGATAAAATCCTGCCATGAGGCATTGCCTAAGCACTTTCGGGGTGCCGCTTTAATCTTTTGGGTGTTCCATGTTATTCGTGATTATGCGTCAACGCTTAAAGAGGGTCGAAGTCAGTACTTATCTTTATTACCTGAGCTGCTTGAAATGGCACAAGCATTGGAACGCGCGTCGAATCCTGCACAGATTGTGTTTGGGCACAATGATTTACTAGCGGCTAATATCCTCGATGATGGGTCTCGGTTATGGTTAATCGATTGGGATTACGCGGGATTTAACTCACCACTTTTTGATCTTGGCGGACTTGCATCGAATAATGGGTTTAGCGAAAAACAGGAAGTATGGATGCTAGAAAACTACTTCGAAAAACCGATTAATGAATTATTACTAGGGCAATATCAGGCGATGAAATGTGCATCGCTACTGCGTGAAACCATGTGGAGCATGGTGTCTGAAATTCACTCGCAGATTGACTTTGATTTTGTCACCTACAGCCAGGAAAACCTTGCTGCTTTCCACAGTGCTTATCAACTATTTAAACAATCTTGAGGGTTAAAATGTCTAACATTCCTAATACAGCAAAAGCTGTCATTATTGGTGGTGGTATTATTGGTTGTTCTACCGCCTATCATCTGGCAAAACTGGGTTGGAAAGATACCGTTTTGCTCGAACGCAAGAAGCTGACATCTGGCACCACATTCCACGCTGCTGGACTGGTTGGGCAACTGCGTTCTAATGCAAATATAACCGAACTACTGGGCTATTCGGTCGATCTCTATAAAAAGCTAGAAGAGGAGACTGGTCTTGCCACGGGTTGGAAGATGAATGGTGGTTTACGTCTGGCCTGTAATAAAGAGCGCTGGACTGAAGTTAAAAGGCAGGCAACTACAGCTCACTCTTTTGGACTCGACATGCAATTGTTAACACCATCAGAGGCAAAAGAACTTTGGCCTTTGATGAATATTGATGATGTGATCGGTGCCGCTTTTTTACCGACTGATGGTCAAGCTAACCCATCTGATATTACTCAGGCTTTAGCACGTGGTGCGCGTATGGCGGGTGCTAGTATATTTGAAGATACTCGAGTCAATTCGATCGAAACTGAAAATGGGAAAGTCAAAGCGGTTATCACCGACCAGGGACGAATTGAATGCGAAGTGGTCATTTGTTGCGCCGGACAATGGAGTCGACAGTTGGCTGCTAGTGTAGGTGTCAATGTGCCGCTAGTGTCGGTTGAACATCAGTATATGGTGACTGAAGCCATTGATGGCGTTACCTCAGACATGCCAACTTTACGCGATCCTGATCGTTTAACCTATTACAAAGAAGAAGTGGGCGGCCTGGTAATGGGTGGATACGAAAACAACCCGATACCTTGGGCAATGGATGGTATCCCAAAGGGATTTAGTTACTCGCTCCTCGACTCCAACTTTGATCATTTTGAGCCAATGGTGAGTCTTTCTTTAGGGCGGGTGCCAGCACTAGAGACCGCGGGTATTAAACAGCTTATTAATGGCCCAGAGAGTTTTACCCCCGATGGTAACTTTATTTTGGGAGAAGCCCCAGAATTGAAAAACTTTTTTGTCGGTGCTGGTTTCAATGCATTTGGTATTGCTGCTGGTGGTGGTGCTGGAATGGCACTGGCTGAATGGGTAGCGAAAGGAGAGCCACCATTTGATCTATGGCCGGTTGACATTCGACGTTTTGGCCGACCACATTTTGATACTGATTGGGTTAGAACTCGTACGCTAGAAGCTTATGGTAAACACTATGGCATCGCCTGGCCATACGAAGAAAATGAAAGTGGGCGCCCTTGTCGAAAGTCACCGCTGTACGAATTATTGAATAATCAGGGGGCTTGCTTTGGGGAAAAACTAGGTTGGGAAAGACCTAACTGGTTTGCTGATATTGATAAGGGTCAGATAGCAAAAGACGAGTATAGCTTTGAGCGTCAAAACTGGTTTGATAAAGTAGGTGAAGAACACCGAGCCGCTCGTGAATCTGCCGTACTGTTTGACCAATCGTCATTCTCCAAGTTTTCTCTGAAAGGCCCTGATGCGGAAGCAGCACTCGGCTGGATTGCAGCCAATGATGTGAGTAAACCGGTTGGCAGTATTGTTTATACCCAAATGCTGAATGATCGTGGTGGTATTGAATGTGATCTAACGGTTGCTCGGATTGCATTTGACGAATACTACATAGTTACTGGCACAGGATTTGCGACCCACGATTTCAATTGGATTAAGCGCAACATTCCATCGACTATGAATGTTCAGATATTCGATGTGACTTCTGCCTATGCCGTGCTATCTCTAATGGGACCCAACTCGCGCAAAATACTTCAATCAGTGACGCGCGACGATGTATCGAATGAAGCCTTTGGGTTTGGCCAGCTCAAGACTATCGGAATTGGTGGCTGTCCAGTGAATGCAATGCGAATTACCTATGTTGGTGAACTTGGTTGGGAACTTCACTTACCTGTCGAGTACGCAACGCAGGTTTATCAAACTATTATGCAAGCGGGACAGCCACATGACATTCGAAATGCAGGATATCGAGCGATTGAAAGCCTGCGGTTGGAAAAAGGTTACCGTGCCTGGGGTGCAGACATTGGTCCAGATCATACCCCTTTTGAGTCTGGCCTAGGTTGGGCAGTAAAGCTAAAAACTGATATCGAATTTAGGGGCAAATCGGCCATTAAACGACAGGTAGCCGATGGCGTTAAAAAAATGCTGGCCTGTTTTACTATCGAAAACCCTGACGTTATTTTACTTGGACGCGAAACTATCTATAGAAATGGCAAACGGGTGGGGTGGCTAAGTAGTGGTGGTTTCGGTTATACAACGGGTTTACCTATTGGTTATGGATATGTTCGCTGTGCTGAAGGCGTCGATGCTGATTTTATCCATGCTGGAGAATATGAGATCGAAGTTTCAACCCAGCTTATCAAAGCGAAGGTTCATATGAAGCCACTATATGATCCAAGTATGAAAAGAGTGAAGTGTTAGCTCTGAGATTTTTAGCTAGGTTAAATTTGATGATGGCTGGAAATCAGCCATCATATCGAAGTCTTCAAAAGCCTATCTCAAACCAGTGAACAAAGTACTTCCGCACCTCTATGTAATTGTTCATCTGGCACGGTATAACAGATGCGAAAATGGCTATTGCGTTCACTAAATACTGAGCCTGGGATGACGAGCACATTGTTTTTAATGGCTAACTCAGTAAATGTGTCGCCATTGTATCCCTCGGGTGCTTTTACAAATAGATAAAAAGCGCCGTCCGGTGAACTGACTTCAAAATTAGATGACAAGGCTTCAGACATCAAATTACGTTTGAGTGCATAGTCGGTGAGCTGTTGGCTCATATCTGTTTTTGGCGTGGCAAGTGCGGCGTATTGGGCAATGCTGGGTGCGCAGACGAAACTATATTGTTGAAGTGTTGCCATTGCATCTATGACTTCAGCTGGGCCAGCGGCATAACCGAGTCGCCAGCCAGTCATAGCAAAGGATTTGCTATGCCCAGCCAGTAGTAAACAGTTTTCGGTGAATTCTGCGATCGAGCGCATGGGTGCATAAGCAAACTCGCGGTAAATTTCATCAGTAATAATAAGCACACCGTGCTTTTCACAAATTTGAGCAATGGCTTTTAATTGATCAGCAGGAAAAATGCAGCCTGTCGGATTACCGGGACTGTTCAATAATAGTAGCTTGGTTTTACTGGTGATCAGCGATTCGAGTTTGTCGGGATTGATTGTAAAGCCATCATCGTAGGTATCGAGGTAAATCGGCGTACCCTCATTCAAATTAACCAAATGCTTGTACATAACAAAATAAGGGTCTGGAATGATGACTTCGTCACCCGACTCGACTAATGCTAGTAGAGCAAGAAATAAACCTCCGCTGACGCCAGAGGTTATTAACATTTGATTGAGCGGATAATCACGCCCAGTAAATGCTTTTTCTCCTGCAATTAGCTGCTCACGTAGTGGCACAATGCCAAGGGTTGGGGTATAGCTATTATGACCTTGTTGGATCGCATCGATTGCGGCTGACTTAATTAAATCGGGTACATCAAAGTCAGGTTGGCCGATGCTCAGATTTATTGGGTCTTTCATGCTTCGAGCAAGTTCGAATATTCGGCGGATTCCACTGGAATCAACTCGTTGGGTGCGTTTGGCCAGTAACGACATGTTTATTTCCTGTTCATAAAGTGGTACGGATAATGGCCTATGCCTATTTTTCCGAGCTGAAATTATTCTGATTAATTATATAGGATGGTTTGAATCTTTCATTATCAAGTTAATAAGAATAATAATAAAAAAAGGCGCTAATTAATAGCGCCTTTAATTTATTGCTTAAACAGTGACAGCATTAAGATCGTGGTAATTTATTCTCTGGGTCATACATTGGTTTGTAGCCGACCGATTCAACCTTCATCGGAAATTGCTCACCAAGATATTCCATCACCATTTCGCGACCAACTTCACAATACTCGAACGGTAGGTAGCCAAGACCAATATTTTTGCCAATGCTCGGACCATAGGAAATGCTGGTGAGGTATGAACGTCGACCTTTTGCGTCAATGGGTACCTCCCCTGTTTTGGCGTCCATTAGTGGGCAAGAACCAACTGGATAACGCGCTATACCATTAGAGTCAATATTATCGGTCATCGATAGCGTACACAAATAAGCTACTTGGTGCTCAAGTTCGCGTTGCTCAAGATAGGGTGCTTTGCCGTGGAAGTCAGCTTGTTTAACCACGGGGCGAGATAGCCCAGCTTCATATAAATTATACTCGGTTAATAGATCTGCATTTTGCAGGCGCAGACTTTTTTCCATGCGTCGGCTGTTGGCATAGGTTTCGATTCCAACGGGACATGCACCCTGTTCAAAGATTAAGTCCCATAGTGATAGGCCGTAACTAAACGGTACGTGAAGCTCCCAACCTTGCTCGCCAACATAAGAGATACGGAAAGCTTCCACTGGGATACCTTTTAATGACAGCTTTCGCGTGGCCGCAAATGGGAAATTATCGTTTTCCCAAGCAGCGGGGTCGTCGGCAATTGCCTGAATGAGTTTACGGGCATTCGGACCCCAGACACCCAAACAAGCCATTTGATCGGAACGGTCGTCAATGTAGACGTGCCAGTTATTATCTTCAGCCATGCGCTTGAGCCAAATATAATCTCGATGACCCGCATCAGCACCGTCAATTAATCGGTAACGGTCTTTTGCATGGCGAATAACGGTAAGATCTGACCGTACACCACCACGTTTGTCGAGGAAGTGAGTGTAAACACCCTTACCAATAGCCGTGTCGCCACCAACTTTTGCGGTGCAGGCATATTCCATCAACGTCTCGGCATCGGGTCCAATAATGTCGTAAATTGCGAAGTGAGATAGGTTGATCATGCCAACGTTTTCTGACATTTCCAAATGCTCTGCATTAGACACTCGACAAAAGTGGCGGTTGTCCCATTCATGCTCACGTATGGGCGCTCGATCGCCGTATTTTTCTAGCAGGTGCTCGTTGGCAGCATAACCGTGTGCACGCTCCCAACCAGCTAACTCCATGAAGTAGCCACCTAACTCTTGCTCACGCGACCAAAACGGACTGCGCCGCAGGCCTCTACCTTTAGTGTAGGGTTCGCGGTTATGGACAGCAGGATTGTAGATTTTAAAAGCAGATTCGTAACAACGATCGTGAATATAAGACGGTGTTTTTTGAATCGGATAGTGACGAGCTGTATCAATGCCATTAAAGTCCATTTCGGCAACGCCGTCAGTCATCCAGTCGACCAATACTTTGGCTATGCCAGGGGCATCTTTAACCCACACGCCGATTGCATACCATAACCCGCGAGTGAGTACCGATTCACCCACAGATGGATTACCATCGGTAGTGACCTGAAGTAAGCCGTTAAAGGAATGCTTTTCGTTGTAACCGATTTCGCCCAAAATGGGGGTTAGCTCCATAGCGCGTTCTAGCGGCTCCATGATTTGCTCAAGTTCTAAATCCCGTTGAGATGGGGACCAATGAGTATCGCCTTTCTCGGGCAAGTTACGCGGGTGTAGCAGGCGAGGTTCCTTTTCTTCGTAGTAACCCCATTCAATCTGACCGCCTTCTGGTGTGGATGGATCACCTGTATCACGCATATAGGCTGAGTTGCCTTGGTCACGCATCAGTGGAAAACCGATATCTTTTCCGGTGCCTTCAAATTCAGTATAGGGACCAAAAAATGCCAGTGGATGATCAACAGGCATAACTGGAAGGTCTTCGCCCGCCATTTCTGCTATGTTTCGGCCCCACAACCCAGCACAAACAATAACGTGTTTGGCAGCAATATAACCACGGCTTGTATCAACACCTACAATCCGGCCGCCCTGAATGTCGAGACCAATTGCGTTGGTGTTAGCCCATGATTGCGCCTTGCCAGTTTTGACTGCGTTGTCGACCAAAATACCTGCAACTGTCTGAGAGCGGGGCTTAACAAGGCCTGCATCGGGATCCCACATAGCGCCTTGGATCATGTCTTCTTCAAGTAACGGAAACAGCGCCTTAGCTTCAGCGGCGCTAATCATTTTGACATTGGTGCCAAATGCCTTGCCTGAAGCGACCTTACGCTTGAGTTCCATCATGCGATCGTCGTCACCGACACGCGCAACTTCTAGACCACCGATACGAGAGTAGTGTCCCATTTTGTCAAAGAAATCAATGCTATATCCAGTCGTATAACAAACGAATTTGCTGTGATCTGTGGCAAAACAAAAGTCAGATGCATGAGAGGTTGACCCGATATCAGTGGGAACTGATGTTTTGTCGATACCAACTATATCGTCCCAACCACTTTCGACAAGATGGTGCATTACCGAAGAGCCTACGATACCACCAAGTCCTATAATGACGACATTGGCTTTTTGTGGAAACTGTGCCATGACTATTCTCCAATAGTAACCGGTAGATGCCGGTCCAACTTCAAAATATATTTAAAATAAACAACCATAACTTGCTTAAAGTTTTAAGCATCAAGTGATAGTTTGAGGTGTGCGACGACATTTATGAATTTATAAAAAAAACTTACAATTTCATAGGTGAAACTGAATTCGCACCTTCAGGTTTGGTGGTATAATGTAACTATGACTCAAGTATAAAACGGCAAAATTAACTTCTACAAGCATTTTGATTGAGAAGGTCGCGAGGCTGACTAATGGTGTCGCATCTGGGAATTATTGAGTTTGAGTGACAGACCAAAATTCACCAAATGAAAGAATGGTTCCATGACTTGAAACTTATCTTAATCAAGATAGAATATTTTCGTCATTAGTCAGTCTAGTCCAATATCTTCAATAAGTTGATCGAGATATAAGACTTCTTACAAAGATCATAGGCCAATAGTATAAGTTTAAAGAAAAATGAAACGTAATTTAGTAATGAAAGTCGAAGTATTGTCCTTCGATCCTGAAAATAAAAAGTTGAGAATGTAATGAAAGTATTGGTTTGTGTTAAGCGTGTGTTAGACCCGCAGGTCAAAGCTCGAGTGAAGTCGGATGGTTCTGGTGTTGATCTTTCAAATGCCAAGATGACGATGAATCCTTTCTGTGAAAATGCACTGGAAGAGGCTTTACGTTTGCGTGAAGCGGGTTTAGCCGATGAGGTTGTGGTGGTTTCTGTTGGTGGTGGTAAGACTCAGGAGACGCTTCGACATGGCTTGGCAATGGGTGCTGATCGTGCAATTAATATAACAACAGAAGAGGCTTTAGAGCCGCTAGCAATAGCAAGAGTATTGAAGCACATTGTTGATCAAGAATTGCCGGGTCTTGTTCTGGCTGGCAAACAGGCCATTGATGGAGATTCTAATCAAACTGCTCAAATGCTAGCTGGAATGTTGGGTTGGTCTCAGAGTACTTTCATTTCAGAGCTCAAACTCGATGGTGATACTGCAACTACTACGCGTGAAGTTGATGCTGGTTTGGAGACAATAAGCGTTAAAATGCCTGCTGTCGTTAGTGTTGATTTACGTTTGAATGAGCCGCGCTATGTCAAACTCCCTGACGTTATGAAAGCAAAGCGTAAGCCAATGGATACAATTGAATTAGATAGTTTAGGGTTAGATACTGCAAACCGTTTAACGGTTCTTGAAGTAGTTGAGCCCGAGGGTCGTTCTGCCGGTATTATTGTCGCTAATGTAGCCGAGCTGGTCGATAAGTTACGTAACGAAGCGAAGGTAATTTAATTATGAGTAATCTAGTAATCGTTGAACACGATAATAATGAAATAGCCGTGGCTACCTTGAATGCAATCACGGCGGCAAAACAAATCGGTGGTGATATTGATTTGTTAGTGGCAGGTGAAAACTGTCAAACAGTTGCTGATAGTGCTGCACAAATTGCCGGTGTCGCTACAGTTAAAGTAGTCGACAATGCAATGTTTGGTCACCATATGGCAGAGAATTTAGCATTACTGATTGCTGATGTTGCTAAGGGTTATACTCACGTATTAGCGTCTGCAACTACTTTTGGCAAAAATATCATGCCACGCGCATCTGCCTTGCTAGACGTTGCGCAAATTTCTGAAATAGTCGAAGTTAAGTCGCCTGATACTTTTGTTCGCCCCATTTATGCGGGTAACGCTTTAGCAACAGTTCAGTCATCAGATGTAATTAAAGTTATTACGGTCCGAACTATTAAGTTTGAAGCTGCGGCATCAACAGGTGGCTCTGCTGCTATTGAACCCCTTACCTATGGATCTGACTCCGGACTTTCGAGCTGGATATCGCAAGCAGTGTCTGGTGGTGACAAGGTTGAATTAACTTCTGCTGGTATTGTTGTTTCTGGTGGTCGCGGTATGCAAAATGGCGAGAACTTCAAACTGTTACAGTCTGTTGCGGATAAGCTTGGCGCAGCAGTTGGTGCCTCTCGTGCAGCGGTTGACTCAGGATTTGTTTCTAACGAACTTCAGGTAGGTCAAACGGGTAAAGTCATAGCACCGGACCTGTATATTGCGGTTGGTATTTCGGGTGCAATTCAACATTTGGCTGGTATGAAAGAAAGCAAAGTCATTGTTGCAATCAACAATGACAGTGAAGCGCCAATTTTTCAAGTGTCAGATTATGGCTTAGTTGCCGATCTTTTTGAAGCTGTGCCAGAGTTCGATTCAGCACTTTAAAGCTGGCTAAAAACAACTAGCTAAAGAGAGTAAGCGCAAAGCGTCTTTTCTAAAGATAGTTTGTACGAAGATAGTAGTGACCCACTAGTGAATATTCACTAGTGGGTTTTTTTTGTTTTTATTTTAGTCAGCTTAAGTGAAATCGGTGCATCATTTTTTGTGATGTAGCATGCAAGTTTTTGTATTGGTATTTATTTTATGATGCCATTATTGTCGTTGTTAATTAATTGCTAATTCCAAAAAGTCAAATGTGAAAGGCTTTTTAATAACAAGTTGACCTGATATTTTTACTACGTTAGGGTGTTCTTAGTTTATAGGTTTAGTTTAAAATCCTTTGGTTATCAAAAAAGTCCAGCATCTAAGAGACTTTAAACCAAATTAGTTAAAGCTTGAAAACCCAGAGGAGGGTTTACTCATAGTGTCAAACGATCAGCCATACGTTCAGTTTAAAAATGTTCAAAAAAGTTATGACGGCGTGATATTAGTCGTTAAGGGCTTTAATCTCGATGTTGCCGAAGGCGAATTCATCACTATGCTCGGGCCTTCTGGTTCCGGCAAGACTACTTGTCTCATGATGCTGGCTGGATTCGAAACAGCGACTCATGGCGATATTATCCTCGACGGTCATTCCATTAACGATGTTGCACCGCACAAGCGTAACATTGGTATGGTTTTTCAGAACTATGCTTTGTTTCCTCATATGACGGTTGCCGAAAATTTAATGTTTCCTCTAGAAGTGCGGAACATGCCAAAGTCAGATGCACAGAAGAAAGTTCAAAAAGCCCTTGATATGGTTCAAATGGGTAGCTTTGGACAGAGACGTCCGGGACAATTATCGGGTGGACAGCAACAGCGCGTCGCAGTCGCTCGTGCACTAGTGTTTGACGCCAAACTGGTTCTAATGGATGAGCCATTAGGTGCACTAGATAAACAGCTGCGTGAACAGATGCAGTATGAAATTAAACATATTCATGACAATCTGGGTGTCACCGTTGTGTATGTAACACACGATCAATCAGAAGCATTAACTATGTCAGATCGCATAGCTGTTTTTGATGATGGAGTTGTTAAGCAATTAGCCTCACCCAGCGAATTATACGAAAAACCTGACAATGCTTTTGTTGCACAGTTTATTGGTGAAAACAATACGTTACGCGGTAAAATTACAAGTATTGATGGTGATGATTGTCGAGTTGATATTGATGGTCATGGCGAGATGATTGCGCAGGCGATTAATATTGGTGGCGTTGGTGATATGACAACCCTGTCATTGAGACCTGAAAGAGTTTGGCTTGATCCTGATGATTCGTTCCCTAACGTATTTGAAGGTAAGGTCGAAGAACTTATTTATCTGGGCGATCATATAAGGACTAGAATGACCGTTTGTGGCCATAATGAGTTTATTGTAAAAATTCCTAATTCAACTGATCATAAAGACCTCCAAGTTGGAGATACTACTAAGATTGGTTGGAAAGTGGAGGATTGTCGAGCGCTTGACTGCACAGATTAGTCTTCAATCGATAGTTAGTCTAGAACTAACAAAACGTAAGGCAATATAATTTCATAACTAACCGGAACACGGTGGAGATATTTAGATGAATAAATTTGTAAAACAAACCTTACTGGCAACTGCTGTGACAGCAGCGATGGTAAGCACTGCTTCTGCTAAAGAATTAGTAGTGGTCTCATGGGGAGGCGCTTACACTGACAGCCAACAAAAGGCATACCATGAGCCTTATATGGCTAAAAATCCAGGCATTACCATAATTAATGATGATTCTTCAAATTCGGCTATCGCAAAGTTACGCGCAATGAAAGAAGCGGGTGTTGTTACTTGGGATCTGGTTGACGTGGTTGCTTTTGATGGAATGTTGGCTTGTGATGAAGGTTTGGCTGATGAAATTGATCACGATAACGACTTGGCGAAAGCTCCAGATGGTACTTTAGCAAGCGTTGATTTCGGTGATTTTATTGTGTCTCCATGTTTTATTCCTCAAATCGTCTACTCGACTACCTTCGGTTACCGTACTGACAAGGTAGGTGCTACGCCACCAACTTCAATCAATGATGTTTTTGACCTAGAAAAATTTCCTGGTAAACGATCTTTAGAAAAAAAGGCTCAAAACAATCTAGAGTGGGCATTACTTGCTGATGGTGTTTCTCCTGACGATATTTATGACATGCTTGCAACTAACGCGGGTGTTGAACGTGCGTTCGCTAAACTTGATACCATTAAAGATCAAGTCGTATGGTGGGAAAAAGGCGCTCAAACGCCACAGCTACTCGCGGACGGTGAAGTTGTTATGGGGTCCACTTATAACGGCCGTCTGTTTTCTCTCATTGCTGAAGAAAAGCAACCAGTTGCTATGATGTGGGATTGGCAGGTATTTGACCTAGATGGTTGGATTGTACCTAAAGGTACCGAGAACAAAGCCGAAGTGATGGAATATCTTAGATTTGCGACAGATACCCAACGTCTGGCTGATCAGGCTAAGTATATTTCTTATGGTCCTGCTCGCACATCTTCTGCACCATTGGTCGGTAAGCATGCCTCATTGGGTATTGATATGGCGCCACATATGCCTACAGCGCCTGCAAATTCAAAGCATGCTCTGATTACTAACTACTCGTTCTGGGCAGATAATGTCGATGACTTGAACGAAAAGTTTTATGCTTGGTTGGCTAATTAGTCCTTAAGTCTGTAAGAAATTTACGGCTAGACACCGTTGAGAGTGCTAGCCGTATTTCCTCGGATAAAAATATATGAACTCATCAGTAAAACATAGTAATCCAGCAGCAATGGTCACTGCAGATGGCGTACCTTTAAAGGTCAGTTTGTCTCGTGCCAAGCGCAAAAATAAAATTCGTGCATTGCTACTAGTAACGCCATTGTTTCTATTTATATTAGTAACATTTTTTATTCCAATTGCCTCAATGCTACTTCGCAGTGTCGATAACGAGGTGGTGGAAGAAACTCTACATCGTACAGTTCCTATGCTGCAGGGCTGGGATCAAACCGGTGACGTCATCCCTGATGAAACTGTGTTTGCGGCATTGCATAAAGATTTTGTTGATGGATATAGAGATAAAACAATCGGTAGTCCTGGACGCCGACTTAATTATGAAAAGCCTGGCTTTTCCAGCCTGTTTCGAAAAACAGCCCGAAATTCGAAAAAATTTGAACCTCCATATCAAGCTGCTTTTATTAAAGCTGATGAAAAATGGGGAGACATTAATTACTGGCGAGTATTAAAGCGTGAAAGTGCAGCAACCACTGACAGCTATTACATGACAGCACTAGATTATGAGTACACTGATTTAGGTGTGCGTGTTGCGAAAGCCGATGATCAATCGATCTATGTTCAGTTATTCGGTAGAACCTTTTGGCTAAGTTTTGTTATTACTAGTATTTGTTTGGTGCTGGCATTTCCAATTTCTTATTTATTGTCTATTTTGCCAGCCAAAAGCAGCAACTTATTAATGATACTGGTTTTATTGCCTTTTTGGACTTCGCTGCTCGTTCGAACATCTGCCTGGATTGCGTTGTTGCAACAGCAAGGTGTGATCAATGACATATTAGTAAGTGTGGGGTTTTTGGCAGACGATAATCGATTGGCTATGATCCATAATCAGGCTGGAACCATCATCGCTATGGTTCATGTATTGCTGCCATTTATGGTGTTACCGTTGTACAGCGTAATGAAAACAATACCAAAAAGTTATATGAGAGCGGCCCGTTCATTAGGTGCAAACCCCTTTACTGCTTTCGTAAGGGTGTATTTGCCTGGAACAATTCCTGGTATTGGTGCCGGTTCAATTCTAGTATTTATTATCTCTATCGGTTATTACATCACCCCAGCGCTTGTCGGTGGTCAGAGTGGTACTTTGATTAGTAATTTTATTGCCTATCATTTACAGTCTTCTTTGAACTGGGGCTTAGCTGCTGCACTGGGTGCGATTTTGCTAGTGGCCGTATTTGCGCTTTATATTTTGTACGACAAAATTGTCGGTATCGACAACATGAAGTTAGGATAAAAAGTTATGGCCATTCCTTCGTATGCAGGCAAGCTCGAAATTACCTGGTATTACGCCTTTCGAATAATCTGTGGGATCATCCTGTTTTTTTTAATAGCACCGATCGTGGTGATTATTCCGTTATCTTTTAACGCTGATCCATACTTTACTTTTTCTGAAGAAATGCTGTCACTTGACCCAGCTGGCTTTTCGCTGAGGTGGTACGAAGATTTTTTCTCTGATCGTAACTGGCAGGGTGCTGTCAAAAATAGTTTCATTATCGCTATATTTTCAACAATGATATCGGTGACCTTGGGTACCATTGCGGCACTTGGCTTAAGTCGTTCTGAAATGCCCTATAAAACATTGGTGATGGGAATATTAATTTCACCGATGATAGTGCCGCTCATCATATCTGCTGCTGGTATGTTTTTCTTTTACACAGAGATTGGGCTCGCCTCTACTCACCTCGGTGTTATTTTGGCACATGCGGCATTAGCGACACCCTTTGTGGTCATAACAGTAACGGCCACATTGGTTGGTTTTGATCAGAGTTTAACTAGAGCCTCTGCCACCTTAGGTGCCTCGCCCACCACGACTTTCTTTAGAGTTATTGTTCCACTGATTTTACCGGGCGTGATTTCTGGCGGACTGTTTGCGTTTGTTACCTCTTTTGATGAAGTGGTAGTGGTTAAATTTGTGGGAAGCTATGAGCAGCGTACGATTCCTTGGGCAATGTTTTCAGGTATTCGAGAGCAAATCAGTCCAACTATTCTTGCTGTTGCGACACTATTGGTTATCTTTTCGATTTGCTTGCTGACTGTAGTTGAATTGTTACGCCGAAGAAACGAGCGACAACGTGGATTAAGTCCGGCTTAGATGACTGATGTATTAGTGTGTTACTTCTATTCAACAACCGTTGCTGTTATTACCCCAGATTGAAGTAAGATTTCTCGATCAGGATACCAAATTCCATTATTTGGGCTTTTAAACATTTTCTGAATAAAGTGTTCGGTAATATTTTTTGATCGATACACTTCACGATCTTTTTCTTGCTCGTCTTCTACATTATAAAAGCTCCGAAAATTTTGTATATTTTCGGAGTCAAAAGCATATTGATGGAATCCTAGTTTGCCATCTGTACCTAAATAGCGTTTAACGCCACCTATAAATGCGGTTGCACAAGCAGAAAGGCAATAGCGATAACTATAGGTATCAAGTTTATATTGACTGAACAAAGTAGCCAACCCCCTACCTTCATAGACTTGTCCTCCCTTACTTTCGATGACGATTTCTTTTGCATTGGGGTGCGTTAGCAAAAAATCTCGAACTGCTTCCGTTACACCAAAATCTAGCGTTCCATTCAAGATGATTTGTTTATTGTCTTCATGCCACTGAATATTATATTGTTTAGGGTTTGCATTAGATTGAAAATCGTTCCAATTTTTTTCAAACATAATTAATTGAATCTGACCTAGAAAGTGAATCATGATGGCTGTCAACCCAATGACTACTGTTACCTGCACTGAATGCAAGATAATGGGCTGGCCGTAGTTTTTGAAATAATGTTCAGCCGATCGTAAAAGGCCGATGATTTGCCAAGGAATTATCACTAAACCCGCCGTAAGCTGGTATAAAAACAAAGTGGAAACCTGTTTGGCGTAACTTGAAGAAAATTGTTGTAGACAAAATGAACTGAAAGCATGAAATATTAAGCTGAAAAAAATAAAAATAAACCAAAAAGAAAAACTTAGCGAATATTGGCCACGCCAATGTTTACGAATGAACGTCATTCTACTGGATGCCAGATTCACTTGGGTTATCGATCTTATAAAAGTTGAGGGTCACTGAATTGTAGCTTTGCTTTTTGCATCTGAGTTTTTAAACAATCAATAAACGATTGGCCAACAATTGAAATTGGTTTATCCGTTGCCCAGATAATGGCAAGATCAAAAGTAACCGTAGGTTCAAACTTTTTAACGACTAAGCTGTCAATATTTTGAGAGGTAATAGTAAACGGATCGACTAGGCCAATACCTAAACCATTTTGCACAAATTTTAAAGCAGTATGAAATAAACGAGTTTGATATTGATTATTCCATACGCAGTTCTTGGCGGCAAAAGCTTCTTGTAATCGGTGATAAGTCATATGTCCATCGCCAAGTGTGACTAGTGGTTCGCCGTCAAGATCTTCAGGCGTAATGATGGGTTTATTAGCAAGAGGATGGTCTTTAGGAATAACGCAAAAACATTCATATGAAAATACCTCACCCGCTAGGTTGTCGTGTCCTATGGGTGCTTCAGCGATCCCAATTTCAGTCAGATGGCCTGACACTAATTCCTGAATCATGATTGAGGAGCGAGTCTGGAATGAAATGTTAATTTCTTTTTTATCTTGAACAAAATGCTTAATCTGATTTGGAAGAAAAACCATCGAAAGCTCTGGTAAAGCGGAAACTTCAAGCGTTCCGGCATCTAGTGTTCGGATAGTTTTTGCTTTTCGACTCAAGTGTTCGAAACTTGCTATGACCGTTTTAGTTGAGCCCATCAATCGCTGGGCCTCGGGTGTCGGGTGAAGACGCCCACTAAAGCGAATGAATAGTGCGAAACCGAGCTCGTGCTCTAAACTGCTAATTAGATTACTAACACCGGGTTGAGAAATACCGAGGCGCTTTGCCGCCTGAGTGACAGTGCCAGTATCCATTATGGTATGAAAAGCTTGAATTTGTCTAAACTGTAACATGCTTGGATGCTATCACTTTTTATGATGGGGGATACATAAAATTATATTATTCGGAATAACACACTAAGCATATAATTATACTAGTTAAGGTCTATATTAAAGAACATGAACACCTCCGTTATGAGTAAAAAATATGAGTAAGTACTCGATATTTTCGCTGGCGCGAAATGCAATGAGCTTCCACCAAAATTGGGAGAAGGTATGGCGTAGTCCTGAACCTAAAAAGCAATATGATGTAATTATTGTTGGTGGCGGTGGACATGGACTCGCAACGGCTTATTACCTAGCCAAAGAACATGGTATCAAAAATATTGCTGTGCTTGAAAAGGGCTGGATTGGCGGTGGTAACACGGGACGTAACACTACAATTGTGCGTTCAAACTATTTATGGGATGAGTCAGCACATCTTTACGAGAAAGCGATGAAATTATGGGAAGGACTTAGCCAAGACTTAAACTACAACGTCATGTTCAGTCAACGTGGGGTCTATAATCTAGGACATAATTTGCAAGACATGAGAGACATTGAACGTCGGGTTAACGCCAATCGTTTAAATGGTATTGACGGTTATGTTGTCGGTCCAGAAGAAATTAAACGTGCAATACCTGCCCTAAATGTTGATGCTGGTTGTCGTTATCCAGTACTAGGTGCGTCATTTCAGCCGCGAGCGGGTGTTGCTCGGCATGATGCAGTTGCCTGGGGTTTCGCTCGGGGCGCTGATCAATATGGTGTAGATATCATTCAAAATTGTGAAGTAACTGCTATCCGACAGGAAAATGGTGAAGTGACGGGTGTTGAAACGTCTAAGGGTACAATTTTAGCAAATAAAGTAGGTGTTGTAGTTGCTGGCCATTGTTCAGTTTTAGCTGACATGGCTGGTTTCCGCTTGCCTATCGAAAGCCATCCTCTACAGGCTTTAGTATCTGAGCCAATTAAACCAGTATTAGACACCGTGGTAATGTCGAATGCGGTTCATGGTTACGTTAGCCAGTCTGACAAGGGTGACCTAGTAATTGGTGCGGGTATTGATAGTTATACTGGTTATGGTCAACGTGGCAGTTTTTCTGGCATCGAGCATACGGTTGCAGCCATCATTGAAATGTTCCCTATTTTTAGCCGTGTCCGAATGAATCGTCAATGGGGCGGTATTGTTGATACTACACCTGACGCTTGTCCAATTATTGGCAACACACCAGTCAAAGGTCTTTATTTTAACTGTGGCTGGGGTACGGGTGGATTTAAAGCGACTCCAGGTTCAGGTTGGGTATTTGCCCATAATGTTGCGACAGGCGCACCTCATGAGCTGAATGCGGCTTTTGGGTTGGATCGATTCACTTCGGGCTTTTTAATAGATGAACATGGCGCTGCTGGCGTTGCTCATTAGGAGATTTTGATATGTTATTAATTGAATGTCCGTGGTGCGGTGAGCGCGACGAATCCGAATTTTCTTATGCTGGAGAAGCGCATATTGCGCGCCCATTAGAAACTGAAAAACTGAGTGATGAAGAGTGGGCAAACTACCTGTTTTTACGTAAAAATACAAAAGGCTTACACCGAGAGCAGTGGAACCATGCCGCTGGTTGCAGACGTTACTTTAATGTCGAAAGAAACACGGTTAGCTACAAAATAAGTGGTAGCTACAAGATAGGCGAGCAGGGCCCTGTAGGAGACGAGACATGAGTCAGTCATTTCGTATAGCGCACGGTGGTCGAATAGATCGTGACAATCAGCTGAAGTTTAGTTTTAACGGTAAAACATATACGGGGCAAGCGGGTGATACGCTGGCGTCGGCATTGCTTGCTAATGGCATACACATGGTCGGCCGTAGTTGGAAATATCATCGACCACGCGGTATTTTAAGTGCTGGTGCTGAAGAGCCGAATGCGATTTTTCAGCTTGAGAAGGGTGAGAAAACGATCCCAAATGCTCGAGCTACACAGGTTGAACTATATGATGATTTAGACGCTTCTAGTGTTAACTGTTGGCCAAGTCTTGATTTTGATTTGCTATCAATCAACAGTAAAGTGAGTCGAATGTTACCGGCAGGCTTTTACTACAAAACATTCATGTGGCCTAAATCTATGTGGATGAAATATGAGCATATCATCCGCAAGGCGAGTGGCCTTGGTAAATCACCTGAAGTCAATGACACCGATCGTTACGAGCATAGTCATCGTCACTGTGATGTCCTCGTTGCGGGTGGTGGTGTTGCCGGACTAACCGCAGCATTAGCGGCAGGTCGAGCTGGAGCAAGGGTTATTCTAGTTGATGAGCAGTCTGAGTTTGGTGGCATGGCGCTATCAAGCCATGACAAGATTGATGGTCAGCCAGTGAGTGAGTGGATCCAAGCCGCTGTCGCCGAGTTACAAGAAATGCCAGAGGTAATGTTGTTACCACGCAGTACTGCTTACGGTTACCATGATTATAATTTTCTCACAATTAATCAGCGCTTGACTGATCATCTGGCCCTTCATAAGCGAAAAGGTGGACGTGAAAAGTTATGGCACATTCGGGCTCATCAAGTTGTGTTAGCGACGGGTGCAATGGAGCGTCCTTTGGTGCATTCTAATAATGATCGTCCAGGCATCATGCTAGCATCTGCTGTTTCGACTTATGTCAATCGATACGCGGTAAAGCCTGGCGAGAGAGCCGTTATATTCACTAATAATGACAGCGCCTATCAAACTGCGCTCGACTTAAACGCAGCAGGTGCTCAAGTCATAGCAGTCGTTGATGCACGAAGTCAGTCATCAAGCGAACTGGCTAAAATGGTTCGCAGTGCCGGCATAGAAGTAATGAATAGTAGTGCAGTGGTCGATACCACGGGTGGCAAGCGATTACAGTCTGTTCAGGTAATGAGCTTATCGAGTGATGGTCAATCGGTCAGTGGACAACGTAGGACACTGAGTTGTGACTTGCTTGCAGTATCGGGTGGTTGGAGCCCGGTCGTTCACTTAAGTTCGCAGTCTGGCGCAAAGGCCGTTTGGAATGAAGAGGCTGCGATGTTTATACCTGGCAAACCCGTCCAGTCACAGGCGTCTATCGGTTCAGCGAATGGCACGCTCGAGTTGAAACACTCATTAATCGAGGCAGTCGATGCAGGAAACGCAGCCGCCAGGGCTTGTGGTTTTGAGTCCAGTATGAAAGCGCCACAGTCAGATGCTGTCGACAGCGACCCTATTATGCCGCTATGGTTAGTACCTTCAGATAAAGAGAAGGGACGAGAGCCAAAAGCCTTTATCGATTTACAGAATGATGTTGGGTCTGCCGACATTGAACTTGCTGCTCGCGAGGGTTTTCATTCTGTTGAACACGTCAAACGCTATACCGCTATGGGTTTTGGTACGGACCAGGGTAAAACTGGCAATATTAACGGCATGGGAATTTTAGCCAAAACATTAAACCAAACGATTGCAGAGACAGGCACAACCACCTATCGGCCTAACTACACACCCGTGACTTTTGGTTCAATGGCTGGGCAAAACTTAGGTAGTCGCCTATTTGATCCGGCAAGAAAAACAGCAATGCATGGTTGGCATGAAGAAAATAGCGCCGAATTTGAAGATGTCGGTCAGTGGAAGCGTCCTTGGTATTATCCCAAGGCAGGCGAAACCATTCATGATGCCGTCAATCGAGAATGTTTAGCGACCCGTAATAGTGTCGGGATTTTAGATGCGTCAACCCTTGGAAAGATTGAAGTCAAAGGTAAAGACTCAGCTAAGTTCCTCGAAATGATGTACACCAATAACTGGATGAAACTGCCTGTTGGAATGGCTCGCTATGGATTCATGCTGGGTGAAGATGGCATGGTAATGGACGATGGTGTCACCATTCGTTTAGCCGAAGATCATTTTTATATGCACACAACATCTGGCGGTGCCGCCGGTGTAATGAGCTCCATGGAGCGTTGGTTACAAACAGAATGGCCTGAGATGGAAGTGTTCCTGACATCTGTCACTGACCACTGGGCAACCGCTGCTGTTGTTGGGCCGAATAGTCGAAAAGTCGTCTCAGCCATTTGTGATGGCATTGACTTTAGTGCTGAAGCCTTTCCGTTTATGGCATCACGCGTCGGTAAAATAGGTGAATTGGAATGCCGGGTTAATCGAATCAGCTTCTCTGGTGAACTGGCTTATGAAGTTAATTTACCGGCCAACTTCGGACGTTTCATGTGGGAGAAACTGATGGAGGCTGGTTCGCAATACGACATCACACCTTACGGTACTGAAACAATGCACGTACTACGTGCTGAAAAAGGCTATGTGATTGTCGGTCAGGATACTGACGGTTCTGTGACGGTTGATGATTTAGGTATGAGTTGGGCGGTGTCAAAAACTAAGGCAGACTTTCTTGGTAAACGTTCATTATCCCGCCCAGACACAGCACGTAAAGACCGTAAGCAATTGGTCGGCTTGTTAACTGAACTGCCCGATAGTGTGTTGCCAGAAGGTGCCCAACTAGTTAATGACCCAGGTGCAGCAACTCCAGTACCGATGGTGGGTCACGTCAGCTCAAGCTATTACAGTGCTTGTTGTGGCCATTCTATCGCAATGGCGCTAGTAAAGAATGGGCGTCAGCGAATGGGTGAAACTGTTTATGCACCGTTATCCGATGGTCGTGTACTAAAGGCAACCATTACCAAACCCTTATTTTACGATAAAGAAGGAGCTAAATCTAATGTCTGATTTATTCCAGCAACAAAGTCCCATCGTTCAAATTAAGTTGAACGAAGCAAAGGCTAATCAACCCTCAATCCGGGAGATTCCATTTCAAGGGTTCTTGAATTTACGCGGTAAGCCAAACAATCCAGACTTCATGACTGCGGTTAAAAAAGTGCTCGGTTGTTCATTGCCTATCAAAACCAATACTGTTGTCGTATCGGGTGACTACAAAATCTATTGGTTAGGACCAGATGAATGGTTAGTAATAACGTTGACTGGGCAGCAAGCTAAGGTTCAATTAGAGTTGATATCAGCATTAGGCGATATTTTTTCGTCAGTTGTTGATAATAGCAGTGGCGTGACCCTGATAAATATTACGGGTGATAATGCAGCTAATTTAATTGCCAGAGATTGTCCGTTGGACTTACATCCTAGTGTTTTCAAGGTGGGTCAATGTGCTCAAACTCGGCTTGCAAAATCGGCAGCAATGATTGCACCCTTACTCGATGGATCAGGATTTGAATTAATTATCCGTCGAAGCTTTGCTGACTATTTATTGTTGTGGATGCAGGATGCTTTGATAGAATTCGAGGCTTAACACCGCTTTAAATGAGGCGGGATTGAAATCCCGCCTATCGTTAGTTTGAGTCAATGACAAAACGTAACTAACCCAACCCAACCCTAAGAGTAATTACTCACACTCCATGGGTTCGGGAATAGCCATTAGCTTGAGGTGGTTGCCAACCAACTAGTGTTGATTCATCTGGTTTGTAAATCTCTACTAATAACGGATAGCAAGCTGTAGTGTCATCCGAATGACTGCTGCCACAGTTGCCGCCAGGACAGGTGGATAGCGCACCAACCAAATCAATTTCAGCAAAAAATTCAATAAAATCACCTGGTCGAACCGGGCTAGCTTTCATGAAATACTGGTGTGTATCATGTGTAAATCCCGTGCACATAAATACATTTAAAACGTCATGAATATGAGTTTCGGCTTCATCAAGGCTCATATTTTTTGTCGATGCCAGAGCGCGCGTCAAATTAGAGTGACAGCAATGATGATAATCAACATTGTTTAATAGGGTATTAGTGTAAGGGTCACATCGAGTGCCAATCACATCGTGAACACCTGCACCATCTTCATCCCAGCCATACCAGTCTAGTGTATCATGGGTAATTGTTGCCAGAGGCCGAAGGTTGGGCAAGTTGCTCCAAAGGCGATCACCTGTACTAACGTGGCTGGCATGGAGTTGCCTGGTTTTACCGCTAAAAAAACGTTCAGTTAAATCATTGGCGTTCCATAAGTTGAGGTCACCAACCTGGGAGCCTTCAATACTGACGATGCGAAAAAAGTGACCCGCAGGCACATTGAACGTAGAGGCATCTCGCGGTGCCACCGTGATTTCATCGCATTTTTTCATTGATTCGCGAGCCCGCTCATATAAGCCATGATCATAGACAGGTAATTTGTCTATGCCGTAGCAGATAATTGGTTTCTCTGAACGACGTTGCTCGGCATCGACTGGTGGTGGGTTCAATTTAGGCATTATGATTCAATAGTGTTAATTGCTATGATCGATTATGGATTGAATTAGCATTAACGCAATGCATTGTTCTAATAGAGGAGAGTTTTATGGCGTAAAAAAAAACCATAAACCCATTATGTTGAGCACAGTTACTCTCGTAACCTCGGCATTAACTCAACCAAATTACAAGGTCGAGTTCTGTGATCCAATTGAGCGTTAATCAACTTGGTCCAAGCATCCTTGCAGGCTCCTGGCGATCCGGGCATGCAAAACAAGTAGGTGCCATTAGCAACGCCGGCCAGCGCACGTGACTGCAATGTGGAGGTGCCAATCGTGTCGTAGGACAGGTTACGAAACATTTCCCCAAAGCCTTCAATAGTTTTATCAAACAGCGGAGTGACGGCCTCTGGAGTGCCATCACGACCAGTAACGCCGGTGCCACCAGTGGTGAGAACAACGTGAATAGATTCATCCGCTATCCATCTTGATATTACTTCACGAATTTGATATTTGTCGTCAGCTACAATTGATTTCTGTGCGAGCTGATGACCATCTTCGGTTAAATGGCGAACTAATAAATCACCTGATTTATCGTTCGATGCCTCGCGTGAATCCGATATGGTTAATACCGCAATATTTAAAGCAATGAATTCGCGTGTTTCACTCATAAGTATTTTCCTTGGTCGAAGGTGATGTGACTATCTGTGCAATTCTGTACACTTAGTTTATCTTTATTTTGGATTCTGAGAAAGCGACAACCGGTATGCTAATAAGTATTGCTCGATAAAGCTTTAACCTTTTTCTTCAACAAACGCTTCACGTGGGATATCAATGAATACTCTTGAAAAAATACTTCGCCAAGCTCAATTGCAACTGAAAACCATTGTGTTAGCCGAAGGTGAAGATATTCGTGTCATAAAAGCCGCTGTCCGTGCGACTAATGATGGCATCGCAAGCTGTATATTGGTTGGCAACGAGGCTGCCATTAAAAAAGTGGCTGCCAGTGAGCAACTCTCACTGAACAATATTCGCATAGAAGACCCACAAACCTCAAAACAGTCCGATGCCTATGCAAAAACACTATTGGCCCTGCGTGAAAAGAAGGGCATGAAAATGAACGTTGCCCGCAAGCTAGTAAAAGATCCGCTGCACTTCGCTGACCTCATGTTGCAAGTGGGTGAGGCCGATGGCTCAATTGCTGGTGCTCGCTATTCAACGGGTGACCGAGTTCGTTCAGCGTTACAAATCATTGGCATAGCACCCGGCTACAAAACTGTTTCTAGCTTTTTTCTCATGTTATTCGAAGCATCGCATCACAATCCAAAGCGAGCCATGATATTTTCTGACTGCGCTATGGTCATTGATCCGACTGCCGAACAGCTTGCTGAAATAGCACTCGCAGCCGCTGGCAATATGACCCATTTTTTCGGCACTCAGGCGCGAGTGGCTATGTTGTCCTTCTCAACCAATGGAAGTGCCAAACATCCGTCCGTTGACAAGGTTCGAGCAGCAACTGAACTTCTTAGGCAACATAATTCAGCGCTGTCAGTTGATGGTGATATTCAACTCGATGCCGCCATTGTGCCATCAGTAGCAGCACAAAAAGTGCCTGATTCAAACAACAAAGGAGATGCAAACGTACTGATTTTTCCTGACTTGAATGCAGCTAACATTGGTTACAAAATTGCACAGAGACTCGGTGGTGCTGAAGCTATCGGTCCGATAATGCAAGGATTAAATAAACCGGCTAATGATCTATCGCGCGGTTGTTCTTCTGATGATATTTATTATCTAATTGCTTTAACTGCCGTGCAGTCTCAGGAATCAAATAAAACTTAGTTACTCGTGCAATAGTAATTATCTAGATAGAAATCAATTAGTAATGATATGTCCGTACAATTTCTGTTGGTGAAGAATTCTATTAGCGCTAACTATTCTTGAAGTAATCAAATTAAGATTATTATAATTTTTAACTAAATCTTTTTAACAATATATCCCATTGTTTAATCACGTTGGATAGGCGAAATTTACTGTCCAGTTGAACGATTGGTCGAGCGCCTTGATGCCAAGCAATTAGTTTATCTACAACTTGTTTTTGATTGTTTGCATCCACTAACTGGCTTTGATCTAAAAGTTCTGAAGCTGAACCGAAATCATGAGCAAGCACCGGTGTTCCAACTGCATTTGCTTCAGCATAAATAAGTCCGAATGTTTCAGGAAACACAGATTGTGGGTAAAAAACACAAAGCGCACTTCTGACATGTTGAATGATCTCGTGTTGAGGTAGGCAACCAATGAGTTCGACACCTGGCATTTTTAATTGTTGTTCTAGCTTAGGGGCTTTCTTGCCTGCTCGGCTTCGATATCCTGGGTTTGCGATTAATAGTCTTAAATTAGGAATTTTTTCGCGCGCTGCTTGGAAGTGTTCTAGAACTTGTGGCAAGCCTTTATGTGGAGAACTAAAGAAAACTAGTTTATTGACGTCAACGGGTGTTTTATCAGGTTTTAGGGCGTCTGATATTGGGTTGTATACAAAGCTGACAGGCCAGTCGGCAGGTTTAACCCATGCATTTTTACTCGATATTCTTTTAAATTCGTTACGAATTGCAGCAGCACAATGACCTTGGTGAGTTAAAGAAACAGCGACAACTCGACAATTGTTTTTGATAATTTTATTATTATAAAAGATACTTTTCACCGCTAAGAAATCATGCGCCCAGAGTAGAACCCTGGAGGTTTTGAATAATTTGATGAACAAGTCCAATTGCTTTATCTTGCGCATCACAATACAAACGTCAATGACGTTTTGACCAGCAAGCTTTTTCATTACATCATTAGTGATGAAGTTAACCTGGTGATCTTGAAAACTTTGATCTAAGTTAATTTGATTAATATAAACTGTATTGGATTTAGCAAGTTCTGTGGCAATCTTTATTAAAGTCGATTCGCTACCACCAGTCGCTTGGGTTTTTAAGGTCGATAGGCTATAGGGTGTTCCCTTGTATGCCCAATCAATAAATAGAATATTCATATTTTTATTATTTTTAAACAGTATTTATTTTTCTAAAGGGCTCGCCATGCTTACAAAAGAACACATCGGCCCAGAACAAAGCATGATTACCCAATATTTTTTTAGTTCAGCCATATCAAAAATAAAAAACCTGCGTTTATTCCTAAAGTAAATTACCTCTGCCATAAGCTAAGGTCTTTGTTGAATTTGAGCATACTAAATCCCAAAAAAATATCTGCTTTGGCAGGTAATGCGTTTCTTCTTCTTATTTGAACTTGAATATTTATTTTACTGCTCTCTATTTAACTCAAACATCTAAGTGAATACCCTAGCTGTTGTCTAAGTGGTATGTAACTCATAATTAACGCTACACATTTGTCTATTCTTGCGGTTCAATTTAAATTAAATAGTCCGCTGCATTCCTGGCTGAAAATTGTAACGCGACATTTATCCGACAACTTTGATAGTTTCATAATTTTGAGATTTTTTATTCAAAAATGTTAACTCTACCTTCTTTCCAACTATTTTCGAAAGCGTAAAACTTAACTTTGGCTTATGTGTCCGCTCAAATTCATCAACCATTTCCAACGGTATACATAGATGATCACAAGGGTAATCGTTTTCTATTCGGTAAAGAGCATAATCAAATGAAAGTAACTTTTCTATGAGCTCTTTGGAACTGTAACCAAGCCCGACTTTACTTTTTTTGAAAGGAGTATTGCATGAGTCCCAATGTTTGAACCAACATCTAATACAACAGAATTTTCATTGATTAAGCACTCAATGATTTCTTCAAAGTGAGGTTCATTTGATCCGTTTGACAAAGCCAGTTGGTACAAATAGTCATTTTCAAAACCACAAAATGTACCAAATGAAGACTCGTTAACCACTACGTTTGGGGCTGGTTCTGTTGCTTTTAATATCAATTTATATATGGCACTAAGGGGTAACTTAAACAGCGCTGATAGCCGATTTGCGAATCTCTTCGATTTGTTTAATATTTTTCCCACTACTTCATCCACCCTTTTATTAAAACGCCCGTCAACATCCCAACGTTAAGGCAAAGCTCATTGCATAGTTCTTTCAACCTTATTAGTGCTGCGATTCCTACTCGCTTCTTTTTTTTAGCCATTGGCACATTTAACTGCGCGATGTAAGAATTTAATGCATCGTAGCTCTTCATGCCACTTTTCCTTTGGTAGGTAATGATTGGTTTTTATTATAATTTGGCATATGGCTTTAAATTTACAATTGAAGTTATTTTGCAACTAGGTAATGAGTAATATTTTGATTGCTTCATTTAATTCATCGCTACTCAACGAGAGCTATCCTAGCTCTAATGTTAAAATTGAAGGTAACGTAGCATAAGGTTTGGTTTATATAGAGCATGCAAAATGATATACGCTCTGTATTGTAACAAGACTTAATATTACGCACCATCATACTGTAAATAGTAGGTAATTGACTTTTGAACATTCTGTGAGACTAAGTTCGTCTGGGTATGGAAGCTGCGTTAAGTCTTTTTATTTTCAGAGTCAACGAAACGTTAGGTCGATTGCTTCATTACCCTATAAAGCTTTGCCTCCGAATAGGTTCATTTTAATTTAGAGCTGTTCAGATCAAGTGTGTCATTTAATGAATATGCCGACAACGCTTTGGACATTCTGGGTCGGTTTTAATGGTGTGGCATGGCAGATGAATAGACTTATTTGTATCACAGGGCCGATTATTATGATGCTGGCTATGATCACAGTATCGAATCAGGAATGACGTTTAGTGTTGAAAATTATATCGGTGAAAAAGATGGAAATGAAAGTGTGAAATTAGAGCAGCAGGCTTTTGTAACTGAAACGGCTAACAGGTTCATGTCGCAATTTCTTTTGACGTTGGAGAATCAGGAAAAGCCAGTTAAATATTATAATTAGCTGCCACGGTAAGGGCAGAAATTGTAAGGTTAAGGCAACAACTCGACAAGTCTGAATTAAGAATAAAGTACTTTTAGAATGCTGCAGCAAAGTCTTTGATTTCGAGTGTCTTTACCGTGCATTGGCGATAAGTTTTAGCTTTAATCGTCTATCTGTATCATTCAATACTTACCTAATGAGCTCGAATAAAAGCCTGCAAATGAAACAAATGCTGCGCATCAACATAGCGATATTCAGTCCCAACTGGACAGGATAGTCTTGCCTGACAACCTTGACGATTACAATCAGAACTAATACTTAGTTTCAGATATTCTGCGCATTTGGAAACATCATAACCATTGCTCGTGAAGGCTCCTACTGGGCAGGTATTGAGGCAAGGTTGCTCTGTGCAACTGATGCAGGGTGAATCAATAGCAGGCTCTAATTCGGGTAGCGCTTGGTCCAGAGCAAATATTAGCGCAAATCGATAAGCATGCCATAGTCCGTATTGTGAACTTATGAGCAACCCAATTGGAGATTGTGCCAAACCTTCGGCGCGCTTTGCCCATTGTTGAAATGGAAAATACGGTGGCCCATCGGAAGGGAAAAGAGGGCTAATATCCAGTTCTTTGGCCAACTGTGCAGCGACTCGTTTACTCCATCGGTCGAGCGGATCGGGCATGCCATCGGCATACTCCGCTGCGCTAGAAAAATGTGGCCAGAATGAAGAGCCAATATTGCCAACCAAGGCAATTGTCAGATTATTATTATTAGCTAAAATCGAAATTGGTTGAGTTAGAGTGACAATGTCACTTTCATTTAGAGCAAAAAAACCGCGTGAATGTAATCCGTATGGCTTTAGCGCTAGCTCTAAATCAACAACTTTCATCCTTAAGTCTCAGACCGCCAATGGCAAGCGGGCCCAATGGCGGTAGCAATAATGACCGACTCTAGAAATAGCTCACCATCGATGTCATCTTTAACATGGGTATTTTCATAAGTTAAAGTCACTTCTGGATTTTTAGCCCCAGCACTGACTGCTTTCGATTTGGCTTCTTCGAAAACCATTGCTTCGGCACATTGCTTGGCTTCTTCCAGGGTATCAAAGGTTTGTGGTTGGTCATTATGAAATAAACGAAAAATGCCATGCATAGGCTGAGTGACGGTGACTTGTGACCGCTGCACGATACTGCCCATTACGGCACCAAAAGCATTGGCGACATCGGCATGCTCGGGTAGGTGTAAATCAATGTGCAACCTATCGGCCACCTCACGATAATAACCAGAAGCAGGCGCACCGACGGCAACAATCGGGTAGCCTTTGGCAAATTCGAGTTTAAACAACGGATTGTCTTTTTCATGCTGACTTTGATCAAGCACCATTTTTGTCAGTAGTTCGGTGACGGATTGAGTTCGACCGACTCGAGTTAAATCTGATTCGTTTAAACCCACTTCAATTAGTAAACGACAGATGGTGGCATTTACCAAGTCATATACTTGATTACAGGCGTTTTGAACGTCGTCAGCTGGCCAACTGCCAAAGCCATAGAGATAACGCATTTGACGCATCCAGATTCGGGCCGATAACTCAGCGCCTTTAGAACTCCAATGGGAGTTGATACCAAGAACATGAACAGCATCGGTTGGAGTAAAACCGCTATAAATAGCCAGACCCAATCGTTTTAGGCGAGCCAAAGCACGAGCATATTCGCGGTTTTCGACCACAAGTGAATCGAGCTCAACCGGGCCATCGCCTAATAATTCCCAAGCCTCTAATTCGATTGGGCTTAACTGATTCAATAAAGACTGGTTATTTTCTAGGCGCATGACAAAACGATTGCTTCGCGCACTCACCATGCCAGATAATTGTGTTTCTAATTTAGGAATTATTTCTGGGTGTAAATGTGCGAGTAGACTGGTTGGCACAACTCGTCTAGGTCCAATATTTAAGCCTTTGTGACCGCCAAAGCGAATTTCGCTATCGCCACCCAAGCCGATAGAACTGACACGCACTGCTTCGACCATTGGCTGCCAGTCACCAATCATTGCGCCATCCGCACAGAGTTCTGGTTGGCCATTGGTAACTATTGCAATATCAGTAGTGGTACCACCCATATCAGCCACAATGGCATTTTGCAATCCACTCAATTGACAAGCACCAATGACACTCGCTGCTGGACCCGATAGCACGGTGCCGATAGGTTTTTCGATCGCATTTTTTAAGCTAGCAAGTGAACCATCGCCTTTTACAATCATTAGAGGTGCTGCAATCTTATGTTGATCCATTACTTTTAATACCGACCCTATCAACTCTTTAATTGGCGGCACCATTCGAGCATTGAGCGCAGCAGTTAATGCGCGCCGGGGTGCGCCCAAGCTGGAGGCAAGTTCATTCCCACAGATTACTGGCATATCGGTTAATTCAGTAACCAACGCTTTCAAGCGCACTTCGTGGCTAGAGTTTCGAGTACCAAATAGGCTCGATATGGCAAAGGCTGACACCTGATTCTTGAGTCTCAAAATGGCCGCACGGGCCACATCCTCACCCAACGGTTGTTGCTCAACGCCTACTGCATCGTAGCCACCGTCAAGGATGACAACAAACTGTGCTGGCAGTATGTCGAGTAAACCACTTTGTTTCACTTGAGCGTCATTATAACCAGGTAGCAATACGCAAACGGGTGCACCCAAATCTTCAACCACCGAATTAGTCGTCAATGTGGTTGAAAGCGATACCATAGACACTTGCTTAAGTTTGTCAGTGGGTAATTTTGCAATTACTTCTCCAATACCAATCACCAAATCAAAGCGTGTCGTCAAACTTTTCTCAGCAGCGATAATTGTCTTATTATCATCGACCAGCACTGCATCGGTAAAAGTGCCACCGGTATCAATACCCAAACGCAGCGACATACTTTAATCCTCGGTTAGTTTTAGAAGTTACATTCAAATAAGATAAGAATTTATAGAACTCAGCGCTGCAAGGGGTTGGTAATCACGACTTGGAAATGCTGTTCAGCGACAACTATACGGATGAAGGGGATAATCCAGTAATTGGGTAATTGGTGTTTATTTTAGCTTGGTTTTTAGTTGAGTCATTATCAATTTTGTTAGATCTACCACTTCACTTTTAAGCCGCTATACTGGGTTTGTTATATACATTGATATCGCATGTGAAATGACGGGTTTTTTTTTATAAGATTTAAAAGATACACTCTGACTGCCACACGTTGCGCTTGACCCTATGCTGATCCTTAACTTTTCGGACCCATCTAACCTTTATAGGGTCTAACGTCTATTCAAATTGTATAAAAATATTTGACTCAGAGTTGAGTTTCCATGCATTTCTATGTCAATGGCAATATCCAAACTTTGTCCAATAATCAGCGCTTTATGAGGAACGTTTTATGAGTAAACGCTTGCAAGAACAGGTAAATCTGATTACCGATACGCTTGAGAAAAACTCTGATAGTAGTGTTTCAGGTTTTCTTGAGTCCATGTCACCGGCAGAAATATCCCGAGTTATGGAGTCGCTGCCGCTAGATTTGAGACGCCCTTTTTGGGAGCAGGTAACGCTCTTAAAAAAAGGAGAAGTACTGCTAGAGCTACAGGGCATACTTCGTAGGAGTTTGATTAAGCAAACGGATGAAGACGAGCTGATCGCCTGTTTGTCAGTCATGCAAATGGATGAAATTGCTGACCTAGACGATGATTTACCCATGTCCGTCGTGAGTGCCATGGTGAATACAATGGACATCCAGCGACGCGAACGTTATGAAAAAGTTAAACTCTACCCAGATGATGTTGCGGGTGGGTTGATGGATGTAGACGCCACGGCGGTGCGTGGCGATGTCTCTTTTAGTGCGGTTTTTCGTTATTTACGTCGCCTGCGTCAGCGTGAAGGTTCGCTGCCTGAGCATCTTGATAGTTTGATGGTCATCGATCGACATAACCGTTTTATGGGAACGTTACCTTTGAGCCATCTTGTTTCATATGATGCCTCGACAACGGTGAGTGATGTGATGATTTGTAATGTTGTCGGTATTACGCCTCTGACTTCAGCGCTCGAAGTGACTCGAATCTTTGAAGATCAGGACTTGCTGTCAGCACCAGTGATCGATGATAAAGGTTATCTAGTTGGGCGTATAACCGTCGATGACGTTATCAACGTCATACGTGATCAGGCTGATCGCGAAGTCTTAGGGCGTGCTGGTTTAGATCAACATGAGGATATGTTTGCGCCAGTCATCAATAGTTCGTTACGTCGTGCGATATGGCTTGGTATTAATCTACTGACGGCCTTTCTGGCTGCATGGGTGATTGGTTTATTTGAAGGTTCTATTGAGAAAATGGTGGCACTGGCAGTACTAATGCCGGTGGTTGCTAGCATGGGTGGTGTGGCGGGAAGCCAAACACTGACGCTAGTGACGCGGGGTATGGCACTTGATCAAATTAGTCGACGTAACATATGGAAACTGGCGGCACACGAACTCGCTATCGGTGGATTTAATGGTGTCTTTTGGGCTGGTGTGGTCGCTATGGTTGCATACTATTGGTTTAATGACTTAAAGCTGGGGTTAGTTTTTGGTGCAGCTATGTTGATTGTTATTTTTACTGGGGCCTTAGTTGGAACATTTATTCCGTTAATATTAAAACGAATAGGCGTTGACCCTGCATTGGCGGGTGGAGTGGTGTTGACAACGGCGACCGATGCCATTGGTTTTTTTGCGTTTTTGGGGTTAGCCACGATCATGTTATTTTAACACCAAATGAGTGAGATAATTATGGGCGTTGTGGTGAAAAGAACTAGATCATCTATATTTTAGGCGTACGGCGTGAAATGTTATTCAGATGTAACGCTCTTGCAACATAAAGTCCGCCAGCGGTAATTAAGATTATACCTATCCAAGATAAGGCTGAGGGTAGGGTATCAAAAAAGAGATAACCAAAAATAACTGCGGATACAATTTCAAAATAAGTGAAAGGTGCTAGGGTGGATGCATCGGCATAGATGAATGCATAGACTAGTAGAACCTGATTAATAGTACCGGCAAAGATCAATAGTCCAATATATAACCAAGCTTCAGTGGGAATTGGTTGCCATGCGTTTGGTAGTAAAATCGACAGTGCGGCAGTCGCACACAAAGCGCCAAAAAAAGCTGTAATAAGGGGGGGAGAAATAGCACCAAGCTTACGATTCAGAGCCAATTGTATGCTGACAACTATGGCGCAAATAAAGATATATACCGTACCAATATTGATCTGATTAAATTCGGGTCGTATGACCAGTAATACGCCCAAAAAACCAGTGACGATACCAACCCAAACAGTCCAGTTAGTGCGCTCACCAAGGAACAGCACTGCGATAATCACCAAGAGAAAAGGGTAAGCATAGAGAATAGCAATTGCATCTGCGTAGTCGACCGTTTGTGAGCCAATCACAAAGAATGACGTGCCACCCGCCATAGTTAAACCCCGTATTATTTGGACTATTGGCCGTGCAGGTTTTAATCCTTTAAAACCATATCTCCAAATCAAATAGGGAGCGAGAATAATGCTCATGCCAGCAAACCGAAACCAAGCCACTTGAGTTGCAGAGATTTGGTCGCCGAGGATTTTCATTGTTACCCCAGTAAACGCAGCAATCGATACGCCGAGCATGATCATGATAATGCCACGTGAGTGGGAAGCTCTTACGATTTGATTGTTATGACCGGTCATCAAGTGATCATAGTCTAGAAGAGATAATTTTTGTAATGATTAAGTAAGCAGCCTAATAAACGTTTATCTACGGTGTAGATAAAATTGAGTAAGCTAGCGCAAACCGGACTAATTTTTGGCGAATCGATAGGGAGAAATGTCATGAGCTTCGACACCCATAGAAAGCATTTCGGCGAATAAGTTATCCTCGTGATAAAAAAGCCATAGCGAGATCAAATGCTGAAGAAATCATATTGCTGATGACACCTTGGCCGGTAAGCTGGAAAAGATCTTCGACTATGGGGTCATAGCTGACAGTTGGTATATCGTCTGGTTCAAAGCTGCAACTTCGATATCAGCGACGTCTACTTCAAATGTCGCTGCAGTGGCGGATATGCTAGCACCGGTAATTATAAATATTGTTTTACACATTTTCTAAAGTTACCCATTAGATGTCTAAAAAATCGCTAGCGGGACAAAAAGCGCCCAAATCATACCGATATTAATAAAGATAAACTCGCTTTACTTAAGACTGTTGGCGACAGCAAGTAGATATTAAAAAGCTGCAGGCTAAATTCAAATGACTTTAATTCTATAGTCTGTCATTATTAATTATGGTTTCAAATTACGGAGTCCTAAAGTGAGTTTTAACGTTCTGACCGCAGAAGTTTTTCATGAGACAAATACCTTCAGCATACATAAAACAGATGAGGCTGCATTTCGCAGTCGATTTTTTCTATCTGGCGAGGCAGCACTCAAAGAACGAGGTGATGCCAATACGGAGCTTGCTGGTTTTTTAGATGCTAGCAATGCTTATAATTGGGACATGACGCCTGTTTTGAGTGCCAATGCAGGCCCTAGTGGCAAGGTAACAAAGGCAGCCTTTGATTGGTTTTGCGATCCAATCGTCGCAAAGGCTTCTGATGGTGACTTTGACGGTATTTTGCTTGCGCTTCATGGCGCAATGGTGCTGGACTTTTGTGAGGATGGTGAAGGTGAGCTATTAAGGCGAATACGTCAAGTAATCGACCGATCCATACCTATCGCCATTACGCTTGACCTGCATGCCAATGTCACCCGTCAAATGGTTGACCTGGCTGATATTATTGTCTCATTCAAAACCTACCCGCATATAGACATGCGTCAGATCGCTCGTCAAGCGGGCGATATTCTAGAAAGAACAATGGCAGGCGCTATCTCCCCACGTACCGTCATGGCTCGTGTACCCATGCTCGAGGAGGTTAATGGTGGGCGCACAGATATCGGCCCGATGGTTGAACGTATCGAGAAGGCACTCGACTATGAAATGGAACAAGATGTCTTTGCGGTCAGCATCAATGCGGGCTTTGCGAGTGCCGATATCAGTGAAGTTGGACCAACTGTGTTAGTCACTGGGCAAGGTGATTTTGATGCCCACCAAAACTTTGCACAAACAATGGCTGATGACATCTGGGATAGGCGCGACGATGTACTTAATCGCTATTGGAGTGTTGAGGAGGCAGCCCACCATGCCGCTGCCTTCGAACCTATAAAGGGCCCGCTGATCATTGCTGACTATGCTGATAATCCTGGTGCTGGTGCTTATGGTGATTCAACTGCACTGCTTAAAGCCTTGTTAGCAGTCAACATAAAAAATGCCTGTTTTGGACCCATAGTTGATGCGGGTATTGTAGAGCAACTGAATCGCTGTGCTATCGGTTCAGTAACTAAAATTGCGCTTGGTGGCAAGACTGACCCGATGTTTGGCGGTGGGCCATTGGTGGTTAATGCAACGTTGAAATTGCTGTCCAATGGTGACTTTGTCGGAGACGGACCGATGATGGCTAGCCTGAAGGATAGCTTTGGTGCTTTGGCCGTTGTTCGTGTCGGTGAGATTGATATCGTCATTACCACGCTGGCGCGACAGATGTTAGATCTTCAACAGTTCAAGGCATTCGGCATAGAGCCCGAGCAAAAAGCGATCGTAGCGATTAAATCGATGCAACACTTTAGGGCAGCGTTTGAGCCAATTGCAGGCGAGATAATTATTTGTGATAGCGGTGCACTTTGTACACCGCAGTACGATCGCCTACCGTACAAAAATGTGCCGAGACCTATTTTTCCGCTGAACACTCGTTACTAATAAGCACTAAACTGGCAATATTGGACCTTGTCTGCACAAAATAGCATACCGTATTTTTTAGTCTGAACTGGTTATCTGAGTTGTTTTTAAACTAAGGATCAAGCTGGAGTGAATTAGCAGCCGTATTATAGGGTTCGTCTTCAGTGAATCCTGTATTACACAGTCACCGTATTCACTTGATCTAAAGGTTTTATTACTTTAAGAGACCTAACAGCTGCTGCAATAAGTGATATTAATAGTAAGCCAAATAAAAGTTTAAGCGTTAGAGCATTCAATGCTCCACCTCCACCTCCACTGGCCGTTGTCGTTGCAGTGACAAGTTCAGTCGATGATGATTTTGCTGGATCAGTTAAAAAATCTGTCGTTGGATATGAATTTCCACTCGTCGAAGTTATATTAAGGTCTGCATCGGACAGGTCATAAAAAATATTATCGCTACAACCAACCCATAAACGCGCTTGTGAATTGGCCTTATCAGGAATGTTTACCGTTTCAGCATTATCATTAGGCGTCGAGAGCAATAAATCGGTAATACCATAGGTGCTCTTATCAGCAGAAAAGGTATACAATTTAATGTCGACATTTGCGCAACTGACTGGGGCATTAGTGGTGCCAGCTATATTCCAGGTGACTGACTTCACTGTAGGCGCAATAATTACTTCTGTAACAGCTTGAGAAGTAATAGCAAAGGGTCCAGATACTGAATCAATTGTTATCGCAACATCGTCAGTACCTTGTCCCGTCCTACCGTCACGAACAGTAACCCGAAAATTAAGTGTTCTTGCAGTGGTAGGCAACGTTTCACCTCGCGCGTTCATTGTTGTTGTTCCGCTTAACTGTGTACTTAAAGCAGTGAAATCTCGTGTATTAGTTGTATAAGGAACATAACTCCTAAATAGAGGGTTGTTGCCTTGATCGGTTCCTATTGAGCTCGAGGTAGTTGCAACCGTACCGGCATCCATTTGATCCCATTGGTAACTGAGGGTATCTCCTGTGTCAACGGCACTCGCCGTTAGGCGAAATGGCGTGTTTTTTGGAATAGCTCTATCAGCTCCGGCGTTAACACTGGAAGGATCCGAGTTTGCAGGCGTTATCACACCATAAGTAGCGCAGGATGATCCGCCTCCAGCTACATAAGAATTCATTTCTGCTATTGATCCCGCATGGAAAGTCGCGTCACTACTAAGCGTTATATTTTCATCACCACAAATGCTGGCATAAGCCATTATCGTAGAGCCGCTACCCGGTTCAAAGGCCGTTAATGCATTTCGGTTTCCGCTACCACATGCACTCGTACTTCCATTAAACGTATGATTAGCAGAAAACTGATGCCCAATTTCATGTGCGACATAATCGATGTAAAAAGTATTGCCAGTCGGGTTGGTTAGGCCTGTAACGCCTCCAGCTTTAGAGCCATTTGTACATACGACGCCTAATCTTGCGAGTCCACCACCACCCGTACTGAATATGTGACCAATATCATAATTTTGGCTGCCAATCGTCGAATCAACCTTAGATTGATTTTCGTTTATTAAAGCACTCCCCGAGTTATTGGTAAACCCAAAATCAGCTCCAGAGTGCTCTATAATCGAGCTATTGTTGGATACTAAGTTAAGGTAAACTCCAAGATCACTTTCGTAAATTTGATTGACTCGATTAATTGCAGTGTTAATTTCTGCCATTGCAGCGTCTAAAGTGCCGCCTACTGCGGTAACATATTCTGATGTTGCTGAAACCGCTATTCGGTATGACGTTAAACTGCCGGAAACCCTTTGTAGCGGTGCGCTGCGACTAAAATTTGAAACTTTATTGTCATTCTCGGTCAAGCTGTGAACACCGCATTGAAAGTTTCGCACAGAGTCACTATTTGAATCTGTGCGAAACTTTGACAGATAACGACTAGGGTTAGCAGCATAATTAATAGGGTCTATAAACACTCTGCCCTGAGATGTCATTAACATGCCACGAAATCCATTAGGGCTCATATCGACACGGCCAGATGCCGAAGGGTCATCAATGCCATAGACTTTGTAACTTTTTATCTGAGGGAATTCATCCGCTAGTCCATCTTCCATGCTAGGAGATTCAACAATACTGAATTTTGCCAAACTGCCGTCTGGCATAGGGAGGCTAATCATGTCACTTGTGCCGCGAACTTCATTAGGAGCGCGACTCAACGTGGTTTTTAATAGTTGGTCATTAGCATCAAAAACATGAGACGAATTAACTTGCTACGCTGATTTAGCTAGCAGATTGACATTCTGCCAAATATTATCTTGCGAGGACGCAACATTGAGGTTTAGGAGCAATGAAAGTATTACAATAAGCCCAGTATTTTTTTTGTTCATCAATATCATCAGGGTTGTTGTGAAATATGAGTAATAATTTGTCTAGCGGTAGGGAGCCGATAGGAAGAGTTTAAAGTATTTAGACTTTTGCATACTAATCTCGATCATTGATAAGATTGTATATGACTTTTATTGTTTTTTCTAACGTCGACCCCTATTCGTAAAGCGTTCTATAAACAGCTTTGGTTTTTAACTTCTGAGCATAACTATAGCCTATCTATGAAAGTTCATAGGTTGTGTAGCTTTGTGCGATTTTTATGATTTTGGGCTTCAGGAATAAGCTGGCGAGCATAAAAAAGCACCACACTAGGGTGATGCTTTTTTGCTACGATATTTTAATCAATTTTACATGTTTGGATAGTTTGGCCCTCCGCCACCTTCTGGAACGGCCCAGTGAATGTTTTGACTAGGATCTTTAATGTCGCAGGTTTTACAATGGACGCAGTTTTGAGCATTGATTTGCAAATGTGGTTTGTTTTTAATTTCGACAATTTCATACACACCTGCCGGACAGTAACGTTGCTCAGGCGCATCGTATTCAGCCAGATTAATCTCGATTGGAACGCTATCTTTAAGTAATTTTAAATGCGCAGGCTGATTCTCCTCATGGTAGGTATTGGATAAAAATACCGAAGACAATCGATCAAATGAGATTTTCCCATCGGGCTTGGGATAATCAATTTTTGGGTAAGCATCTTTATGGCCAGTTTGCTCATGATCTTTATGATGGCCCATTGTCCAAGGCGTTTTGCCTCTAAAGATAAATGATTCCAATGCACCATTAATTAAACCGAGCCATAGGCCTTTGTTAAATCCAGGGCGAATATTACGTACTTTGTATAGTTCACTCCATAACCACGTTTTCTTTAATCGATCGGGGTAGGCCGTCGCTTCGAGCGCTGTACCTGGGGCCGCTTCATCGTATTCGACTGGCAATAATTCGAATACGGCTTCAGCAGCAACCATTGCACTTTTCATTGAGGTATGCGTGCCTTTTATTTTGGGTACGTTGAGGAAGCCAGCAGTGTCACCAACGAGCATACCACCTGGGAAGGTTAGTTTTGGAATCGACTGGAAACCACCTTCTGAGATTGCTCTTGCACCATAAGAAATACGTTTGGCACCTTCAAATAGGTTTCGAATAGCGGGATGCGTTTTGAAACGCTGAAATTCTTCAAAAGGACTGAGGTAAGGATTTTTATAATCGAGACCAATAACAAAGCCTACCGATATTTGGTTGTCGGCAATATGATAGAGAAATGACCCACCGTAGGTATCTGACTTGAGGGGCCAGCCGATGGTGTGTAAAGTACTGCCTTCCTTATGCTTTTCGGGTTGTATTTCCCATAATTCTTTAATGCCGATACCGTAGGTTTGCGGCTCGACGCCATCACGCAAACCAAAAGTCTTCATCAACTCACCAGAGAGTGATCCCCTGCAGCCTTCGGCAAAAATTGTCTGGCGGCCAATTAACTCCATGCCCGGTTCAAAGTTATCAGTTGGCTCACCATCCTTACCAATACCCATGTCACCTGTCGCCACGCCGCGCACTGCACCGTCATCATCATAGAGGATTTCTGCGGCGGCAAAGCCTGGAAATATCTCAACACCCAGCTCTTCGGCTTGTTCTGCAAGCCATCGGCAAAAATTTCCCAGACTTATAATGTAATTGCCGTCATTATGCATCTGTGGTGGTGTTGGCATTTTAATTGAACTAGATGCCGTGAGATAACGAAATTCATCCGATGTAACGGGTGTGTTAAGCGGCGCACCTCTTTCTTTCCAATCGGGAATAAGTTCATTTAATGTGCGTGGTTCGAGCACGGCACCGGATAAAATATGCGCGCCCACTTCGGAGCCTTTCTCAAGGATGCAGATGGTGAGGTCACGTTCTTGCTCTTTAGCGAGTTGTGCTAAGCGAATACCAGCCGTTAGTCCTGAGGGACCGGCGCCGATAATGACCACGTCAAAACTCATTGATTCTCTTTCCACTTCTTGCCTCTCTAACAGTAATCTAATAATTTAATCAATGCTGGCTCCCAAACTGTTTAATAAAACTGGCTGCTGGAGCAAAAATACAAAACAGCATTATAAAGTAGTTAAAACTAAATTCATTAGTAAAAAGCGGCTTTTAAGGTCGCTTTTTTTATAGATCTCAAGCAGTCTTCTTATAGGTAATGACCAAAACATCCCGATAGGCTTCTTGCGCGGCAACTTTCTGAGTGATGGGTGTGACGCCGTGATAGACCTTGTGATCGTTGACAATCGCCATGTCGAAAGTATCAAGCAAAGTGAATTCACCCACCAGTTCGTGGTCTAGGTTGTAAATAGTGGTTGCACCACTTTTAATATTGACTCGATTGATCATCACTACAATAACAAAGTCGACGCCATCACGGTGAACGCCCTCAGGCGTTGGATTACCTTTTTGACCATCTCTTGCTTCGATTCGAAATTGATGTAATTCAATGTGCCATTGGCTGCTTCCAGCCATTCGACTAAATATCTGCCGCCCAAAATCAAGTAGAGCCATTAGCGAAGGGCTTTCGATTAGATCGGGCATAATTGGAGCAAAATATCGCTCAACCCCACCATTTAACTGGTTATTGTCTTCAGTTTGGTAATGCGGTTGGTAAGGCATTAGTTGCGGTTTTGGTGCTTGCTGTGTAGTCTGAAATACGGCATGACGACGTTTACGGTATCGCCCGCCGTCAGCCATATATTGATCTTCTTCTAGGGTATTCCAGCTATCGACAAATGAGGGATCATCACCAATGGCTGTTTTGGCAATCGAGCTGAGTAAATCAATAGCCTTGGTAGCTGAAAGGCTGAGAAAGTCTTTCTCACGCAGTTCTTCGATAATATCATCAATTTCGATGTCGTCACCGATCTGTAGGGCGTTTAATTCAATTGCATTCACGGCTTAGGCCTGCAAAAAATGAAAGGTCATTCTACTGCAAAAAAAGGCTGGGAAGCCCAGCCTTTTAAAGTTTTTCCAATATATTTTGCTGATTAGCTTGGCAAATTAGTAATTGCGTTATCAATAGCGGTGATGATTTCATCAATATCGTCTTTGGTGCAAATTAAAGCAGGGCTCAAACATAGCGTATTGTTGTAATCGTTGAGGCTTCGATTAGTTCGACCGATCATCACGCCTTGCTTTAAACAATCCGCTGCGATTGCGGCTGCAACAGATTCATCAACAGGCTCACGTGTCTTTGGATCTTTAACCAAGTCAGCACCTAGAAATAAGCCCTTACCTCGTACATCACCAATAATTGGGTGCTTTTGTTGCAATTCGTGCAAACGATCTAGAGTGTAATGGCCCATTTTTGTAACATTGTCGAGCAGGTTTTCTTCTTCGATGATGCGCATGTTTTCTAGAGCCGCTGCTGGGCCTGCGGTACAACCACCAAAGGTGCTGATGTCACGAAAGTAGCCCATTTTGTCAGATGGATCGGCGAGGAATTCCTTAAACAGGTCCTCAGTCGTTGCAGTAACGGAAATAGCCGCGTAACCACTGGCAACACCTTTGGCCATGGTGACAATATCTGGCTTCACACCAAAATGTTGATAACCGAACCACTTGCCGGTACGGCCCATGCCACAAACCACTTCGTCTATATGTATCAACACACCATATTTTGTGCAGATTTCTTGAATCGTCTCGAAGTAGCCTTCGGGTGGCACAATAACGCCACCACCAGCAGTAATGGGCTCGAGGCAAACAGAGCCCACGGTATCGGGCCCTTCACGCAAAATTATCTTTTCTAACTCGCGTGCTGCCTGAACACCAAAGTCTGAATCACCACCATTCGGCGAACGATAAGCTAGGCAATGTGGCATCTCTACGAAGCCAGGCGTGTAAGGACCATATTGATCTTTACGTTGAGCTTGGCCGGTAGCCGATAGAGCTGTAATGGTCGTACCATGGTAATCACGATCACGATAAACAATTTTATGCTTCTTACCATCATTTTTCATATGGGATAATTGGCGCACCAATTTGAAGCCTTTTTCATTGGCTTCTGACCCTGAGTTTGAATAGTAAACACGATTCAGCCCGGGCATTTTGTCGATTAATTTTTCGGCAAATTGTGCGCCAGGAATACTACCGGCTGAATTTGCGAAGTAACACATCTTGGTTAGTTGATCGCGTACCGCGTTAGCAATACTTTCACGGCCATAGCCTACGTTTACTGTCCATACACCACCAGAGACGGCATCAAGATATTCCCGTCCGTTGATATCCTTGACGCGCATGCCCTTACCTTCAACAATCATCATAGGGCCAGTTTCTTGCATTGGTTTGTGCTGACTGAGATGATGCCAAACGTGGCTCTTGTCGCTGTTTACTATTTCACTAATTTCATTTGGTTTCATGAGATTCCCCGTCGTATTCCATCGTTTGTCAGGTAGCCCTTAATCAGCGCTATCAGATCTAGGTTGTTTCGTTATTCAGTGCCACAATTTAACGCCATATTACTACTTAATATGTAGGGCTGACGTCTTATTGCAAGCTAAAATGATTTTGCCCAGCTACAATAGAGCCAGAGCCTATTTATTGATGATACCAACTGGTCTACTTAAAACCGGACAATTACTGAATTGAGAGTTAAAAACCAACATAATCAGCAAGAAAAGATCATGTGGCGTAGCTTATTCGAGCTATCGAATAACCGCAAGATGAGTTATCAGCGCCAATTACGCGAAATGATCGTCACCGCTATCCTGGATAAAAAACTACCGTTAGAAATACCACTGCCTTCGTCACGTGAATTGGCGCGGCATTTAGGTATTGCGCGTAATACAGTGGTGTTGGCCTATCAGCAACTGATTGACGAGGGATATCTAATATCGCGTGAGCGCAGTGGCTATTATATCGACCAAACCTTGTTAGGTGGCCGAGTGAATCATCATCAGGTGACAGAAAAGTTAAATGATGTGCAGCCTAATTGGAATAAACACATCAAGTATCGACCTTCTCAGCAACAAAATATTGTAAAGCCGTCCGATTGGCAAAACTATAGCTATCCATTTCTGTCTGGTCAGCTCGACCCTAAACTATTTCCGGTATCGGATTGGCGGGAGTGTTGTCGGCAGGCACTGAGTGTGAGCGACATTGAGGATGTTACGCCTGATCATATTGACACTGACGACCCTTTACTCATTGAACAAATTCAGGCGCGTATCTTGCCGCGCCGAGGCGTTTGGGCGTCACGTGACGAAATACTGATTACAATGGGCGCACAGCAGGCTGTTTATATTCTCGCTGACCTACTTATTAGCAAAGACAGTCGTATTGGTATGGAGAATCCGGGTTATACCGATGCGCACAATATTTTTTCGCTTAAATCTGAGCAAGTCATACCTCTGGCTATCGATAACGATGGTGTCGTGCCTGGTGCTGATATGAATAGTTGTGAATTTGTGTTCGTTACGCCTAGCCATCAGTCACCGACCACGAGCACCATGCCGCTAGCTCGGCGTAAACAGCTCCTCGATGATGCTGAAAAGCATGATTTTTTGATCATCGAAGATGACTATGAGAGTGAGATCAACTTTGTAGGTGAGCCGACACCGGCGCTTAAAAGTCTCGATAAACATAATCGTGTGATTTATATCGGCAGCCTGTCTAAAACATTGGCACCAGGATTACGCATTGGTTATATGATTGCATCGCAAGAGCTTATTGCTGAAGCGAGGGCGCTTCGTCGGCTGATGATTCGCCATCCAGCGACTAATAATCAGCGCTTGGTAGCCTTGTTTTTATCAATGGGCCATCATGACTCGTTAATTCATCGTCTGAGTGAAACTTACCGAGAGCGCTGGCAGATTATGGGTGATGCGCTCAACAAATACCTACCCGAATCAACTCGTAAGCCTTCTTTTGGCGGAACATCATACTGGGTAGAGGTGCCTCCTCAGGTAGACACGCGAGAGCTCAAAAAGCGCGCGCGTGAAGTCAGTATATTGATCGAATCGGGTGATATTTGGTTTATGGAAGATAACCCACCGCAAAATTTCTTCCGCTTGGGCTACTCATCAATAGCGTCTAATCGGATCGAGCCAGGCATTAAGCTTTTGGCAGCTTTGATCCATGAAATGCTCTGAATTCCAAACTTAAACTAGGGCTGCAAAGCCGGTATTGCATCTTTATCGCTTCGTTTATGGTCCAATTGGTATTATGAAAAGGTCTTTTCTGGTACTACCGCAAAACTTCCACGAGATTATTGTGACATAAATATAGTCTGATTAATCATTTTTTTGAGATTTCAAGTCTCAATTTCCTATTTATTTATGGCTGGAAATCTTAAGATGGTGTCACTATGAAATTTTTTTTGTGGTTGCTTTGTAGAGCCAAAATCAAAGCCCGACTGGCTATTTCAGTTAGGCCTTACTTAATCACTCATTAAACTTAAATCAAAATTAAGGAAACGCTTATGAAAATGACTCCAAGTGAAGCCTTTGTAGAAACAATGGTATCAAATAATGTTACAGACATGTTTGGCATCATGGGTTCTGCATTCATGGATGCGATGGATATTTTCGCGCCAGCTGGCATTCGATTAATTCCTGTAGTTCACGAGCAGGGCGCGGCACATATGGCCGACGGCTATTCACGTGCATCGGGTCGTCATGGTGTTGTTATTGGCCAGAATGGCCCGGGTATTAGTAACTGTGTAACCGCTGTTGCCGCTGCTTTTTGGGCACACTCACCGGTTGTTGTTATCACACCTGAAACCGGCACAATGGGCATGGGCCTTGGCGGATTTCAGGAAGCCAATCAACTACCCATGTTCCAAGAATTCACTAAGTATCAGGGACACGTTAATAACCCAAATCGTATGGCCGAATTCACGGGTCGTTGTTTTGATCGCGCTATGTCTGAAATGGGGCCAACACAGTTAAATATTCCTCGCGATTATTTCTACGGTGAAATAGATGTAGAAATTCCAAAACCACAACGTCTGGACCGTGGTGCTGGAGGCGAAACTAGCCTAGCCGAAGCAGTAGAACTTCTTGCACAAGCCAAGAACCCAGTAATTATTTCTGGTGGTGGTGTTGTTATGGCTGATGCCGTTGAGGAATGTAAAGCATTAGCGGAGCGCATAGGGGCTGCGGTTGCAAACACTTATCTACATAACGATTCTTTCCCTGCAAGTCATGAGCTTTGGGTTGGACCATTAGGTTACCAAGGTTCAAAAGCGGCAATGAAATTGATAGCCAAAGCGGATGTTGTGTTAGCGCTTGGTACTCGTCTTGGACCCTTTGGTACTTTGCCGCAGCACGGCATGGACTATTGGCCAAAGGATGCCAAAATTATTCAGGTTGATGCTGATAATAAAATGCTAGGGCTAGTGAAGAAAATTTCAGTCGGTATTTGTGGCGATGCAAAAGCCACAGCAGTAGCCCTACTTTCACGCATTCAAGATAAAACTCTCGCAAGCGACGCGACTAGAGTGGATAGACTTGCCAACATCGCTGTTGAAAAAGCAGCATGGGAAGATGAACTCGACGGTTGGATTCATGAAAAAGATGCTTATAGCCTAGATGTTATTGAAGAGCACAAGAACGAAGAAGGTAGCTGGTTACACCCACGTCAAGTATTGCGTGAACTTGAAAAAGCAATGCCTAAAGATGTCATGGTATCGACCGATATCGGTAATATTAATTCAGTGGCAAACAGCTACCTGCGTTTTGAACGTCCTCGTAGTTTCTTTGCTCCAATGAGCTTTGGAAACTGTGGTTATGCGTTACCAACCATGATGGGCGCGAAAGTTGCTTCACCGGAACGCCCTGCAGTTTCTTACGCTGGAGATGGTGCTTGGGGTATGAGTATGATGGAAACCCTTACTTGTGTGCGTCACAACATTCCGGTGACATCGGTTGTATTCCATAATCGTCAATGGGGCGCTGAAAAGAAAAATCAGGTGGATTTTTATAACCGCCGGTTTATTGCTGACGAACTCGAGTCAGAAAGCTGGGCAGAAATAGCTAAATCAATGGGTGCAGAAGGCATTACAGTCGATAAACTTGAAGATGTAGGTCCGGCATTCAAAAAAGCGCTCGATATGCAAATGAACGAAGGCAAAATGTGTGTACTCGAAATCATGTGTAGCCGCGAACTTGGAGATCCTTTCCGTAAGGATGCACTGGCAAAGCCAATTCGTTTTCTGGATAAGTATAAAGATTATGTTTAAGTTCTTATATAACGCCTGAAGATGCAACGGCATCTACTTTTGAAAAAGTAGGTGCCTTTTTTTTAATGTGATTTCTATAAGAAGGGTCATGGCCCTGATTATAATTGCATAGGTTTTTCTCACGGAACCTATCATTTATAACTATACTAGATTTTATTAATACCGTGGACATAGGTTTTAGAAGATGTATATTCGAAAATGATAATTTGTTCAATTAAGTAATCATTTAGAATTACGCCTGAACTTGGTGCAAAAATCACAATAAATATGGTCTGTCATCCAAACGACATAAAAGCTGGCTAAAATTATAAAAAAATGGCTCAATGTTAGAAAAAGATTTAAGCGCTTTAAAAGTTAGACTTATCAAATCAACAGCAAAACAGGAGAGAAAATGAATATTACTAAACTCACATCGCTTGCCAGTGCCGGTGCAGCCGCATTAATACTGACAGGTTTGCCTTTTGCTACAGTTAATGCTGCAGGCTGTCCTGCAGTTACTGTAGCAAAAGACATGGGTATTAAAGGCGAGTATCCACAACAATTTGAACTCAGTGAATTTGAAAAACTAGCAAACTGTGAATTAACATTTAATAGTAATCCAGATTCAGATGATTTTAACAGCCGCATTTATGGCAACCCTAAACTGCCGTCGCTTACAGATCGACTACCGACAGAACCTTTAGTAGTTGCACCTTACGATAACATCGGACAATACGGTGGCACATTTGATGCGCTGTCAAATGCAACCGAATCGGGCACCTCAGACTTCATGGCCGTGCGTCATGTCAATCTAGTGCGCTATTCGGACGATCTTGAAACTATCGTTCCAAATGTAGCCAAAGGCTGGGAATGGAATGAAGACTTTACTCAGCTAACGTTTTTCTTACGTAAAGGCCATAAATGGTCTGACGGAGCACCTTTTGGAGCTGCAGACGTTAAGTTCTGGTACGAAAATCTGTCAATAGACACGAATGTTCGTGAAAAGCCTAAGGACTATGTACTTGTTGGTGGTGAGCCGATGACAGTCGATGTGATTGATGAACAGACAGTGCGTTTCAATCTTCCATCTCCGAAACCAGGTTTGTTGTCACATTTTGCCAATCATTATGCACAAGGTTTCCAGCCCAAGCATTTTCTTGGTCAGTGGCACCCAGCGGTTAATCCCGATGCCGATGCAAATGCTCAAAAACTTGGTTTCGAAAATGGTTATGCAGCTATTGCAGCCTACTATGGCAGCTCTGACTGGATGGATACAGCGACTCCAATGTTGACAAACTCCGATAAATTAGATGTTTTGCCAGCACATGCGGCACCAACATTGGAAAGTCATATCGTTGTTGCAGAAAGTACTGAAGGTCGTCACTTTGTTGCTAACCCATATTTCTACATGGTCGACACTGCTGGTAACCAGCTACCATATATAAATGAGCAAGACGAGTTATTTGTTCCTACCGCCGAAGTTCGCTTGCTTAAGTTAATGAATGGTGAAGTCACTTTCAAGCAACAGGCATTGAATCTCGACCATGCGCCTCTGTTGCTAGAAAATCAGGAAAAAAGTAACTTCACTGTGGAGTTGAAACCTGAAGTTGCAATGTCAACCTTTGCTTTTAATGTAACTTCTGAAGACCTGGAAAAGCGTAAAGTTTTCGGTAATTTAAAGTTTCGTCAAGCAATGTCTGTAGCAATAGACCGTGATGAAATTAACGAAGCGATCTTTTTTGGTACGGGTACTGCTCAGCAATATATCGGTTTTTCTCCAACGCCATCTTTTGTCGATAAGAAGTGGACTGAGTATTACGCCCAATTTGATCCAAAGCTAGCCAACACATTGTTGGATGAAATCGGTTTGAAAGACGTCGATGGAGACGGCTGGCGCGATTTGCTTAATGGCAAGCCGTTGGTATTGAATCTTCAGGTTGCTACCCAGTCAATGTCAATCAAGCAGGTCGAGCTGATTGGTCAGCACTGGGGTGCTGTAGGCATCAATAATACGGTTAAGGAAGTCACCACTGATGAATTTCGTTCGTCGATGTCATCCAACCAACTCGATGTTACGATGTACTTAAAAGGTCAACCGTTGGCTGTCATCCTAGGTATTTCTGAGTTATTTATTCCGCCTTACGATAACTACTTCAACCAGAGAACAGCTATGCTTTGGGGCGAGTATATCGACTCGGATGGTGCTTCTGGTGTGAAGCCACCTGCGTACGCTTATGAGATGATGGACGATATCAGTGCTTTTCAAGGGGCAACAGCAGGAACTGCTGAATCAAATCGATTGGGCCAGAAGCTGGTAAAAAACATGACCGAGAATCTGCTATTCATCGGTACTGTGAAATCGGTTTCTCCAATTTATCACAGCAACACCTTGAAAAACTTTCCTGAGTATAAGACTGCATCTTATTCCTACTACAGGTCTTATCCATATCGTGGCCCTCAGTGGTACATTGGAAAGTAACAGCCTTTTTTAAATGATGATTCCATCCACGGTTATCTTCCATAGATAACCGTGGACTTTTACTGTCTACAAGTTATGCTCAGGCAGCATTGCTAAGAGGAATCCAGAAAAAAATAAGCAAGGACTTAGACAAAAATGCAATTCTTTCGCTTCGCTCTCACACGTGCATTTTTAGCGATAGTTACGCTAATTATGGTCTCCCTAATCGTTTTCAGTTTGATGGAACTCGTGCCTGGTGACTGTGCCGAACGCTATCTCGCTTTCAAAAGTTCTCAAGGTGGTGCAATCACAATTGCAGACATCGATGCGGAACGAGTGCGTCTTGGGCTGGATCGGCCTTATATGGTGCGATGGGGAAGTTGGATTGTTAACGCTTTTCAGGGAGAATTTGGCAATAGTTGTATTTTGCGCGTCAATATCGCACAGCTGCTGGGTGATAAATTCTGGATCAGCTTGTGGATATGCCTAGTTTCGTTACTAGTGGCTTATATGATTGCTATTCCAATTGGCATTATTTCAGCCACCTCTAAAAGTCCATGGTTAAACAACAGTCTTAGACTCGTTAGTTATCTTGGTCTGGCGCTGCCAAATTTTTTACTAGCGCTCATGATTATGCTGTTTTCGACGGTTTATTTTGGGGACACTTTAACCGGACTTTTTTCTAAAGAGTTTCGTGATGCGGCCTGGTCTTTTGAACGGGTTATGGATTTTCTGTCGCGAGCCTGGTTGCCTGTGTTTATTTTGGCTTGGTCGGCAACGGCATTTGCCATTCAAACTGTACGCGCGTTAATGTCTGATGAAGTGGGTAAGTTATACGTTACAGCTGCAGCAGCACGAGGGGTTAGCGGTCGCCGGTTGCTTTGGCGCTATCCTGCACGGCACTCCCTTGGGCCCATCATCAACTCGCTTGGGTTTGATTTAAACCGAATTTTTAACGAACTACCGATCGTCGCGTTAATTCTAACCCTCACGGAAGCAGGGTCCCTTTTAATCGAAGCGTTGGCCTTGTCTAACGACCAGCAGTTAGCGGGAGCAATAATCTTTATGCTAACTGCGAGCATTGTAGCTATCAATTTTGTCACGGATATAATCCTCGCGCTCACCGATCCGCGCGTTCGTCGCAGCATCCTGGGGTAAGTTGAGATGACCGTTACTACAAATAGTACTACTGCTAATGTTGACGTGAAGGTTAACCAAAAACTCAAAGAAGCTTACTTTACTGCTTCTCAGGGCCAATTGATTTGGACACGATTTAAAAAACAAACAGCTGCCATGGTTGGTGCTGGCGTGCTCATCGCTTTAATTTTGGCAGGGATTTTTGCGCCCTTCCTGACACCTTATGATCCAACGATTGACGGACGTAATAAAGACTACGTCTATGGTGCGCCGAATGTTCCATCATTCTGTGACAGTAACGGCTGTTCTCTTAGACCGTTCATTTATAGCTATAACCGGACTCGCTCGATCAAAACAAATTTTCGCTGGGTTACCGAGGTCGACACGGACGCCCGTCGCTATCTGACATTTTTACCCGAGGGGGATAAATATGAACTTTTAGGGATGACCTTTACAACCCATCTATTTGGCGTCGATACCGGTAAGATCCATTTGTTCGGTACAGATTCAACAGGTAAGGATATCTTTTCGAGAACATTTCATGCGATCAATACTTCTCTTGCTGTAGGCACGATCGGAGTTTTTATTGCTTTTGTGTTAGCGCTGATAATAGGCGGTATTTCAGGCTATTACGGGGGTTGGATCGATTCGGCGTTGCAAATGATGACGGATACTGTTCGAACGATTCCTGCCATTCCACTGTTTATGGCGCTGGCTGCGTTCATGCCCGATACCTGGAGTTCGGAGACTCGATTTCTATTCATCTCGATGATTCTTGGATTTGTGGGTTGGCCAACACTGGCAAGACGAGTTCGAACGCATCTGCTGACCGAACGCAACCAAGAATACGTGCTTGCTGCACAATTGTGTGGTGCTTCTGCAGGTCATGTTATTCGACGTCACCTGTTGCCAAGTTTTACCAGTTATATCATTGTTGATTTGATTATTTCATTCCCGTATATGGTGCTTTCTGAAACTGCGTTAAGCTTTATCGGACTCGGCTTGAAAGATCCGGTCAACTCGCTCGGTGTCATGTTGCAAAACGTCACTGACCCGGACGTTTTGCTGAATTACCAGTGGCATTTTATCCCAGTTTTATTCTTCATTACTTTGGTGCTTGCCTTCGTATTTGTTGGTGACGGCTTGCGAGATGCCGCTGATCCTTATGCGGATACTAAAAAATGAGTCTCCCACTAATTTCTGTTAAAGACCTTACTTTAAGCTTTCGCACCGACGAAGGTTTAGTCAAGGCAGTTGATCAAGTCTCTTTCGATATTGCACCTGGCGAAGTCATGGGTCTGGTGGGTGAGAGTGGTTCGGGTAAATCCGTTACCGCTAAATCACTGATGCTACTCAACCCGGATAACGCGGTTTATGACCCCAAAAGTAGTATTACGCTGAATGTCGACGATAAATCGATTGATGTTTTCTCACTCAAAAAACCGAGTGATCAGATGATCATACGTGGTGGTGCTATTTCGATGATTTTTCAGGAGCCTATGGCTAGCTTTGCGCCTGCTATTTCAATTGGAGAGCAAATGGTAGAACAGCTCATGATCCACTCCACGATGAACTATGCTAGAGCCAAAGAAATTTCTATCGAAATGTTAACTCGAGTTGGTATCCCTGATCCTGCTCAGCGTTTTGGTCAATATGCATTTGAGTTTTCTGGTGGCATGCGCCAACGCGCGATGGTCGCAATGGCTCTATCGACTAAGCCAAAGTTACTTATTGCGGACGAACCAACCACCGCTCTCGACGTTACTATCCAGGCACAGGTCATCGATTTGATGAAAGACTTGGTTAAAGAATTCCACATGGCCATTTTGTTTATCACCCACGATTTGGGTGTTATTGCACAAACGGCTGATCAGGTAGCGGTAATGTATCTGGGTAAACTCATTGAAAAAGGTTCTGTTCGACAAGTGTTACGTAACCCGCAACACCCCTATACTCGCGGATTACTCGACGCTTTACCTAGACTTGACGATCTGGATAGGCCATTGAAAGCAGTGGAAGGTGATATACCATCGCCGCTGGATCGTCCCTCTGGTTGCGTTTTCAATACACGCTGTCCTGTATCACTCGGTAGCGAGTGTGAAACTATAATTCCTGAGTTCACCACTAATAAAGATGGGCAGCAAGTGGCTTGCTTGCTTACGCAGAAAGAAGAGGCCGAAGCATGAATGAACCAATCATCTCGACCAATGACTTATCCGTTCACTTCCCTTTGACAGGTCGTTTATTTGGGGAAAAGCCGGTAGTTCGAGCAGTGGAAGGTGTCAGTGTTGATATTGGTAAGGGCAGTTTCTATGGCTTAGTTGGAGAATCTGGATCAGGTAAAACAACTTTTGGCAGAGCTTTATTACGTGCAGCACCGATTACCCGAGGCTCTGCTATTTATAATGATGGCGAAGTCAAATACGATCTTTCGACAATTAAAAAGCATGAGTTAACCGATTATCGTAAACGCGCTCAACTCATATTCCAAGACCCTTATGCCGCATTAAGCCCGCGTATGACAGTACGTGATATTATTGCAGAGCCATTAGAAGTAATGGGTTTGACTAATTCACGCGAAGAAACAGATGAACGTGTGCGAGAAATTGCCGCTAAGTGTCGTATTAACTTAGAGCATTTACGTCGCTTTCCACATGCATTTTCGGGTGGCCAACGCCAACGAATTTCTATTGCGAGGGCACTCGTTTCAAAACCGAATTTTATCGTTGCTGACGAGAGCGTTGCCGCCCTGGACGTATCGATTCAGGCAGACGTACTCAACCTATTAAAATCTATTCAACAGGATATGGGTCTAACCTTTTTGTTTATTAGCCATGATTTAAGTGTTGTCGCTCACACCTGCGACCATGTTGCTGTAATGTATCTAGGACGATTAGTTGAAACTGCTCCTACCCGCGAACTTTTTGCGAATCCTCGGCATCCTTATACCAAGGCATTACTTTCAGCTATTCCATCACTAGACCCGGATGATCAAGGCAATCCTTTAAAGCTCGAAGGTGAAATCCCCTCGCCAACTAATCCGCCACCGGGTTGTAAGTTTCAAACCCGCTGTCGACATTCAATTGATCTGTGCCGTAAGGAGGAGCCTAAGCTAGATAAGCTAGGTGACGAGCATGATGTTGCTTGCCATCGTTGGAAGGAACTTATTGACTAGTTATAGTACTATCATAAGGCTCATTTTAGCTTCTAACTTCCCACGCAGGATTACCCGTTGACTCATTCTATTGTTGATATTTCAGAAACAGTCCAATGCATGCTTGATACCGCATCAAAAATTTGTATGGAGCATTTTCGTAGCCAAGTATCCTTTGACATAAAACAAGACGATTCCCCCGTCACTATTGCTGATAAAGCGGCTGAAAAAGCGCTACGTGATATATTGGCTGAACGTTTCCCAAAACATGCAATTTATGGTGAAGAACAAGGTCATAGCAAAGGCGAGGGTGGCACTTGGGTGATTGATCCAATCGATGGGACCAAAAGTTTTTTGCTAGGAAACCCATTGTTCGGTTGTTTGGTAGGATTTGTTGAGGACAATATAGTTAAGGCTGGTGGGCTGGCTATGCCAGCACTTAAAGAAATATGGACGGCTGATCGAACGGGATCGACGTTGTTAAATGGTCAGTCATGCCAAGTAAGTCAATGTGTGCAACTAGATCAAGCAAATATTTTAACTTCATCGCCTGACTTTTTTAATTCAGCGGAACTTAAACAGTTCGAAAAACTTTGTGAACATACCCGATATCGTCGTTATGGTGGTGATTGTTATACCTATGCAATGCTCGCTGGGGGCTGGGTTGATCTAGTTGTAGAATCTGGTTTGTTTCCTTTTGACTACCTACCCCTAGTACCTATTGTCGAACAAGCAGGGGGCGTAATTAGCGATTGGCAAGGCAATGCGTTGAACTTGCAATCGGGCTCGCAAGTGATCGCCTCAGCGACGCCTAAGCTACATGAAGCTGCACTGGTTGCGCTAAACTAACTTTTAGTTCAAAAACTCCATCACGACTATTAATTACTCTAGCAAGACACGCCTTAAATAGTATATGTCGCGCTGGCTTGGTACAATTCAGATTGCTTTTACCACGCAAATAGAAATCAATGACAATTCAAACTACCGACATCACTGCCGTCATTCTCGCGGGTGGTATGGGAAGACGCATGGGAGGACTCGACAAGGGCCTGATCGAATTTGAAGGGCGCTTACTAGTCGAAATTTTGATCGATAAGTTACAACAGCAGAATGTTAAAATCATTATTAATGCTAACCGTAATCAATCAGTTTATGAGGGTTATGGATTTCCTGTTATCAGCGATCAACTCAGTGACTATCAAGGGCCTCTTGCTGGTTTTGCTAGTGCCATATCCGCAGTCGATAGCCAGTATATTCTTACTCTACCTTGCGATAGCCCACTATTGAGTGACCAGTATATCGAACGATTCATCAAGTGCCATAATTTACCTGAAAACGAGGGTGCACCCATCAGCGTTGCCTATGATGGAGAGCGTTTGCAACCAGTCCACGCTTTAATTAATGTTGATTTACTCGCAAGTTTGAAGGCATTCCTCGATAGTGGAGACCGAAAAATTGACCGCTGGTATGCTCAGCATGAATTTAACCGAGTTGATTTTTCAGACCAGAGAGACATGTTTAAAAACATTAATACCCCTGAAGACAAACAAAACCTGGCTCTTGGTAAATCAGGGAAATCGTCAAAGTTATGATTTCTGCCAAAATTCCCGTCATCGGTTTCAGTGCCTACAGTGGAACTGGTAAAACAACTTTGCTCAAAAAAATCATTCCATTGCTAAAGCAACGTCAGTTAAGACTTGCTGTTATCAAACATGCGCACCACAATTTTGAGCTCGATCAACCGGGAAAAGACAGTTATGAGATTCGAAAATCTGGCGCCGATCGCACCATTATATGTACGACAACTCGGATGGCACAAATAACTGAGTTTCCGACACCTGAACAAGAGCCGTCACTTCAAGAAATTATTAATTCGCTTAATCCTAATGAATTTGATTTGGTGTTAGTCGAGGGCTACAAACACATTCCATTTACCAAAATTGAATTGCACCGATCAGAATTAAACAAACCTTTTCTTCATCCTAATGACCCTAGCATCATCGCCATTGCTTGCGATGGACCGTTACCTGAAACGTCCGACATTCCAGTTCTGGATATCAATGATGTTCAGCGTATTGCACACTTTATTTATCAGTGTGTTTACTTAAAAACGTTCTAATTCCAACGCCAGCTAAATACCCATCGCTAAAATTACGCCGAGCGCGGCACTCGTTGCAAGTACTGGCAGAATACTCCAGTGGAACCGTAAGATAAGCACGGCACATATTCCCGACATTAAAAGTACACGCCAGTCAATTGAATTAAAAACGGGTACTAAAATTGTAACCGGACCATAGGTTTGAGTTTCAACAGTTTTGAACAACACCTGTAATGAAAACCACAGTGACAAGTTCAAAATAACACCGACAACGGCTGCTGTTATTGCTGCCAAGGCACTTTTTAAACGAGGCTGACGTCCTATCCATTCAAGATAGGGTGCACCCGCGAATATCCACATAAAGCAGGGAACGAAGGTAACCCATAAAGTGATTAACGCGGCGGATAATCCTATCATTAGGCCACCATTACGGTAACCGGCAATAAAGCCAACGAATTCGGTGACTAAAATTAATGGTCCGGGTGTTGTCTCAGCAAGTCCCAAGCCATCCATCATTTCACCCGCAGTTAGCCAACCAAATTGGTTAACAACATCTTGAGCAAGATAGGCAAGCACTGCATAGGCACCACCAAAAGTAACCACAGCGAGTTTTGAGAAAAACTCACCTATTTGAGTCAGTATTGGTAAGTCAAAAAAGTAATCAATGGCGACCAGTGGCACCCACCAGATAAGTAACCAGCACAAAACAGTGAATAAAGTACCGGGTAACAACTCTTTGAGTTGCAGATTGTTTTGTAATGTATCTTCGACCAATACATCAGCGGTTAGGCTCGTTACCGCATCAGATTTTTCACCCCTTAAGAAACCATACCCGGCCGATAGCGCAATCACTAAGGGGTAAGGTACTTCAAGTAAAAATAAACAAATAAAGGCAAAAGCAGCAATGAACCAGTGCTCAGTTAAATAGAGAGCTCTTTTTGCAACCCTAAATAAAGCTTCGATTACAATGATTAAAACGGCAGCCTTAATACCTAAGAACAATGCGACAGTCAGGGCTAAGTCACCAAACATTACATAAGAGATAGCTAATCCGAGAACGATGATTGCACCCGGTAAAATAAACAGTAAGCCAGCCATCAGGCCACCCAGAGTGCCCTGTATTTTCCAACCAGCGTAAGTCGCTAACTGCATCGCCTCAGGGCCAGGCAGGAGCATGCAAAAACCAAGCGCATTCAGATATTGCTTTTCATTTAGCCAGCCTTTTTGTGCAACCACCATTCTATGCATGAGTGCAATTTGTGCGGCAGGGCCACCAAAGGATAAGAATCCTATTTTAGCCCATATCCAGAATGTTTCGACGTAACTTGGTTGGTCAGGTGCTAAAACTTCCAGACTGTCTGTTTTGATTTTCATGGCTTGATGCTAGGTTGTCTAAGTGGAGTAGTGAACTTCAATCTAGTATTGACACATTGCCCATCAGCGATATGTCACTGTGCCGTAACTGTTAATGTCAGGGGCTGAAAAGCAAAGCACCTCTGGGTTGTTCGAGCCATATAAGCAATGGCTGAAAGCGATATCACCACTTCAAGTATCTTCTACAGTCATTGGAAACCGTTGCTGAATATAAATTACACATCAATTTAGCATTAATCAGGCCACCAACTTTAGATGTTTTTGAGTTAATGACATCCATAGCATTTTCTGCGATACCTCCAATGAGAGTATCTGTGCCATCTATTACTTCGTCAAGAATAAACGCTAGTGGAGTTCATTTTAAGAATGTTGTTTTTAAGATTCAATTCTCCTCAACGTCTTCTATAAATATACGGTTTAGTCGGTCGATCAATGCTTGGTCGGCATGTCTGATGCCTGCTAAATTTGGACATTAGCGGTAGTCGCTATTGGGAGTTTTTTTCTATCGAAAGTTAACGTTTTGGGTTATGCGATGAGTATAACTTTAGGTCATTAACCGAGCCATTCTAGTTCTGCAAGTCGTATATTATGCTGTGGGCACATAATAGTTTTATAGCGAAACAATAATCCACATTAAAACAAGTCAAATATAGTGTTTTTGGTATAGAGACATCAGGGCTTATTTAGACGCTATGTTAGAAATAGCGCCTAAGGGATTAGCTCACATTTATAAAAAGCTCACGGTAATAAAAACCTTGTACAAAATCGACATTAAGTTGCGTAGCAAAGTGTAAATCATCAATTGTTTCTACACCTTCTAAAATCACTTTTTTGCCGGCACTATGGGCATAGTTAATTAATGACTTAACTAGCAGCATGAAATTGACATTTAACTTGTTACTTAAGACATATTTGTCGAGTTTTATGTAATTCACCAGTTGGATCACCGCAGTTGAAACCATAGATTGTGGATTACAAACATCGTCGATAGCAGTACGGATATTGTTGTTCGATAAGTTGTCTATCATTGCCAAACTCATAATTGCATCATTTATTTCAGAGTTTTCAATAAGCTCGACAGTTATTTTTGATTGTTTAAAGCTCTTAAATAGATTTAAAAACGGGTTATTATCTTTTAATGTCCCGGTTGAAAAGTAAGAGTCTTGGTCTAGATTAACGAAAATATCAACCTTTTTTGGCGCATAAGAAAGTTGTAGTTTTTTCTGTTGATACTCAACTTGAAATAAGCTTAACGGACTATCGTGTAATGACGAGTAGACAATATCAGGCCTGATAGGAATATTTTTTTCGTCAAAAAACCTTGATAAACATTCGTAAGCATAAATTTCTTGATTCTCTATATCAATAATAGGTTGATATTCAACTCCATACCTTTGCTTTTCTATTAGTTCAATAAGTGTGGCGGGTGATAAGTGATCTTTATTTTTCATTAAATTTGCAGGTCGCCACAGGGCAATAACCTGTCCTATGGCTTAAATGTGGTGTAATTGTAAATGAGAGCAATTATCAAGTGAAGCACTTAGTGCTAAATGCCCAAATGGGATAAAATCTGACGGTTGTAATAAATATTTTTAGCCAACAATTAAATTGATCGAAATTTTCAAAGTGTCTAAAATAAAATTGCACTTGTTATTACTACCTTAATTATTGGATTCTTAGTTGCCCGTCAAAGACTAGTTTTTGCTTGTTGAAGAAAATAAAAAAATGCCAATGTCCTTTTTTATTACCTTCAGCTAATTACGCAGATTTTTTTATTTGATTGGTCAGTTTTTACAGCGCCTACTCCAAATGGATAAGGCTCATTGAAAGATTGTGTGTAGAGCGTCAGATAATACGATCGACATAGACTATGAATGTGTCACCATTCCATGACTACACATATGTAACTAATTAGACCAATGCAGAAGCAATTTTAGAAGAAAAAATAAACTCTAATTCATCCAGAACATAAAAAAAGGGAGATCAAAATCTCCCTTTTTATTATCAGGTTGTCCTTATTAAAACTAGGCAGCCTGTAGTTTCACTGCACAGTACTTAAACTCGGGTATCTTCCCGACTGGATCAAGTGCTTCATTAGTCAGTAAATTGGCAGCAGCCTCGTGGTAGCAGAAAGGTATAAACATTTCACCTTGCTTGAGCCCAGAGTCCACACGGACATACGCCGTCAGTTCACCACGACGCGATTTGACCGTTACATTTCCACCGGCTTCAAGACCTGCTTTTTCCATGTCCTGCTGACAAACATAAACAACGGGGACTGGTTCTAATGCATTCAGTACTTCAGTCCGACGAGTCATCGATCCGGTATGCCAATGTTCTAACTGACGACCCGTCATGAGTACCATTGGATATTCAGTATCCGGTTGCTCGTCAGGCAGAATGGCCTTGGCAGCAACCAGTTTGGCCTTACCACTTTGAGTTGGGAAAGCATCGACAAAAACAACACTCTGACCTGCATCATCTGCGTCTTTACAGGGATAAGTAACTGAACCCTTTTCAACAAGACGATCCCAGGTAATGCCATTAATTGTTGGCATCGCACCGCGCATTTCTTCATACACTTCTGAGACATGCTGATAATTCCAATCGAGTCCAAGGCCTTGACCAATATCTCGGATAATCCATAGATCCTGGCGCGCCTCACCTGGCATTGGAACAGCAGCCCGACCTAACTGTACTCGTCGGTCAGTGTTCGAGACGGTACCATCTTTTTCAGCCCAGCCAGAGGCCGGTAAGACGACATCCGCAAAGGCACAGGTTTCAGTGAGAAACATGTCCTGAACAATTAAATGATCGAGTGCCGCTAAGGCCTCTCTTGCATGGTTCAAGTTAGGATCAGACATCGCTGGGTTTTCACCCATGATGTACATGCCTTTGATATTGTCTTCTAATATTGCATGCATGATTTCGACAACAGTTAACCCTGGTTTCTTGTCTAGCTCAGCACCCCAGTAGGCCTCGAATCGAGCACTGGCTTCTGGATTGTCAACGCGCTTGTAGTCGGGGAACATCATCGGTATCAAACCAGCATCCGATGCGCCTTGCACGTTATTTTGACCGCGTAATGGATGTAAACCTGTACCCGGTCGACCAATCTGACCAGTAATCATCGACAATGCAATCAAACAACGCGAGTTATCAGTGCCATGGATATGCTGAGAGATACCCATACCCCAGAAGATCATAGAGCCTTTAGAGGTCGCAAATAAACGAGCGACCTTGCGGACTTCTTCTGCATCAACGCCGGTAACTGCCTGCATTTTCTCAGGACTAAAGTCAGCAACGTTTGCTTTTAACTCTTCATAATCAGTCGTACGTTCGGCGATAAACTTTTCGTCAGTTAAGCCTTCGTCGATAACGACGTGAAGAATAGAATTTAAAAGTGATACGTCGGTAGACGCTTTGAACTGCAAGAAGTGCTCGGCATGGCGTGCAATATCATTACGACGCGGATCGAGCAGAATTAGCTTCTTACCCTGTTTGATCGCATTCTTCATGAAGGTCGCTGCAACCGGATGGTTAGTGGTTGGGTTTGAACCAATGACTAGAATGACTTCGGCTTCTTTTACATCTTCAACTTGGTTCGATACAGCACCTGATCCGACACCTTCAAGCAAAGCCATAACACTGGATGCGTGACATAACCGCGTGCAGTGGTCGACATTGTTCGTGCCAAAACCAACCCGGATGAGTTTCTGGAATAAATAAGCTTCTTCATTACTGCCTTTAGCGGAACCAAAGCCCGCCAAGCCAGAACCACCGAGTTCACTTTTAACTTTCTTTAAGCCACTAATGGTCAGCGCCATGGCTTCTTCCCAAGTCGCTTCACGAAACATCTTAGTCGGATCGCTTGGATCGAAGTGTTCGTTGAGTCCTTTTGGAATGCCTTCTCTACGGATGAGCGGCTTGAGTAAACGCTGCTTATGATTGACATAGTCAAAGCCATAACGACCTTTGACGCAAAGGCGACTAAAGTTAGCCGGGCCATCTCGACCTTCGACCCGAATGATTTTCTCATTCTTAACGTGATACGTGAGTAAGCAACCCACACCACAATAAGGGCAGACTGAATCTACTTTTTTATCCGCCTTAATTTGATGCGCACCAGTCGCATTGCTTAATGCACCGGTTGGGCAAGCAGCAACACATTCACCGCAGGCCACACAAGAGCTATCGCCCATAGCGTCGCCAATATCAAACACAATTTCAGCATTGTGACCGCGTTTCGCAAAACCAATAACATCATTTACCTGAGTTTCACGACAAGCGCGAACACAGCGCGTGCATTGAATACAGGCGTCAAGATTAACCGCGATAGCGGAATGTGATAGATCGGCTTTAGGCTGATGGCGAGCCTTAAAGCGAGGCTTACCAATGTCCATTTTTTTGGCCCATTGGGCAAGTTCGTTATCGAGCGTGTATGACTGTTCGGGTTGATCAGACATCAATAGCTCTAGCACCATCTTTTGTGACTTTTGAGCGCGTTCGTTATCCGTACTGACGACCATGCCGGCTGTCGGGTTACGACAACAGCTTGGCGCAAGCGCGCGCTCGCCATCAATTTCAACCACACAGGCACGACAATTGCCATCAGCCCGCATGCCTTCTGTATAACAAAGACGAGGAATGTCAGTCCCCATGCGCTCGGCTGCTTGGAGGATAGACTCACCCGCCAGTGCCTCGACGTTTTTACCGTTTAAGGTGAATGCAACTGTTTCGAAAATCGTTTCAGGGTTAGCAGCCATTATTTTCTCTCCTCTAGGCCCAGTTCATGCGGAAAATACTTAATTACAGACAACATCGGGTTGGGTGCCGCTTGGCCTAAACCACAAATAGAGGCATCCACCATGACAGTTGATAAATCAGTTAGCTGATCAATATCCCACTCGCCAGTTTCCATAATACTAACGGCTTTTTCGGTGCCAACACGACACGGCGTACATTGACCACAAGATTCATGTGCAAAGAATTTCATTGAATTGAAAGCAGCTTGTTTTGCGCTATCTTGATCCGATAACACAATGACAGCGGCCGACCCGATAAAACAACCGTAGGGCTGTAAGGTATCAAAGTCGAGTGGAATATCACCGAGTGACGCGGGTAAAATACCACCGGAAGCGCCGCCTGGAAAATAGCCATAAAAGCTATGCCCGTCGGGCATGCCACCGCAGTATTCTTCAATTAATTCCCGTATGGTGATACCAGCGGGTGCTAAATGAACGCCGGGCTTGTTAACACGTCCCGAGACTGAAAAGCTACGCAGACCTTTTCGACCGTTACGACCCTGAGAATCAAACCACTCAGAGCCTTTTTGAATCACATCACGCACCCAGTAGAGCGTTTCGCAGTTATGCTCTAGTGTCGGACGACCAAACAAACCAACCTGTGCAACGTACGGTGGGCGCAAGCGCGGCATGCCGCGTTTACCTTCGATTGACTCGATCATGGCCGATTCTTCACCACAAATGTAGGCACCGGCTCCACGACGTATTTCTATTGCGGGTAAATCATATCCTGACTCATTTTTTAGACTGTCGATGGCTTGATGCAATACTTCAATTACCGTCGGGTACTCGTCACGAATATAAACATAGCAATGATCAATGCCGATGACATTGGCCGCAATTAATAAACCTTCAAGAAAGCGATGTGGATCGCCCAGCATGTAAAAACGATCCTTAAACGTACCTGGTTCACCTTCATCGATGTTGATCGCCATTAAACGCGGGGCTGTCTGCTCACGCAAAATACCCCACTTACGACCGACCGGAAAACCAGCGCCACCTAGGCCGCGCAGTGCGGTGCCGTTAAGTGTTTCGATAATTGCATCGCCAGTGGTTTTGCCCGAGATTAGGTCTTCATATAACGCGTAACCACCCTCTGCTTTATAGGCAGCAAAGTCGATCGTATCCGTGGGCATGGGTTGGGTAATGGCATTGGCATCGACTGCTGCCTTAACATTTTCAGCGTCAGCGTAATCGATGGTGTTGCGACCAACAACCGCGACCGGCGCTTTATCACAACGGCCAATACAAGGCACTCGCTGAACTCGAATATCAGAGCCGAGCGTGGACTCGAGCTTGGCGATCAGTGCTTCAGATCCGACCATTTCGCAGCTCACTGAGTCACACACTCGAACAGTCAATCGACCTGGTGCGGTCTCATTCTCTTTAACGATGTCAAAGTGATGATAAAAGCTCGCAACTTCATAGACTTCGGTCGTTGCCAGTCTCATTTCATTAGCCAATGCGACTAGATGGGGGGCGGACAAATGGCCAAATTTATCCTGAATTTTGTGTAGGTGCTCGATTAGTAGGTCTTTGGACCGAGAGGCATCCTTTAATAGTTTTTTTATGTCCAGCAAAGCATTCAGATCTACAATTCGACCCTTGGTTTTGCCGCGCTTGCGTTTGCTGCTGTTATCGACTGGAGTTACTTTACTTTTTGCTGAAGACATAAAATTTATAACCACTATTGTTGATTAGACTTTAGACTTTAGACTTGGCTATCACTCTAAGGTCAAATTTTTGTTTATTGACGACAACTCTTACATGGGTGCCACAACTAACTTTTTCAATTTCATCTTGTGCCATAAGTTCAAAAGTGACTGTTCGACCCTCTACTCTTTTGATTGTAGCGGTCACCTTAACATTCATATTCGTTGGCGTTGCAGCTGTATGTTCGATTTCAAGTCGCGTTCCCAGTGACTGAGTATCGGGTGGTAACTTCGTTTCGATAACTGCAAGAGCGGCTGCCTCAAATAAATTAACCAAAACCGGTGTTGCCAATATTTTTGCGTTACCGCTGCCGACATGCGGGGCTGTGTGTTGATTCAGTACAAATGTTGTCTGGGTGACACTGGCCCCGATCTGTAGGCAGTTATTTAAATCCATCGTAAAGGACTGTTTAGAACAAACCTTCAACCTGGCCTTTGTCATTCAAACAAATACTGTCGGCTGATGGTACACGCGGCAAACCAGGCATTGTCATGATGTCGCCACAAACAACAACAATAAACTCTGCACCCGCTGACAAACGAACTTCTCGTATATTTACATCGTGCCCTGTTGGTGCGCCTAATAGCGCTGGGTCAGTTGAAAAGCTGTACTGAGTTTTCGCCATACAAACAGGGAAATGCCCGTAGCCATCTGCTTCAAATTTAGCAAATTGATCCCGTACTTTCTTATCTGCAATGATGTCGTCTGCGCCGTACAAAGTACGAGCAATATGACGGGCTTTATCCCATAAAGGCATATCATCTTCATAAAGTGTATGGAATTGAGCCTGGCCAGAATCAGCAACGGCTGCTACGTGAGTGGCAAGCTCCTGAACACCGGCACTACCTTCGCCCCAATGATTACAATCAAATACCTTAACACCTAAATCTGCACAGTAAGCTGAGATCGCTGCCAATTCACCTTCGGTATCAGCAGAGAAGCGGTTAATAGCAACCGTAACGGGAACACCGAATTGGCCCAAGTTGCGAATGTGACGACCAAGGTTTTCACAACCAGCGGTAATTGCTGCAACGTTTTCACCCGAGAGTTGATCCTTAGCAACACCACCGTGCATTTTAAGCGCACGAGCAGTAGCAACAAGAACCACAGCAGCAGGTGTAAGACCGGCTTTACGACATTTGATGTCGAAGAATTTTTCGGCTCCCAGATCAGCACCAAAGCCTGCTTCTGTTACTACATAGTCAGCCAGTTTCAGTGCTGTCTTAGTTGCAACGACAGAGTTACAACCGTGTGCGATGTTGGCGAATGGACCACCATGGATAAACGCTGGGTTATTTTCTAATGTTTGAACTAGGTTAGGCATGAAAGCATTTTTCAACAATACGGTCATCGCACCTTGTGCATTCATTTGCTTGGCTAGTACTGGCTTCATATCTGGAGTGTAACCAACAACGATGTTACCGATACGACGGCTGAGGTCGTCAAGGTCAGTAGACAGGCAGAAAATTGCCATAATTTCTGATGCAACAGTAATGTCGAATCCACTCTCACGAGGTGTGCCGTTTCCTGGCCCACCAAGACCAATGGTGATGTCACGCAGTGCGCGATCATTCATGTCGATAACACGCTTCCAAGTGATACGACGTGGATCAAGACCTGAAGCATTTCCCCAATGAATGTGATTGTCGATCAAAGCCGTGAGCAAATTATGCGCTGCGCCGATTGCGTGGAAGTCGCCTGTGAAATGAAGATTGATATCTTCCATTGGTACTACCTGAGCGTAACCACCACCAGCAGCGCCACCTTTCATACCAAAACAAGGCCCAAGGCTTGGCTCACGCAAACACATGATTGTCTTTTTACCAATACTGTTTAAGCCATCGCCAAGTCCCACTGTTGTTGTGGTCTTGCCTTCACCGGCAGGTGTTGGTGAAATAGCGGTGACTAGAATTAACTTACCGTCTTTATTGCCTGCTAAAGATTTAATATATTCAGCTGATAGCTTTCCCTTGTCATGACCATAAGGCATAAGGGCATCCGCAGGGATACCGAGATTATCAGCAATCTCAAAAATTGGTTTTAGGGTTGCTTCTCGTGCAATTTCAATGTCACTTTTAGCCATAATTATTCTCCAAATAGCGTGGGTTGAATTCGTTATTTATGTTATTAAAAATTTAACGATAACGGCTCGTTGCCAAGGTTCTTTACCCGCATTTTCATTAAGGTATGAAGCTTATTAATTGCAATTTTCTACTGGCAATCGCGACCGAGATCATAGTTTCCAACAGCAGGTTAAGGTATCTCAAAAACGACACATTCAACCCATTTTTTTCTAAAACTCTGGATAATTTTTATATTTACTTTCTTTATTGATCCATTTTGATACTGAATGTATGAACCATTGATAATTAAGCCAGATATGCTTAAAGACTGCGGATATCACATAATAGCAGCAGTCCAAGCAGCGGCAAAACAATCAACTCACATTTGCTAACTGCTTGCAAAAAAAACGGCTGAAAACGCAAAAACCTCATCGTAACTATTATAGCGATGAGGTTTTTAGTAGATCAAACTCGTTTCGATTCAATAAACTGACTTAACAGTCCAGTGTATGTTGACGTTCCCAGGTGCTTAGGTGATGCGAAAAATCATTCCAGTCAGCCATTTTCAACTTAACATAAGCATCGATGAACTCATCACCCAGTGCTTTACGCATTATTTTGTTATCGTCTAACAGGCGAATCGCATCGAGTAGGTTTTCTGGTAAATGTCGCGCATCTTTTGCCAAGTGACCTTCTTCATACATGTTGATATCCAAAGGATCACCCGGATCACGGTTATTTTCAACACCATCAAGACCCGCTGCTAACATACCTGCTTGTAACAGGTAAGGGTTAACGGCACCATCCATTAAACGAAGTTCAAAACGCCCTGGATCAGGTACACGGACCATATGTGTGCGGTTGTTACCACCATAAGTAACGGCATTGGGTGCCCAGCTAGAGCCGGATACTGTACGAGGTGCATTGATTCGCTTAAAACTGTTAACAGTTGGGTTAAAAATCGCTGTCAGGTCAACTGCGCTTTCCATTATTCCACCGAGGAACTGGTATGCTAAGGGAGACAGTCCAAGTCCACGCGGGTCTTCACCATCAGTACTAAACAGGTTCTTCTTTCCATCAAGATCCCAAATAGACATATGTGCATGACAACCATTACCCGTTAAGTTCATAAAAGGTTTAGGCATGAAAGTCGCTCGAATACCGTGAGATTCACAGATTGCACGAGTCATATACTTAAAGAATACGTGACGGTCGGCTGTTTTCAGCGCGTCATCATAATCCCAATTCATTTCGAACTGACCATTCGAATCTTCGTGGTCGTTTTGATAAGGATTCCATTCTAGTTCAAGCATTGCATCCGCAATTTTACTGATGATGGGATACTGACGCATCACCGCTTGCTGGTCATAACATGGCTTAGCATGAGTATCCATGTCGTCAGCCAGTGCCGTACCTTCTTTATTTATCAGATGGAATTCACATTCAACACCGGTTTTCATTCGATAGCCCATCTTCTCTGCTCGTGCTAATTGCTTCTTAAGCGCAACACGAGGAGAAGCTTCTAACGGCTTACCATTCATCCACAGATCACAGGCAACCCAACCAATTTCTTTTTGCCATGGAATCTGGATGAAGCTATCAGGATCAGGCATACCAAACAAGTCAGGGTGTGCTGGCGTCAGATCAAGATAGGCAGCAAATCCAGCGAATCCAGCGCCGTTCTTTTGCATGCCTTTAATGGCACGAGTCGGTACTAACTTTGAACGCAACATGCCGAACATATCAACCCAGCTCACTAAGAAATACTTGATGCCTTTTTCTTTTGCAATTTTCTCTAAATCTTTTTCCATTAGATGGACTCCTCTCTATTTATTGTATTAACAATCACGTCACAATGCTTCTAATCAACAATTCGCTACAAACGATACTCAATTGGCTTTGCTTAGTTTAGATAAACCAACCAAAGCCATTCATTTTAGAACGATCCCTTGCCCGGATACCAGTCAGTTCCAGCCAACGGCACTTTCGCCATGGCAGCAGCTTCCATCGTCAGAGCGACTAAATCTTCTGGTTCTAAGTTATGTAAATGTGATTTACCACAAGCACGAGCTAGTGTCTGAGCTTCAAGAACCATCGTTTTCAAAAGATTTTGGACACGCCGAGCACCCAGATTGACATCAAATCTTTTTACCAGTTCAGGATCTTGAGTAGTGATACCTGCAGGACATTTACCAATATGATAAGCGTCATAATATCCAGCCGCTGAACCCATTTTACGATATTCCGCATCATATTTTGGAGAGTTACAACCCAACGCATACAGAGCTGCCATACCGATAGAAACCGCATCTGCACCCAACGCCATACACTTGGCGACGTCTGCACCATTACGAATACCGCCCGAGACAATCAGCTGAACCTTACGGTGCATACCCATCTCTTGTAGGGCTTCAACTGCGATACGGACTGCGGGCAGTGTTGGCAGACCAACATGCTCCATGAACACATCCTGAGTAGCCGCTGTGCCTCCCTGCATTCCGTCAACAACAATCACATCAGCACCGGCCTTGACTGCAAGCTGCACGTCATATTTGGTACGGGTTGCACCGACTTTAATGTAGATTGGCTTTTCCCAGTCTGTAATTTCACGAATTTCTGCGATTTTAATTTCCAGATCATCAGGACCAGTCCAGTCAGGATGACGACAAGCACTGCGTTGATCGATACCCTTCGGTAGTGTGCGCATCTTAGCAACACGGTCACTGATTTTCTGACCCAGCAACATGCCTCCACCGCCTGGTTTAGCGCCTTGACCACATACAACTTCGATAGCATCCGCCGCTCGCAAGTCATCTGGATTCATACCATAACGTGATGGCAACATTTGCAGCACAAGTGTCTTGGAAGAAGCGCGCTCTTCCTGAGTCATACCACCATCACCGGTAGTGGTTGAAGTGTTCATTGCAGCAGCGGCTTGCCCCAGCGCATCTTTTGCTTCAGCAGACAAAGCACCAAAACTCATGCCTGCTATGGTAATAGGTATATCTAAATGCAAAGGTTTTTTCGCGAAACGTGTGCCTAGCTTAACGTCAGTGTCACAGGCCTCCCGATAACCTTCAAGCGGGTAACGCGACATGCTCGAACCAAGAAATAGTAGGTCATCAAAATGCGGCACTTTGCGCTTGGCACCACCACCTCGAATGCTGTAGATACCCTCAGTTGCAGCGCGTTGTATCTCCTTGATAGTCTGTCGACTCCAAATAAAAGACTCTTGAAGCTCTGGATGATCTTCATGCTCGCCGAGTTGCACTTTATCAGTAGGTTCACTCATTTTATTACCTCTTCTGGTCTGTAATAGGCCAAGCCTATTCCTATAAGATTAGATTAGCTGTTAGCTATTGGCTATAAATTAATTCACTATCGATTATGAGTCGTTTATTGTGACTTTTGGTTCAGTTTATGAACCTTACTAAAGCCTATAAAACGGCATTATCGACCTTAAAGTTATAAAGATTTCTACCTGGGCCATAGACCTTAAATTTCTTTGGGTCAGCCTCGATTTTAGCTTGGTCGAGAAGTTTGGTAAGTATTGCCAATTTTTCGGCATCCATCTCCTTTTCTTCACAATCGGTACCTAGACTTTTGACTTTTCCCTGAACAAAAAGGTTCAGCTCAAAAATTGAGTCACCTAAGGCATCACCTGCATCACCGCAGACGACAACATTGCCTGACTGCCCTAAAAAAGCGCACATGTGGCCAACATTGCCACCGACAACAATATCAACGCCCTTCATAGAGATTCCGCAGCGTGCAGCCGCATCACCTTCAACCACGACGAGTCCACCACGACCGGTTGCGCCAGTGTATTGTGACGCATTACCTTTGACTCGAACGACACCAGACATGATATTTTCAGCCAGACCCGCACCCGCATTTCCGGTGACGGTAATATTGGCATGCTTGTTCATACCACCCACATAATGTCCTGCATGGCCTTCAATCGTTATATCTAGCTCCCCATCAACACCTACAGCGATATTGTGCTTGCCTTTTGGGTTGATAATTTTATAGGATTTATCGCCTTTCTTGCCATCAACACTATGCAATGTTGCATTTAAGTCGCGTAATTCTGATTTATCCAGATCTATCTCAATCATTCTTTGTGACCTCAGATTGAATGTTTATATGTGTATTACTTATTGTAAAAGGGTTTATAGTGAATGGGCTGTTAATTTATGCAACAGCCTCCTACCCTTAAACTTAAGCTCTTGCACCAGAGTTCTTGTACCAGCTATAAACACGAGCGGGTTCTGGTTCCCAAATTTTAGCGTTTTCGACGCCAGGCAAGGTAGCAATAGCGCGAAATTCTGAAGCCATAGCAACCCAGTCATCTGTCTCTGCCAATATTGCTGGCTTAGCTCCAATCGGATCCTTAACAACGGCAAAGCCGTCATGCGTACCAATGGCAAAAGTGTAAAAACCGTCTAGCTCTTCAAAGCCTCTTTCCAAGGCCTCATCGAGCGTGTCACCTTCCTGAAGTCTCCACGTCAGATAACCCGCTGCGACTTCAGAATCATTCTCTGTTTGAAATTCAACCCCATGGAATTGTAGGTTACGGCGCATACGATTATGGTTGGACATAGAACCATTATGAACTAAGCAGAGATCAGCGCCTGTTGAAAATGGGTGAGATCCAGAGGTTGTGACGGCACTTTCCGTCGCCATACGCGTATGGCCCAATGCATGACTCCCGCTCATATTACGAATACCAAACTTAGAAATAACATCTACCGGTAGACCTATTTCCTTAAAAATCGTGATATTTGTTCCAGAACTGGTCATATACAATTCAGGATGATTTTGTTTCAACCAGCCCTGCACTATTTTAGCTTCAGCCTGTAATATTAATACAGCGTGATTGCTGTTTATCTCAACTTTTGAAGACGCTCCAAACATCGCTCGCACTTCATTTTTAAACTGTTCCCATGAATAGTCTGGGTCGGTTGATAGCACTGTGATTCTGACTGTGCCATCCGTTAAACTTCCATCATAGATAGCAATACCGGAACTGTCCGGACCGCGCTCCGTCATTTCGATCAGCATATTGGAAAGATGCTCGCCGAGCGACTTCTCCATTGCTGGATTTTTTATAAATAGACCTACAATTCCGCACATAATCCACCTCGCCTAATAATGCACAATTTATCGTGGCGAAGAGATTACTAGAGGAATTCAAAGCTGTCAAACGATATGAAACAATTATTCATGTGAGGAAACAAGCGTTATTCAGGCCTCGTTGCCCTGGGACACAATAAACGATAAATATCGGCAAGGTAATGCGAGGATTTCTTCTGGTCCATGTGATGCTTCAGCATCAAAGAATAGTGAATCGCCAGGCTCAAGGTCATATACTTTATTGGCATGACGATAAGCCACCTTACCTTCAAGCATATAAATTAATTCTGTACCTGCATGCTGGAACACGGGAAACACTTCTGACATATCTGAAATACTGATTACATAAGGTTCGATTGAGTAGGGCTTGCCAATCGTGTGACCTAACAACTGATATTGATGGCCAGCCCCTGAGCCACGTCTTTCAATTACTAAGCCTTCTCCCGCTTTAATCATCGTTACATCACGTTGCTCTTCATACCCTCGAAATAACGAAGTAACAGGCACATTTAGGGCATGAGCGAGCGCACTCAAGGTTGCCAAAGATGGTGAAGTAAGACCGTTCTCAATTTTAGATAACATGCCAGACGATAGCTGTGCTTGCTTGGCAACGTTGGCGACAGTTAAATTAAGTCGCTTTCGAAGATTCCGTACCTGCTGACCTATAGCGCCCTCCAAAGTAATTCCTGATTCCTGTTTTGCATCAGAACCATTATTCGTTATTTTGTCGGATTCTACTTTAGTGGTCTTGCTCATAATCAAGTTAATTTATTATTTTAAGTTCAGTAGCATACCAAACATTGTATAACTCTGTACATTGCCTGATTATGCTTAAACATGAGGATAATCAATCTTATTAATTAATAAAATATAGGGCAAACTATTGAAGTTTTTGTAAACACATATAACTCCGAATAAAGCTACCAATACAATTATTGAACAATGGTTTTCAACGTAATTATCGAACTCAACTTCACCAATTAAATTATTTTTTAAGGCATAACTGACCCTTATAACAAATAGGGCCGGCAATCAAAAAGGCTATAGCTGTCGGCTGATAGTCAATCTTCAACAGGTTAAACATCAACAAACTTAAACGCTATTCCCCCATTGACAGGCCACCTAGAACCGCTTTTTGAGGCCCATAGAAATAAACGTTTCTGCCTAAATCAAATGTTTGACTCCTTCAACAAGGAAGTCTAGAGTGGTAGCAAGAATTCAAAATAACTGCCGTTTCGATTGGCTAAGGCTTAGAAGTAGATTGGCAGCCGTGGAAAGTAAACTACCCAGAATTGAAGCTCAACATTAAAATTAGACTTTGCTGTTAAAGCAAAAGTAGTTTACACCAATAATATGTCACCCGAAGTTGCCATATTAATACGCATCGATCCCAGTATCGAACTATCAACACCATGCTCAGCGAGGATACAGATACTACTGAAATCATCCAGTGCATTTTGTCCGTCAAGCGAACAATGGTGTCAGTATTGAGAACGTCTAGCAAGGTGGGTGACTGAGAAAACTCGGGTTTATTTGGACCACAGTATAAACCCGAATCCGAGTAATTTAGGGTTCGTTTGCAACCCTAAGATCAACCATAACTAGCCCCTATTTTTGCAGGTTTATACCAAACCATGGAGCGACTTGGTTTCGAGATATTCTTCAAGCCCCATCATGCCACCCTCACGCCCATTACCAGATTGCTTATAGCCTCCAAAAGGTGAGCCGTAATTCATTCCGGCCCCATTAATACGAACTGATCCAGCCCTTAATTTAGATGCGACTCGAACGGCTCGATCTGAGTTGCCAGTTTGTAGATAGGATGCCAACCCGTAAGGCGTATCGTTGGCAATGGCAATCGCTTCAGCCTCGTCCTCAAATGGAATAATAACGAGTACTGGGCCAAAAATTTCTTCTTGAGCTATTCTCATATCGTTAGAAACATCGGAAAAGATGGTCGGTTTTACATACCAACCCACATCTATACCATCTGGGCGGCCGAGCCCACCCGCCAACAGCGTAGCTCCTTCGTTAATGCCGACTTCGATCATAGTCTGGACCCGATCAAATTGAATTTTGTCAAATAATGGACCGATATGATCCCCTTCTTTTTCTGGATTGCCTACTGTCGTTGCTTCAGCCGCACGCTTCGCAATTTGCAAAGCGTCGTCATAGCAGCTTCGTTCTACTAGAAGGCGAGTTGGTGCATCACAGGATTGACCCGTATTGAACATGCATTCCTGAACTGAAGCTGTGACTCGTTCTTCAAGATTACAATCCGCAAAAACTAAGTTCGGTGATTTTCCACCGAGCTCTAGTGTTACCCGTTTGACCGTTGCTGCTGCGTCTTGTGTTACTGCAATACCAGCCCGAGTTGACCCAGTAAAGGACATCATCTGAACGTCAGGATGTCGAGACATAGCTGAGCCTACGGTTGGTCCGTCGCCATTCACTAGGTTGAATACTCCGGCAGGATAACCTGCTTCATGAATGATTTCGGCATAGACCATGGCTGACAATGGGGTATGCTCGGATGGCTTTAAAACGCAGGTAGAGCCCGTAGCAAGTGCAGGAACGACCTTTAAAACGATTTGATTCATAGGCCAGTTCCAAGGTGTAATCAAGCCACAGACGCCTATCGGCTCACGCAATAAAATATCACCATTAGTCAAAGTAATCTGCTCTTCGAGCGATTCTAATGCCTCGATGAAACCCTGTAAATGTCCCACAGCAACATCTGCTTGTGCTTCACGGGCCATCGAAATTGGCGCACCCATTTCCATACGCATTGCCTGAGCGAGGTCTTCAAAGCGCGCTTCAGTCACCACTTTTAATCGGCGTAAAAGCGCCAGGCGCTCGGCTTTACTGGTTTGAGAAAAGCTATCAAAAGCCACACTGGCCGCCTCGACTGCTCGGTTTACATCAGTCGTATTACCCATAGTAACCAAACCAATCTGCTGCTCTGTCGCTGGGTTCAAGACAGGCAATGTGGCAGTCGAATTGGGTTCAACCCAAGCACCATTGATATAGAATTTTGTTAGGTTCTTCATATAATTTATTTACTCCGTTATTGTGCGGCTTACACCGCGTGCTATATTTTTTCCATGGTTAAAAAGGCCAAGTCAACAATGTCACAGCCATGCTGCATTCCTGCAGGCATTCCAAGCTGAAGTGTCTTTCCAACCCAATCACCAACTTCGTCAGAGTGCGCATAACTGACCCCATAATTGAGAATTAGTAAGACTACTCCAGAACTAACATTGTCAACCATACTACTTGCCATCTAAAATAATGCTCCCCACCAATAGACAACACAAATTATTTGTGGACTTTTAGTGCGTTCATAAAAGGCAGGCATTTCAAATAGTCTTGCGCTAATTTAAACTGCTTTTTCTAAATCAGCACCCTCTTACATATTACTCGTCATTATTTTTCGTATAGATGTTTAACCGATCAATTTTTGGAGAGTGATATCAGTGGTTGGTCAAATGCGGTGAGCTCTGGCAACTCTGCTGTAAAGCATTCAATTTGAACCATGCAGGTGTGTGAAATCGGGCCCTGCGCGAGCTGCGAAGTGCCAATATCAGGCGTCAGTAGGTTTGGGTTTCCGTGCTTGCATAAACTACCAGAGACGCCTGGCTCTAGTGGGTCATACCAAGCACCCGTAGACATTTGCACAACACCCTGCATTACCTGATCATCGATAACAACGCCACCTAGGCAAGCACCACGCTGATTAAAAACACGCACGACATCGCCATTATTGAGACCCCGAGTTTTAGCGTCCTCAGGATGTAACATAATAGGTTCACGTTGTTTAATTTTTGCCGCGCGACTGTGGCTACCATGATCTAACTGCGAATGAAGCTTTGTTTTCGGTTGATTTGAAATTAAATGCAGTGGGTATTGGCTAATATCGCCACCAAGCCATTCGATGGGTTCCATCCAAGTCGGGTGCCCTGGGCAGTCATCATAGTTAAAACTGGCTACTGTAGACGAATGAATTTCAATCTTTCCTGATGGCGTTGCTAGCGGATTTGCAACGGGATCATCGCGAAAAGCCTTCAGCATTATGACTGATTCAACCGGCGCTTCAGGCTTAAACCAACCCACTTTTTTGAAGTCCGAATAGTTAGGCAAATAGATCCCTTTGGCTTTAGCACGTTCGACTGTTGCCAGATAAATTGACTTTATCCACTGCTGTTCGTTACGACCCTCCGTGAAACTATTCTCAATGCCCATCTCACGCGCTATAGCCGAAAATATGTCATAGTCATTGCGGCTCGAGCCAACCGGTTGAATCGCCTGTTGCATATCAATCACATAAGGATCACGAGGCGATATGGCTAAGTCGTTGCGTTCCAGAGACGTTGTACAGGGCATTACAATATCGGCATGTTTTGCCATGCTGTTCCAACACCAGTCATGCACAATAATAGTGTCTGGTTTTTGCCAAGCGTTGAGCATTTTATTGAGGTCTTGATGATGATGAAATGGGTTACCACCTGCCCAGTAAACGACATGAATATCGGGATAATTGTAACTAGCACCATTAAATTCGAATGCGTCGCCCGGATGCAACAGCATGTCACTAATTCGAGCCACAGGTATAAAGTCGGACACCTCGTTCTTGCCCTGAGGCAAAGAAGCACCAGGCACTTTAGTATTGTGACCGCCAATACCGTTTGTGGCCGAGTATCCAAAGGTGATACCTCCCCCGGGTAGGCCGATCTGACCTAACATCGCCGCCACCGTAATTGCAGCCCAATAAGTATGTTCACCATGATGTTGACGGGTTAACGACCAGCTGACCGAAATCATGGTTCGATTAGCCGCCATACGTCGAGAGAGTTCACGAATTTTTTCTGCAGGAATAGCACAAATGATAGACGCCCACTCGGCATTTTTTTCTACGCCGTCATCAGCACCATTGAGGTAATTTTGAAACTCATCCATACCGACCGTATATTGTTCAATAAAATGCTTGTCTGCTAGCTGTTCATCCACTAATATTTTTGCAATAGCAATTAATAGCGCCGTGTCTGTTCCTGGCCGTATGGCCAACCACTGTGCACCCAAGGAGTCTTCTATATCTGCTCGTATGGGACCGATATTGACCATCTCAATACCTGCATCGCGCGCTTCAAGCATATGCTCACGTTGAACATGACGTCCAATACCACCCGCATTAATTTGCCCGTTTTTTAGTGGCATGCCACCAAATGCAACCAACAACTGCCCGTCATCAATGACCGATTGCCAACTGGTGGTTTCCAGTAACATGGTCCAAAAATCACCCAAGACATGTGGAACAATAACTTCTGCAGAAGCAAAACTGTAAGTGCCAACCGAACGCGTGTAACCACCAATGCACTTTAAAAAACGATGTAGTTGACTTTGCGCATGATGAAAACGACCCGCACTCGACCATCCGTATGAACCACCAAAAATCGATTGATTACCGAATTGAGTTTTAACTCGAGACAATTCTTCAGCGACCAACTGTTCAGCTTTTTCCCATGACACTTCAACAAAAGGATCGGCGCCACGTAAATGATTATTGCTGCCAGGGCCTGATTCGAGCCAACTTTTTCTGACCATTGGCGCTTTAATTCTGGAGGGTCCATCAAGCACATCAACAATGCCAGAACCAATCGGCGAAACGTCGCCGTCCTCTTCAAATCCATGTAATGCTTTTACGACACCGTTATCGGTTTCAACGCGGTAGGTGCCCCAGTGCGAACTAGTGAGTGGCAAATTTTTATCAATAGGCATAAATACAGTTCCAGCATTATGGAGCTAGTTATTATACTCCAAGTCCCAGTTCGGCCTGACGCTTTTTACTCCAGGCCTGAGTCATACGATCAACAATAATAGCAATAATAGCCATACCTGTGCCTGCAACAATACCAAGTCCAAAATCTCCGTCGCTCAATCCAATATAGACCAGCTGTTCAAGTCCGTTAGTGCCCACTAGTGCGGCGATCACTAACATGGCAATGGCATACATGATGGTTTGATTAAGCCCTAACATCATCACCGGCAACGCTAGTGGGATCTTGACTTGCCACAACAGCTGCCGATTAGTGCCACCCATCATTGTGGCTGCCTCAATAACCCCTTCAGGCAGATTGCGTAGCCCGTGTTCGGCATAGCGTATGGACGGTACAATAGAATAGGCGATGATCGCTAGCAGCGCTGTAAACTCCCCAATTTTAAAGACCATAACAAACGGAATGATAATGACGAATAGCGGCATAGTCTGCAATGTGTCGTTAATCGGTCGAATGATGGCTGACACCTTTTCGTTAGTCGATGCCCATATCCCTAAGGCAGTTCCAAGCACAAAAGAAATTATTGCTGCGATACCGCAGAGATAAATCGACAACATAGCTTCAAACCACATGCCGGTGACCACCAGAAAAATTAGACCTAAAAACGTACCGAACGCTAGGTTCTTACCACCAATTCTCCACGCCGAAAAAACGCAAATCAGCACCATTGCCGGCCAAGGCATTTTGGTCACTCCAATGTATAGAAAAAGAGCAAACAAGAGTAACGATATGGCAATTTGTATGCCCCAACGCCGACCACTCCAAAGGGCCAGTGTCAACGTGCTGATGGTGTAGGCGATGACATGCCAAGTCTTTAGCTCAAAACCCCAGGTAAATGGGCTAATTGCGCCTTGCAAACCAATTTTAGTAGGTAACATGATGAAGAAAAAAGCAAACGTTTTAATGCTTTCAATCTCGCTGCGAAAATTGATAATGAAGTAGGTTAACGCTTCATTCATTTCTCGGGCTGGATTGAATTCCATCTCGCGGGGCCAAGCACCCAAAATGGTAACCACTTGAGCCAGTGCAAAAGCAACAGCCGTGCCGATCGCTGCAATAATCCAATAGCGGTGACGCTGCACCCAAGCTTTACTCTCTCGGTCATAATCGTCGGAGCGGCTTGCCATACCCGCAGTAATCCGATCAATCACCATGGCCATCAGAGCAATCACTAGTCCCGCTAAAAGACTCTCACCAAATTGTGCCTTTCGTATGGTTGATAAAACCTCCCAGCCAATGTCAGAGGTTCCACCAATGATCGAAGCAATAATCACCATGCTTAGCGAGGCCATGGTCGACTGATTAACGCCCAGCAATAACTGTTTACGTGCGGTCGGGACACGAACTTGCCAAAACAACTGCCGTGGGGTTGCGCCTGACATCAAGCCAGACTCGATGACTTCAGGTAATACTTGTCGAAGTCCAACGATGGTATTTCGCACCATGGGTGGAAATGAATAAAGAACACTCGCAATTAGACCAACGACTGTGCCAAAACCAAATAACATAAGAATTGGCAGCAGATAGGCAAATACAGGAATAGTTTGCAACATATCAAGCACTGGCATAATCGAACGTTCGGCTCGACTGGAGTAGAATCCCCAGACACCAATACCAAATCCAATCAGAATAGCTAGGGGAACCGAAATCGCAACCAGTGACAAGGTGTTCATACTCTCCGGCCAATAACCGATCACAACCATGTAGAGGCACGAAGCAAGTGTGAAAAAAACCAAACGCCAGCCCGATGCAACATAAGCTAAAACACAAAACAAAAATGTGGTGGCCGCCCATGGCAGCACATGTAATACCCACTGCACCGATTTAATCGGCCATTCCAGAAACCAAGACACACCTAAAAAAAACCAACCAAGATTTTCAACTAACCAGTCCATCACCACATTTAGCCAAGCGGTTATCGGTAGGATAAAGTCTTCAGGGTATTCTGTTATCCAACTCCATTTATCTTGCAGCGCAATCAGTATTAATGTGACGAAAATGACGCCAAACCAATTGAACATTCCACGATCATTTTTTAAAACCATGAGTGGTTAAACCTTAACATGAGCGGGTTTAACGGCACAGCCAGAAGCCAGTGCAGACAAAAGGCCTTGACCTCTTGCAATGCCAAGCACAGAACCATCTTCAGCTTCGACAACAACACCCTCTTCATGATCTGAAAGGTAGCTGAGCAAGCTCTCAAGCGATGAGTCTCCAGATACTCGCCCCATTCCTTCGATTGGGCCATCGGGTTTCTCGACAATGTCTGCCGCCCGAAGGATAGACTCCCAAGGCACATCATGGGTAAATTCGCGCACATAATCATCGACAGGATTTAAAATAAGATCGACTGGGCGACCTATCTGGACAATCTTACCATCACGCATAATAGCCATACGGTCAGCAATACGCAGTGCTTCCTGGAAATCATGAGTAATAAACACAATTGATTTATGCAGCATCGATTGAATGCGTAAAAACTCATCCTGCATTTTTTTACGAATCAACGGGTCGAGCGCAGAAAATGGCTCATCAAGTAACCAAACATCAGGTTCAACCGCTAGCGAACGAGCAATTCCAACGCGCTGCTGCTGACCGCCAGAAAGTTCCTTGGGAAAGTTCGATTCTCTACCCTGAAGACCAACCAGTTCGATTACTCGTTCGGCTTGAGCGTATCGTTCTTTTTCTTGGATGCCCTGTAACTTGAGTGGAAAGGCAATATTGTCTATAACGTTTAGATGCGGCAAAAGGCCAAAACTTTGAAACACCATGCCCATCTTATGTCGACGTATATCGATCAGTTCAGCGCTCGTTTTTTTGAGCAAATCTTCCCCATCAAGAAAGATTTCACCTGCATTTGGCTCTACCAATCGAGACAAGCAACGCACAATAGTTGATTTTCCGGAACCAGAAAGCCCCATAATCACAAAAATCTCACCGACATGAACATCAAAACTTACGTTCGCATTAGCAACTATATGATCACTTTTGGCCATGTGTTTGGCAAGAGTCTCAGGGTCATCAACAACGCCATTACCTCCCTCAAAAAACCGATCCGATTCTGGGCCATAGACCTTCCAGATATTTCGGCAAGAAAGCCTAACATCTTTATTAATCTTTTCTTTTTCCATTATGTCCCCTTACCCGAAGTTCGACGCTCCTAAATGACACGGAGTTCTTTACCCCGTTAACTAATAAAACGATGTGCCAATAATAGAAACCGAGTTGGCATTGCTAATACAACACCAACCCGGTTTTGAAGTATATAGATAGCAATCTAAGTGTAATTATTGAACAGCTGTCCAAGCTTTCCATTTACTTTCATTGGAAGCCAGCCACTCTTTTACTACGTCGTCTACATCCCGACCGCTATTGTCGACTTCAAGAATTGCCCAGTTTGCATCCTTATTGGTCAATTCTAGCTTTGTTAACATTTTGAAAGCTGCAGGCCATTTTTCTTCAAATCCACTCCAGGCCACTTTATTAGCACTGGCCTGCTGAAAACCACAAGCGCTTCCCTTCTTCTGATTTTCCTCTACACATTCCCCCTCGATTGGATTCCATTCAACCCAATTGTAATCTTTGGCGGCAAATATCCAGTGAGGTTGCCACATCATCATGATTATTGGGCTTTTCGTGGCATAGGCTGATTCTAGTTCTGCAATCATAGCGCCTTCGCTTCCACCAGCAACTGCCTGAAATGGTAGTTCAATAGAAGAAACAATATCACGCGAGCGAGTACCCCAGTCAGCAGGATAAGTAATGAGCCGTCCTTTTGGGAAGGTTTCTGCAGTAGCAAAAGCCTGTGCACACTTGTATAGAGCCTCATAGTTAGGGAGACCTGGGCATTTCTCTTCCATATAAGGCGGATAAATCCATCCTTCTTTGGGCTCTAATCCAAGGTCACCCAAAACCACAATTTTGCCTGACTCAACCGCTTTGGGGTATATATCACCCACATTATTGGTCCAAACTTCTGTTTGAACATGCAAGTTTCCCTGTGCGAGACCAGCCATCTGTGGCAATGCGCCAGCGCTCACATATTCAATCGTATAACCCATTTCTTTCAAAAGTGCTCCAGCTACTTTGGTAGAGAAATGCTGGCCAGTCCAGTCATTCAGGACCACTTTGATCGGATCATTGGATTCAGGCACCGCAGCCACTAAAGTGGTACTACTCATCAAAAGCACCGATGCTGCTATCAACGTCGAAACAGTATATTTTTTAAACATTTTCACTCCTTAGTGGTGACTGAACTGACTCTTTTAGCCTGAACCGCACACCTATATTTATAAATGGGTCTTCTAATTATCTTTGTCAGTTTTGATGTCAATAAAGGCCTAATTAGCATCACTGAACTGAGCGCATAGTTATTATAATTAAAAAAACAGCTTTAAATTCACTCAGCCGCCAATAAAATTAGGACGATTTAATTGTCCCGTCTCAAATGACTAGCGCATGTCATTGGTACTATTTACAACTTCAAGGCCTGAAATAGCATAGGTTAGAATTACTGACTTGCTGTCTGATTTTTTCAACTCTTACTTGACCTAAGTAGTGGTTGAACTGATTATTTAAATTACAACGTACAACAATAATTATTGGCGGTCAATAAATTCACCAGTAGTCAGTTTTTATGTCAATTGTTTATTGATTAGCATCACTGCACTGAAAGCATTACCATAGTTGTTACTTTGATCGCATTAGAACCCCTTTAAATGAAAACGAACTCCATTCGTTCAATTCGTCGCGCAGAACTTTCAAAAGCCGCGTTTGAGGCTGTTGTACTCTTCGGGCTACGCAAGGCAACTTTGGAGAAAGTGGGAAAAATTGCAGGGGTTTCAAAAGGGGTTGTGCTTCATTACTTTAAGGATAAAAGTTCGCTTTTAGAAGCCGTGTTTCGACGATCAAACTCGGTATTAAGTGAGTCTGTTATTGAACTATACAGACATGCTGATACGCCCTATGAAAGACTGTGGGCAATCATCATCGCTACTTTTTTTAAGACTATCTTTAACCGCAAAGTATGCCAAGCATGGGTATCTTTAATGTCTGAAGTGCCCCATAACGAGCAATGTCAAAGAGTAGAGGCCGCCAACCATGCTCGTATTCAAAGCAACCTAAAACATGCTCTTAAAAATTTCCTTAACAAAGCTGATACCGAACGGACAGCGCTTCATTTGGGTATGCTAATTGATGGCATTTGGGTTCGGAACGGATTGCAGTTGGCCCCTGTGATTAGCGAGAAGGCTATCTCAGAAATAGAATATGCAATTCTACAAATGTTACCTAACGATGAAAAAAGCGTTGCAAAGCACATTGCAGCTCGGCAAAAAATCGAAAACATTGCCAATATTGTGCTGGGCTCAAAAGCCTACAAGGATAAATCCTTATAACATCTATCAATCACTTGGTAAGACTGCGCTTAAACTAGGCAAACAAAATGACTAGTTTGAGCGCTAATGCGTAATTGTTCGATAGCAAGCTATCTAAGGGTAACTGTTTAGAACTAAATAGACACCATGACACGGATAGCGTCTAACCTTAATCGGGCATGCCCTAAAGAACTTTCAAACTGGGTCAACTGGTCTCGGTAAAACTGAATTTCTTCGTCACGAACATTTGCATTTACTTTCTGTAATGCAATTAGGCGGTCAATTTCTTTCTCTAGCACTTCTTGACTGCGTTGCTTTGCCGCTGCTACCAAAGCGGGGACTTTTAGGCTGGCTGCTTTTTCTGCTAGTTCAAGCAATTCATTTAATTCAGTTTGGCGGGCCTTGACGACCTTTACAGCGGTATCGATATCGACCCGCTGAGACATCTCCTGAATCATTTCGTGGCTCAGAACCGCACTATGATCTCGGCGTTGTTCATCGACTACCATGTGCACACTGCTATTGGGGAAATAACGCTGACTATTGAGCTTACAGTCGTCAGAGAATTCCATTAAGAAATGGCAATCGAGCAATATTGTACCGGGTTTTACACTGCTATATTTAATCGCAACTAGCGAGGTATTGCCGAACTCGCTACTCAAGATCATGTCCATCGCGTTGAGCACGAATGGATGCTCCCAGCTGAGGAAACGAAGATCCTCATTCGCAAGTGCAACATTGCGGCGATAGGTAATAGTCATTCCATCATCGGGTAACCCAGGCATCTTGGTAAGCATATTATCACCGGGCGAAATAACCCAGCTATCGGGACCATGAATTTCACTATCAACGCCATAACAATCGTAGAGTCGCTCCATATAGCTAAAAATATCATGCTCATAGTCTCGCGCAATCGCTTCATCGACTAGCTCTTCGGCAAGCAATGGTCGGCAGGAGTTCGCTTCCAGCAAGCGGTCTCGCCCCATCTGTAAGGCTTCGTTTAATTGTATGTAAAGCTGATTGGTTTGCTCAACAAAATCATCCAGCGGTAACTCTGGTTCAGCCAAGTGTTTAAGAAGCTCTGCCTTCGTCTGCATAAATACCTGATGGCCTGCAGCACAGGTTTGAGTAAATGCATTTAAACCTTCGTGATACCAGCGGAACATGACTTCTTGCGCCGTATTTTGTAGATAAGGCACATGTATATTAATAATGGCGTTTTGACCAATACGATCAAGGCGGCCAATGCGCTGCTCGAGCAAGTCTGGATTAACCGGAAGATCAAATAACACCATATGATGTGCGAATTGAAAATTACGCCCTTCACTACCGATTTCTGAGCAGATTAAAACTTGGGTCCCAGTTTCGTGGTCGGCAAAGAATGCCGCGCCACGATCGCGTTCGACTAAGCTCATACCTTCGTGAAAAACAGCGGCTTTTATGCCTACTTTAAGCCTGACCTGATCTACTATTCCTAGCGCTGTGCTCGCACTTGAAGTAATCACTAGCACTTTGTTACCGGTATTTTCCTGCAAGAATTTAGCTAACCATTTGATCCGCTCATCGCCACTGGCCCAGTTGAAACTGGGGTCATCCGCTTGAAATCCAAGCTCGGGGGATAAATAATGCTGGGGTGGTTGGTTAGGTTTCTGATCTGAAAGCTCATATTTTATCTGCCAATGGGCCGAGAGCTTTAACGGGTACGCATGGACTTCTCGTTGTGGAAAGCCTTTTATAGTATGTCGCGTATTGCGAAATAGCACTCTGCCAGTGCCATGTCGATCAAGTACGTTTTCGATCACGGATTGCTGCGCAGCTGAGCGTTCTTCTTTGTCTTCACTTTCTAACAGGCTAATCGATTTATGATTTTCGCCCTCACCCACTGATTGTTCAATGAGCTTGAGTTGGTCACTATCTAACAGTGAATCCTGTTGAAGCGCTTCAACTAGATCCGCCAATGGTTCATAGTTGGACTCTTCTTTCAGAAAGCTATTTAAGTCATTAAACCGATTCGGGTCTAGCAACCTGAGCCTGGCGAAATGACTCTCCTTGCCTAGTTGCTCCGGTGTCGCCGTGAGCAACAGCACCCCAGGTGTTTGATTTGCAAGAGATTCAACAGTTTTATATTCCTCACTCTCTGACTCGGCAGACCAACTCAGATGATGTGCTTCATCGACGACTAGAAGATCCCATTCACCCTCTGCTGCCTGCTCTGCTCGCAGCGGGTTATCAACCAAAAATTGCAGACTACAAAGAATAAGTTGCTCACTGTGAAATGGGTTCTCGATCGGTTCCTGACTGACCTCATCGAGTTCTAGCATGTCGTCATCTGCCTCATTCATGTTTTCACAACGCGCTTCATCAAACACGCTAAACATCAAGTTGAACCGTCGTAACATTTCTACCAGCCACTGATGCACCAAACTTTCGGGCACGACAATCAACACGCGATGGGCTCGCTCTGTGAGTAATTGTTGATGCAAAATAAGACCCGCTTCAATGGTTTTCCCTAAGCCAACTTCATCTGCTAACAAAACACGCGGGGCATAACGCTGCGCAACCTCGTGAGCAATATAAAGCTGATGTGCGATTAAACTGGTGCGGCAACCCGCTAAACCATAAACCGGTGACTGCAACAAAGCGTTGGCAATTTCACGCGTACGGTAACGCAGCGCAAACCATTTGTTACGGTCAATTTGACCATTCATCAGGCGTTCGCCTGGACGATTTAACTGTAAAAAATTATTGAGCTTCCCCTCTGGCAAAGAAACTTCGTCACCAGCTTCGGTGACACATTGATAAACAATAAGCCCGTTAGATTCTTCCAGGTCAATGATTTTAAAGGTTTCATCCTGTTGATTTAGGATCCAGTCTTCTGGCGCAAAACGGACGCGTGACAAGGGTGCATCCTGCCGAGCATAAATCCGTGTTTCGGTGGTTGCGGGAAAAATAATACTGACCGTCCTATGTTCAATTTCGATCACCATACCAAGGCCGAGCTGAAGTTCGGCTACGCTGATCCAGCGTTGGCCAATCGAAAATTCCTGTGGAGCATTTGCTGCAGATCGTGACACTGATTTAGTTACCTGATGCGGGATAAACCCGAAAGAAAAATTGGATCAATATTATAGCAAGGCAATTCAATCATTGCTTGAAGTTGATGAACTTCTTGAACAGAATGTCGCAATGATTACTATCCATACCTCAGGCTATTTTATTACTGGTTCCGACACTGATGTCGGCAAGACTTATATCACTTGCGAAATAATCAGGCAGTTGCGTCAATTTAACCTGATATTAGAGACACGTAAACCAGCCGAATCCGGTTGCAAGCTAAACGAGTCAGGGGAATTGATTCCAGCCGACGGCCTGAAGCTTCGGGCGGCAAATCAACATCGTGAAGATATCGATAGAATTACGCCATTAAAATTTAAAGCCGCTTTAGCGCCCCATCGCGCTGCCAGATTGGAAGACCGACAATTGCTTGTTAATCATTTACTTAACGCCTGTTCAAGAGATGATTTCAATAGCACCTTAATAGTCGAAGGTGCGGGTGGCTTCTTCTCACCTATGGCGGACGACGGCCTCAATGCCGATCTTGCGGCTCTACTTCAATTACCCACAATAATTGTTATAAACAATAAAATTGGGGCGGTTAACCAAGCTTTACTGACAGTTCAGGCGATTGAGAATAGAGGCTTAGCAATAGCTGCCATAATTTTGAATCAGGTTGAAAAAAACACGACTCCAAATATGAATAACCTTGAAGATTTACAGCCACATTGTAGGCACCCCGTTTTCTGTTGTGACTATCAAAAAGCACTACCTGATATTTTTGAAACCATTTGATAATGCACAAATATAAATGAATAAAGGCTATTTGATTATCCTCACAGGTTATATTGGCTGGGGCTTGTTTCCACTCTATTGGTCACTATTGGCTCATATTGCGCCGATTGAGGTGTTGCTGCATCGAATACTTTGGTCGACACCAGTATTGCTACTATTAGTGTTATTGAGCCTACGCCGAAGACAACAAATTATGCTCGCGTTTCGATCCTGGCCCGAGATTCGATTATTGGCTATTTCTAGTCTCTTTATTTGTGCTAATTGGGGCATTTACATTTGGGCGGTGGCAAATCATCGCGTCATTGAGGCAAGCATGGGGTACTTTTTGACACCTCTTCTCAATGTGATCGCCGGTTTAATTTTTTTCGGTGAAAAACTTAATAGACTCAAGCTCGTCGCGATTGGCTTTGCGGCATTAGGCGTTGCCTACTACATATCTAGCATCGCAGAATTTCCGTGGGTGGCTCTGAGTGTTGGGTTTAGCTTTGCAAGCTACGGCCTTCTTAGAAAAAAAATGGACACCAATGCGGTTCCAGGACTACTAGTTGAAACCCTACTACTCTTGCCGTTTACGCTCGCCGCATTAATATGGCTTCACCTAAACGGTCAGGCAATGTTTCTGAATTTAAATTCATCTACTGACCTTTTGCTGATTTTAGGCGGGCCTATCACGGTCATTCCATTGGCCTTTTTTACTTCAGGAACTCGATTACTGCCTATGACATCCGTTGGCATATTGTTTTACGTCACGCCGACACTACAGTTCTTGTCGGGCGTGATGATTCTTGGTGAGGCGTTTAATCAGGATAAACTTATAGGCTTTGCGGGAATATGGATTGGGCTGGCTATTTTTACGTTTAGCTTAATATCGAGTCACAGTAATCGTCAAAAACAAAACCCCACCCCAATAGGATGATTAGCAAAGAAGGCGTTAGCTAGTCAACAAACTTAGCCATTTTCCCAACTTCAACGATCTTCATCGCATTAGTTCCACCATTAGTACCCATTAAATCACCTTTGGTGATGATCACCAAATCACCATCGTCGACGGCTTTATGTTTTCTCATTAAATCAACCGCCTCCTGATTGGCTTCGGCGTGATTGTTATGAATGGAGGGGAAAAATATGGGAAATACACCTCGATATAAATTCACCTTGCGGTTGGTTGATTCGTGACGTGACAACGCATAGATCGGAATCACAGAACTAATGCGTGACATCCATAATGCAGTTGCCCCTGTTTCAGTCAACGATGCGATGGCACGAACACCCAAGTGATTGGCTGTATACATTGACGCCATCGCAATGGCTTCATCCACACGATTAAAAACAGTATTGAGTCGATGCTGCGATTTGCTGGCTCGAGCTTCCTGTTCAGCATTGAAGCAAATGTCAGACATGGCACGCACTGTTTCACTGGGGTACTTACCCGTCGCCGTTTCAGCCGAGAGCATGACGGCATCAGTACCGTCGAGTACTGCGTTGGCAACATCGAATACTTCGGCACGAGTGGGAATTGGATTGTCGCGCATCGATTCCATCATTTGCGTTGCGGTAATAACAACACAGTTTCTTTCTCGAGCCATCTTGATGATTTTTTTCTGTATTGCGGGTAATTTGGCGTCTCCAATTTCGACACCAAGATCACCCCGGGCCACCATCACGGCATCTGAGGCATCAATAATTTCTTCGAGGTTAACGAGTGCTTCGGCGCGCTCTATCTTCGCAATAATGCCGCCTTGCCCACCCGCTTCGCGCAACAATCGGCGTGCCCGGTGAATATCCTCTGCCGTCCGTGGAAATGAGACCGCTAAGTAATCTGCATCCAATCGGGCAGCCGTTTTTATATCCTCTTTATCTTTTTCGGTCAGTGCCTCGGCTGATAACCCACCACCTTTTAAGTTAATGCCTTTGCTATCAGATAAATTACCACCTACCAGAACCTTACAATTGACTCGAACAGCGTCGGTTGATTCGACTTCTAACACAATACGTCCATCGTCAAGCATTAGTATGTCGTTGGCGGTGACTTCAGTTGGCAGGATTTTATAAGTAATACCAACCTGGTTTTGGTCACCATCATTCACGCCACAATCAGCATTAAGACAAAACTTGTCGCCATTTTTCAACTGAATGGCACCATTGACAAATCGGTCTATACGGATTTTTGGCCCTTGAAGATCGGCTAGAACTGCAAGGTGACGGTGATTAGCTTTGCCAATAGCACGAACTTTTTCGGCTCGGGCAACGTGTGCCTCTGCACTACCATGAGAAAAGTTAAGACGAACGACGTCTACGCCTGCTTTAATCAAAGAGTCTAGCGCTTCGTCGGATTCGGTTGCGGGACCTAATGTGGCTACAATTTTAGTTCTACGAATTTCAAACGTCATCAATGCCATACCTTTAAGTTAAGCCGTCCTGTAACACATTCGCTGCAGCAAACCTTTGCTCTAGCATGCTGACTGCGGGTAATTTTTTGCCTTCCAAAAACTCGAGGAAAGCGCCTCCTCCAGTAGAAATATATGAAATACCCGACCCAATATTATATTTATCGACGGCTGCTAAGGTGTCCCCACCCCCAGCTATCGAGAACGCACTAGATGATGCGATTGCCTGCCCAAGCCTTCTAGTACCCTCGCCAAATTGAGCGAATTCAAAAACACCAACAGGACCATTCCACACGATTGTTTCTGCTTGCGCCATTAGATCAGCAAATTTAGACGCCGTTTCAGGCCCTATATCCAAAATTATATCATCGTCATCTACTTCACTGACTAATTTAACTGTAGCTTCAGCCTGTTCTGAAAACGCTTTGCCACACACCACATCTGTCGGTACTGGAATTTCTTTGCCACTGGCAAGCGCGACTTCGATTAATCGTTTTGCTTCAGGTATTAAGTCTATCTCTACCAAAGACTTACCAACATTATAGCCAGCAGCTGCAATAAATGTATTCGCTATTCCGCCACCAGGTATTAACTGGTCAACAACCTCAGACAGCGCATCTAACACCATTAATTTAGTGGAAACCTTAGACCCACCAACGATGGCAACAACAGGACGTTTTGGTTTATCAAGCGCCATTGTAAGCGCTTCTAATTCGGCAGACAGTAATGGACCAGCGCAAGCAATGGGGGCGAATAATCCGACACCATGGGTGGAAGCTTGCGCTCGATGCGCTGTACCAAAGGCATCCATTACGTAAACATCACATAAATTGGCATATTGTTTCGATAAGTTTTCGTCGTCCGCTTTTTCTCCGACATTAAAGCGTACGTTTTCTAGCAGCAAAACGTCACCATCAGCTAACACGGGAGGAGTTTCTAGGTAGTCGGTATTTAAATTGACGGTCTTGCCAATCGCATCACTTAGGTAGTTGGCTATCGGCTTTAATGAATATTGACCATCTATTATGCCTTCTATTGGTCTACCTAAATGAGACATGATCATTAACTGCGCACCAGCATCTATACAATACTGAATTGTCGGTAATGATGCTTTAATTCTCTGATCACTACTAACAATGCCGTTTTTGATTGGCACGTTTAAATCCTGTCGTATTAGTACGCGTTTTCCGCGCAAATCAAGATCAACTAATTTAGTGACTGGCATTGATACTCTCTTGGATAATTCAGGAATGAATTCACATTAAAAGGCCCACCTGTACTGTGGGCCTTTCTTGTCTGTCTTAATCTTAGCCTTAATCAAGCCGTTTGAGTTGGGTCATAACAAGAAATCTTAGGCCTAAACAACTCGCATCATTAAAATGCTCGATTATAGCGGAAAAGGCTGATGTGGCTGCCTATTCAGGGGACTCACCCATGACTTTGTTAACTGCCTCGATCACCTTACCCACCGTAAAACCAAAGTAAGCGAAAAGTTCTTTTGCTGGTGCTGATTCACCAAAGGTATCAATACCAATCACAGCACCATCAAGCCCAACATACTTATACCAACCTTCAGTGACAGCCGCTTCAACTGCAACTCGGGCTGTTACACTGGGCGGTAACACGGATTGACGATACTCTTTGCTCTGTCGATCAAATAAGGCCGTACAGGGCATCGAAACAACGCGGATTTTCTTAGTTGCCAAGTCTTCTGATTTTGCCGCATCCATTGCCAATTCGATTTCGGAACCTGTTGCGATAATGATGGCATCAGGCGTTCCTTCACAGTCACTTAAAATATAGCCACCTTTTGATATCAAATCAATTTGTGCCGTTGTCCTGTGTTGGTGAGGCAATCCTTGTCGTGAAAAAACCAAACAGCTGGGACCATTTCGATGCTCAATAGCCGATTTCCAGCTGACCGCAGATTCAACCCCATCACAGGGACGCCAAACGTTCATGCCTGGAATCATTCTTAGCGTTGGTATTTGCTCAACTGCTTGATGCGTCGGGCCATCTTCGCCAAGGCCAATTGAATCGTGAGTAAAAACAAAAATACACTGGATTTTCATTAACGAAGCCATGCGCAAAGCGTTTCGCGCATACTCTGAAAACATCAAAAAAGTCGCACCAAAAGGAATCAGTCCACCATGCAATACAATGCCGTTCATAATGGCTGACATACCAAACTCTCGAACACCATAATTGATGTAATTAGATTCGGGCGATTCAGCGCGCATCGGTTTAAAACCAGACCATTCGGTTAAATTCGAACAACCTAAATCGGCTGAGCCACCAAATAATTCGGGTAACAATGGAGAGTAAGCTTCAATCGCTGCGAGGGATGCTTGCCGACTCGCTTTGGTTTCGCCTGCAGCATCCACTTCGGCTACGTATGCATCAGACATTTCCGCCCAATTGTCTGGCAGATCTCCCTTCAGTCGTCGTTCAAGCTGGACTGCTAATTCAGGATATTCTGCGCGATAAGCAATTAGCCTTTCATTCCATGCGTCTTCTTCTGCTTGGCCTGCTTCTCGATGGTTCCATCCCGCATAAATCTCTTCGGGTATTACAAAAGGCTCGTGCCCCCAACCGAGGGCTTCACGGGTCAAAGCAATTTCTTCATCACCCAATGGTGCGCCGTGACACCCATGAGTACCGGCCTTATTAGGAGAACCATAACCGATCGTTGTTTTGCAGCAAATGAGCGATGGCTTCGCCTTGACCGCACGAGCGGCTTCTATTGCTATTTTTATTGCGTCGGCATCATGACCATCGACTTCAGTCACATGCCAGCCATACGCATCAAAACGCTGTGGCGTATTATCGTCAAACCAGCCTTCAACAGGACCATCGATAGAAATACCGTTGTCATCCCAAAAGGCAATGAGCTTACCCAAGCCTAAAGTGCCGGCAAGAGAACCGGCCTCATGTGAGATACCTTCCATCATGCAGCCATCACCTAGGAACACATAGGTATTGTGGTCAACAATAGTGTGGTCAACCCGATTGAATTCAGCTGCTAGCGCTCTTTCGGCAATCGCCATACCAACGCCATTAGCAATACCTTGCCCCAGTGGGCCTGTGGTTGTTTCAATGCCTGGCGCGTAACCGTACTCCGGATGACCCGGTGTTTTTGAATGGAGTTGGCGAAAACTTTTTAAATCGTCTATTGAAAGGTCGTAACCACTCAAATGTAACAACGAATAAGGCAACATTGAGCCATGTCCGTTAGACATGATAAATCTGTCTCGATCAGGCCAGCTCGGGTTCTGGGGGTTATGTTGTAAAAATTCGCTGTAAAGCACTTGAGCAATATCAGCCATGCCCATAGGGGCGCCGGGGTGACCCGATTTAGCTTTTTGAACTGCGTCCATACTTAACGCTCTGATGGCATTAGCAAGCGTCTTAGGTGAAGGCATAACAGGCTCCAAAGAACATAACGATCGATAAGGTAGCAATTAAAAGTTAACGTCTAACAGTGACGTTTAAACTTTATCAACCTGGTTACCTATTCGGACAGCCGCTTCACTCTATCTCCACTAGCCCCGAATAAGGCGCAGTATTCTCTCGCAAATGAATATTTTGGGCAACTCAAAATATTCTATATCGCCCTAATCGTCAGAAAAACAAGATATGCATATATATTTATAAATTTATTTTATAGAAATGATGATTTGCTATTTTCTTATTAATCACCTTCTATATACTTATATCTTTTTTTTTCGCAGAGCATAAACATGTCAAATGCCTACATATTTACTTCAGAGTCAGTCTCAGAAGGTCATCCCGATAAAGTGGCTGATCAGGTTTCTGATGCTATTCTAGACGCACTACTTGAGCAAGATCCACGTTCGCGTGTTGCCTGTGAAACGTTAGTCAAGACTGGCATGGTAATGCTCGCAGGTGAAATAACCACATCAGCATGGGTCGATATGGAATCCCTAGTTCGCAAAATAGTCAATGATATTGGTTATGACAACCCAGAATGTGGTTTTGACGGCAATACTTGTGCAGTCCTCACTGGAATAGGCAAGCAGTCTGCCGATATTGCAATGGGCGTCGACGAGTCAGACGACCATGAACAAGGTGCTGGAGATCAAGGCCTTATGTTTGGTTACGCCAGCAACGAAACTGATGTTTTAATGCCAGCGCCCATCACCTACGCGCATCGATTGGTCAAGCGTCAGGCGGAAGTGCGAAAATCTGGTGAGCTTAGCTGGCTGCAACCAGACGCTAAAAGTCAAGTTACTTTGCGCTATGAAAATCACGTACCCGTCGGCATAGAAGCCGTTGTTCTATCAACCCAACACTCTGAAAATGTCAGCCTTTCAACACTGCGTGAAGCCGTTATTGAAACAATTTTGAAGCCTGTTTTACCAGAAGCCTGGCTTTCAAAATGTAAAGTTGAAAATATCCATGTTAATCCTACAGGGCGCTTCGTCATTGGCGGACCAGTCGGAGATGCGGGTTTAACTGGCAGAAAAATCATTGTTGATACCTACGGTGGTATGGCCCGACATGGTGGCGGAGCCTTCTCGGGCAAAGACCCATCAAAAGTCGATCGTTCTGCAGCCTATGCTGCCCGTTATGTTGCCAAAAATATTGTTGCTGCCGGTATTGCTGATCGCTGTGAAATACAAGTTTCGTACGCCATCGGCGTTGCCGAACCAACCTCAATTAGTATTGAGACATTTGGTACTGGACGAATTGATAATGACCGTATTATTCAGTTGGTTCGAGCGCATTTCGACCTCAGACCTAAAGGTTTAATTGCGATGCTCGATTTGCTTCACCCGATTTACCTTCAAACAGCGGCTTATGGGCATTTTGGAAGAGACGATATCGATTTGAGTTGGGAAAAAACAGACAAAGCAGAAGTATTAAAATCTGACGCTGGTTTATAACAATTAATCAATAATTGCTACTAAGGTCAAATAACAGCTGTGGGTGCAGCAGGGACAATGCTTAAATCATTGTCCTTGCATTCATTTTAAGAATAAAAAACATGGTTGAATGCGCATATTTTGTGCATCATATTTAATATTACTAAATTTGCCGAGCAGCCTTGGCAGAAAATAAGCACTCCTCCCTTAACGGCTTGTTAACATCAACAGGATAAACGATGCGACTGTCTAGAATTTTTACTCAACAGCCGCTTATCGTAGGTTCAAAAATTCAGCTTGATACAGCAACCAGCCATTACGCCCGCAATGTACTTCGGCTCAAAGCAGATATGAATATCTCTTTATTTAATGGAGAGGATTGTTGCAACTACGAATCGAAATTATGCTTTGATGGCAAACAGACTTTTGCTTCGATCTCTTCAAAATCAGAGAGTACGACTGAATCAAGTTTGGAAAGTGAGATTATCCAAGGTCTTAGCCGGAATGACCACCTCGACTGGATGATTCAAAAGACAACTGAACTAGGCGTAAAACGAATTTCAATATTCAATTCGAATCACAGTCAAATTCTCATCAAACCAAATCAACTCGAAAAGAAACAGCTCCATTGGCGTGCTATTGCGATCAAGGCTTGTGAGCAAAGTGGACGTCATACTCCACCAAAAATCGACTTTTTTAACGGACTTGAGTCATTGCTTGAAGCCCCCAATCAGAGAGACCAGAAATTTCTGTTGGATTTCCAAGGGCCAAGTCTTGGTACGCTATTGCAAATTCAAACCAAAGCGCCTCAAATTTCTATTATGCTGGGTCCAGAAGGTGGTTTATCGGTGAATGAAATAAAATTAGCGAATACCGCTGGTTTCGTATCAAGCCAAATCGGCACTCGAGTATTGCGGACCGAAACAGCAGCAGTGACAGCACTTGCTATTGCCCAATCCTACTGGGGCGATATTTAAAGCCAGCCCATTTACTATGCCCTATGTATGATTAAGGACGATATTTGGAATGCTTAGCTACTACTCTACCTTTCTTAAATAAATTAGCCTTAGCTTTAGTTAGAACAATAGGCCGATTGGTTTTTCCTATTCGAGAACTGCTGGGTTTGCCACTTCTGCTTGTATGCCTCGCATTAGGCAGTGTCAATTCGACACCCATTACACCTTCTTCGACTGAAAATTCAAGCCGCTCAGTACTGGAGACGTTCGCCACTGTGGACGCTGGCTCAAGAAATTTTGATAGCTGATTATCAGCCATATCGAGTATCGAGTCGGCATCTGATCGGCTCTCACCGAGTGCCTCAAGATAAGAAGCCAAACTAACCACAACCTGAAATAACAAACCGAATCGATTAACGTCCGAAAGCTCAACCATGTCATAGTCGTTCAAACATTCAAGCAGAGCGTCCATCAAAGCAACTGCGCGCACTTTATTTAACATCAAAAAAGCGCCTCGTAACTGTGCCATTAGCGTGACACACAATCCTAAACTCTCGTTACAAGATGGATCTTGTAACAACTTAAGAATTCCCCACTTAATTTTTTCAACGTCACTTAACATGGCGATGACTATTGCGCCTAAAACATGATCGAGTTCAGAGACGCTAAAGGTATCAACTTCTGAAGGTCTAACTCCACCTTTTGGCTGAAGTTTTTGCATTTTTTCTAATGCTTGCTCTACTTGGGTCAGACCTAACACTATTGTGCGTATTTTTTCGTTATCTGGTTTTAACGCATCATTTTGAATTTTTTCTACTGCGATAATTTGCGCTTCAACTATTTGGCACTGTTCACCCAGACCTAACATCGCTAAATTATCTACAATTATATACAGCTCTCGCAGCACATCTCGTAGTTTTTGGACGTCAATTAAATCTCCAGCGACAACTATTCCGACCGTTTTTTTAAGCACTTTAACGTCCTTACTAACGCCTTCTAAAATAGTCTTAAGCAACCCTTGGTTGGGGCCCATGGGATTATTGAGCAATTGATTTCGATCAACTTCATTGGGTAGAAATTCTTCGAGTCTATAGGCTGTTTTAATTGCCTGACATTTGGGTCCATCGCACTCAGGCTGAGCAATGTAATACAGAAAGTTTTTAATTAATTCGATTGGTTGACGTTTTAACAAGCCCCTTTCACCCATTACTAGCAGCACACGGAACAAAGCATCAACTTTACTCAGTAAATTTTTGATCGAAACATCTAACCCTAACGAATTATGGGGTATCGATTCAACAAATGCGCCGATAATCCACCAAATCCGAGCGACCTGCTCTGAACTAGATCGCGCTTCGAGTACATCACAGATTTTTTCGAAACGTTTCAGGTTTTTGACAACCTCATTACCTTTAATGACATTCAGCAGGGAAAGCTGAAATGCAGGGCGGAGTTTTTTAATGAGTTGCTTTGAGGCATCATTGGCATGGTCATCGACCGCATCGGTTTCGGCATCGTCACCATGCATTGACAAATCAGGTAAAAGCAGTAGTTTTTCGGGCAATAGACCCTGCTTTTTAATCGACTGGATATCATTTAGGATGGATGGTATGACAAATGGAAGGTCGCGATGACCTGATTGAACCTGCTTCAGATAGCTAGACAATGCTTCAACAGATCTGAGCAATAGGTCAAGCGCTTGATTATTATGTTTCGTATCTGTGCTTAAGCCTTCATTCTGACCAACTTTCCCTTGGTCAGTAATAAAGTCACAGAGCGACAACATTTCTGCTGAAAGCATAGCTGAAACATATTGTTCAACCATGATTGAAACGCCTCTTACAACGTCAATCCGATATCTGATGCCGTCCATCAGACTGTCGTCACTGACTATAATGTATTGCTTTAGGTCGCATGTGGTATCGTTGAGGTAATCTTCTATTAACGGTTTAACCCAACTCAGAGCAGTATGCTTTATAGAAATATGCTCAAGATTCATTAAGGATTTCGGTCAGGACCGTTTAAATTATTTTGACTTTGACTGAGTAATTCAATCGCGTTGAATTTCATCGCATTATCCACAAAGTGATCTTCAGCTGACTTAAAACCCACCACTGAGTCAGGCATCATTGCAATCATTTCGGATAGTGGCGTAGTGCAAACCATAGAGTTAATTGATCCTGCAGCGGCCTTTAATGTAAGTTGCTGAATAATATCTGCTGCCTAACTGTTATAAATTATAAATGCCTGAGATATCGATTTCAGCTTAGTATTCATTTGTCTCGAGTTTTTGCTTAATTTCAAGCACTTCAAGCCAACAAAAAACTTAGCTAATAACCTCGATAAGACAGCATTAAATTGTCAATGGGTGCTTTTAAGTTGATCTAACGGCTTAATTATTCACTCTCAGGGCACTAAGATTTGTTTAAACTCTAACTAATTAAACAATTATATTCATTTTCTTATGCAGACCTAGTAATTTATTCGAACTAAGTTAATGTGAAAACTATCAAATAAGCGTTCTTAAAACTCTTTAAATAATGTTTATACATACTTCTTATGACGGTCACCAATTATTAGACCTATCTAAAGACAATATTTTACTCTAACTATCAGATTTATATGTGCTTTAAAGACCAAAGTTCAGTAGAATCCAATCATATTAATTAGTTGCCATATTTTATGAGTGCACAAATTCTAACAACCGTACCCCATCTTTTAACCGCTAACACCGGTCCAATCGATAAAATTGAACAGCAAATACTCGCTAATCAAGAGAAAATTGAAATTTGGTTACGCGAGCAGTTTAACGAGACGCCAGCGCCATTTTATGGATCAGTCGATTTAAGAAATGCAGGTTACAAACTATCACCTGTAGACACCAACTTATTCCCAGCCGGATTTAATAACTTAAACCCAGCGTCTAAACCGCTTTGTATTCAGGCAGTACAAATTACATTGTCGCGATATTGTCCTGACGCTAAAAACTTATTGATTATTCCAGAAAGGCACACCCGAAATTTGTTCTACCTCGAGAGCGTTGCCACACTAATTGAATATATTACTTTGGCAGGATACCGCTGCTATCTCGGTAGTTTGAACCCTGAACTTGAAGAGCCAAACACGATCGAACTGCCATCAGGCAGATCCGTCACACTAAGTCCTATTAAACGCATCAATAACGAACTCCAGGTTGAGGGTGTTTCACCTTGCGCAATATTACTCAATAATGACCTTTCAGGCGGGCGACCAGCCATACTCGAAAAGCTCAAGCAAACCGTGGTGCCTCCTATGGACTTGGGCTGGTCAAATCGTTATAAGTCAGATCATTTCCATATGTACAACGATGTTGCAGATAGCTTTGCCAAACTGATCGATATCGACCCCTGGTTAATCAACCCACTTTTTCGTAATTGTGGCGCCATAGACTTTATGAAACGTGAAGGTGAAGACTGCTTAGCGGAAAACACTGAAAAACTACTCACCGCGATTCAGAAGAAATATGATGAATACGGCATTACCGACAAACCTTACATTGTCATGAAGGCGGACCAAGGTACCTATGGAATGGGAATTTTGATAGTCAACTCAGCCGAAGAAATCCGTTCACTTAACCGTAAGCAACGCACTAAAATGTCTTCTACCAAAGAAGGTGGCGATACATCAGAAGTAATACTTCAAGAGGGTGTCCCAACGTTAGAAACAGTTGGAGATGAAAAACTCACCGCAGAACCCGTAGTTTATATGATTGACCATTATGTCGTCGGCGGCTTTTATAGAATGCATTCTAAAAAGTCAGCTACTGGTATTCTCAACTCACCGGGCATGTCTTTTCAACCGCTGGCATTTGCAGATCCTTGCAATACGCCTAATTTAGATGACGATTGCCATACTGCACCCAATCGATTTTATGCCTATGGCATTATTGGCCGTCTCGCATTACTCGCTGCGGCAAGAGAAATTGCCGAATCGAAAAGATGAGCCATATCGTCAAATTAGATAAGTCGGATCAATAGCATGACTAAGCGTCGGCTCGGTATGGTGATGGATCCGATCGAGAAAATTAAACCCTGGAAGGACTCAAGCTTCGCGATGATGCTTGAGGCACAAAGCCGTGGTTGGCAAATTTTTTATATGCGCATCGACGATCTGTATATGGAAAACAGCATCAGCTATGCCACTTATCAAATGGTTGAAGTCACGGACAACAATGACGACTGGTTTCGAGTCACTGGCGAAGGTTGTTGTCGACTGGATTCACTCGACGCTATTTTTATGCGCAAAGACCCACCGTTTAATCTCGAATACATCTATAGCACTTACCTGCTTGAACAAGCAGAAGAGAATGGCACCTTAGTCGTCAACAAACCGTCTAGCCTGCGCGATTGCAACGAAAAGCTCTATACCCGATCATTTCCTGAATGCTGTGTTGACTCTCGCATAAGCCGCAACCCTGAGCGCTTACTTGAATTTATAACAGAGCATCAAGACGTCATCATCAAACCGCTCGATGGCATGGGTGGGCAATCGATATTTCGAGTGAAGGCTGGCGATACTAATACCAACGTAATCCTCGAAACAGTCACCAATCGTGGCAAGTCTCAAACCATGGCTCAGCGCTACATTCCAGAAATAACTGAAGGTGATAAACGCATCCTAATGATCAATGGTGAGCCAGTACCTTATTCCCTGGCCCGCATACCCGCTAAAGGTGAAAATCGAGGCAATATCGCCGCTGGCGCCAGTACTCGCGGCCAACCACTAAGCGAACGTGACCATTGGTTGTGTCAGCAAATTGGGCCTAAGCTGCGCGAAAAAGGCCTTATTTTCGTCGGTCTAGACGTTATCGGTGATTATGTAACCGAAATCAATGTCACCAGCCCCACTTGCATTCGCGAACTCGACAATGAGTTTAATCTAAATATTAGCGCCGATTTATTCAATTGTGTAGAGCAATTAATTTCCGCTTAATTATCGCTCTGTTATTCGTTTTACTGTCTGCCTGCAACGGCCAGGGGCAGCCGGCAGAACAATTAGTAGAACAACGCATTCTGCAATTTGGCACCATTATCGATGTCTCACTGATTCACGCAGATCGTAACAAAGCGGAGGCCGCATTAACTCAAATAGAACGTCAATTACTGGTTTATCGTAAAAACTGGCATGCCTGGGAAGATGGTGACTTATTTCGCTTCAACCAAGCCTTACTAGACGCCAATAAGGCCGCAGTGCCTGAATCTCTCAAACAGTTACTAACGTTGAGTCAGCAATATTATCGGCAGTCGCAGAATTTATTTAACCCAGCCTTAGGCCTGCTCATCGACGCCTATGGCTTTCACGGTAACGACGAACCTGATATTCCTATGATCAAGCTCATAAAGACCAATATTCCGACAATGCTTGATCTTAAAATCAGCCAACAAGTAGCCTATAGCGCTAATCCACATCTCCAGCTTGATCTAGGCGGCATCGCCAAAGGTTATGCCATCGGGCTCATCGCAGACTACTTGACTAACTCTGGTTTTGAGCACTTTTTAATTAATGCTGGCGGCGACCTTTATGCTTCGGGCAATAAATTTGGTCAACCCTGGAAAATAGGCATACAAAACCCATTTGAACCGGGTGCAATTGCCGGCGTCAGTTTAACGGGTGATCACAGCTTATTCACATCGGGCAACTACCAACGCTTCTACAAGCAAGCAGGGAAAATCGTACACCACATTATCGACCCAAGGACTGGCGATCCTTCCGAACATATCAGTTCAGCCACCGTATTATCACCTGACCCCGTGCTGTCCGATGTGGCAGCCACAACACTGATGATCGACGGTATAAAAAATCATCGCTCACTGGCAAAGTCACTAGGTATAAAGGATTACCTGATTATCAGTGAAGATAAAAAAATATTAATCACACGCTCATTTGCCCAAAAAATTAATATCACCGTCGACTGGCCCGTCATTATTATCGACTAGATATTGACCTTTACCGGTTGAAAATTTTAAAAAACATACTTTTTCAAAGCCCTCGGCTCAAACGGCTGGTTAAGGGCTACCATTGTCTGGCAAAATACCTTCCACATGAAAAGTCAAGTTTCACAGCAACCAAACAAACCGAGCATTAATGCCAGCGATCGGCTTGGCTTTACGCTTTTTTTAGCTTTAATTATTCACGCCATTTTCATTTTAGGCGTTGGATTTACTCAGTCGGAAAAACTCAGCAACAATGCCTTGCCTGCCCTTGAAGTGATTATTGCAAACTCTCGTAGTTTGGAAACCGTCGAAAAGCCTGACTATTTAGCTCAAGTAGATCAAGCTGGTGGTGGAACGGCTGACGATAAAGCACGCCCAAGCGCACCCATATCAGCCAACACGCCGATTAATCAATACGGGCTAACTGATCAAGCTCGACCAGAATTAAACAAAAGCCAACTCGCCATTAGTCAAATTTATGTTCTGACACAGCAGGACTCCGACCAAATAATTGATAAGACACCGCAAATGGATCAGAAAGAATCCAAATCTAAGCAGGCCAGTAATAAAGAACAGCGGCAGAGCAAGATAGCTCGATTACAGGCTGAAATCCGCCAGATGACGGTCGATTATGCTAAAAGACCTAGGTCGATCACTTTAACTGCTGCCACTAAGAAGGCAGTAGAGGCAAGCTATCTCGCGGCTTGGGTTCAAAAAATCGAACGGACTGGTAATCTAAACTATCCAAGCGAAGCTAGAGTCAAAAAAATTGACGGCCAATTAAGATTAAGTGTTCGTATTAATCAGTCAGGCGCCATACTGAATGTTAAAATAACTAAGTCGTCTGGATCTAGCATTTTGGACGAGGCTGCAAAACGAATTTTGCGATTGTCAGAACCCTTTGCGCCTTTTTCTGAAGAGTTAAAGCAACGAACCGATCAAATAGTTATTATTCGAACTTGGAATTTTGACAGTAATCGTTTTCGCACTAATGGAGAGGTCATTTAGATGAATACAACGACTCAAAGTCTGGTCGACCAGTGCCTTATCGCCACGCCTAGCATCAAGGACCCATTGTTCGCCTCTAGCCTTGTCTATATGTGCGAACATAACGAAGAGGGCAGCATGGGATTAGTCATTAACCATCTAGCACCTCAATCACTTCAAAGCATTTTCAACCAGCTCAATATTGAATGTAATGACGAGACTATCCGCCAGCAGCCAGTTTATATTGGCGGCCCCGTCAAGCTTGAACAAGGTTTTGTGTTACATAGATCAACCGGGCACACTGAAGCTGATCAATGGCAAAAAACCACCGAAGTATCAAATAGTGTCTACCTAACAATATCTGCTGACATTTTGCAGGCGATTGCAAATAACAAAGGCCCCAAAGACTATTTGGTGATACTCGGATTTTCAGGTTGGACATCGGGACAACTTGAATCTGAGTTAGAGGAAAATTCTTGGTTAACCTCATCTTCAAGCACCGACCTTTTATTCCATCAAGATTCAGATGCTAAATGGCAAATGGCCTTCGACACGCTTGGATTTGACATTAGTATGCTGTCACCCGTCAGTGGCCGCGCATAGAGTGGCGCATGGGACTTAAAGTCGACACTGTTATTGGATTTGATTTTGGTACCGTTTGGACTGGCATCGCGATAGGCCTCACCCTAACGGCCCAAGCACGACCGTTGAATGCAATCAAATCAATCGACCAAAAACCTAATTGGCCAGCAATCGAGTGCCTTTTGAAAGAGTGGCAACCGCAAAAACTCATTGTAGGTTTACCCAGTTCGATGATCGATGACCATCATCCGATGACCGCAAAAGCACTAAAATTCAGCCGGCAGCTGGAAGGTCGATTCAAAGTGCCGGTAGAACTGGTCGATGAGCGCCTCACCACTCGTGCAGCCTATGAGATGGCTATTGAAAGCAAGCAATACAAAACTAAACAGCAGATCGATAGCATTGCAGCCATGCTCATCACTGAATCCTGGCTTCGAGGTGACAAGCCAACGAGTCGTTAATATTGAACCCTACGTTTTAAAATGGATGCTTTTTAACCGGCATTGTTACGATAGCTATAACTGAATAAAAAATCATGCTATAAAGCACTCCAAACTCAATATTAGGCCTTTAGAGTCAGGAATATCCGTGTCATTACCCTCAGTTGAAATACTCATTGACAAACTGACGCAGTCACTCATGCCCTATTTCCCAGACGACCAAGATCCAGCCGACCAACCCATTATCGTTGGTATCGAAACGGGCGGTTACTGGATCGCAAATATTATTCATCAAGCCATTGCCCCAGTTACCGAGCTTGGCCGATTAAACATCTCATTTTATCGTGACGACTTCACCACAACAGGCCTTCACCCTACAGTTAAACCATCCAGTCTTCCCACTGATATCGATGGTAAAACCATCATTCTGATTGACGATGTCATTTATTCTGGGCGCACTATTCGGGCAGCGATGAATGAAATATTTGACTACGGCCGACCCGAACAAATTATTCTGGCGATCTTGGTGGATCGTGGCGAACGCTCAATTCCGATCCAGCCTGATATTGTCGCAAGCACTATTCAGCTTGAAGCTGGCAGCCATATCAAACTCAGCGGACCCGAACCCCTTCAACTCAGCATCAAAACGCTAATAGAGGCTGGTTAACCCATTACTGATGTCGAAACATAATTTACAACTCGATGAAAACGGAAAGCTAAAACATTTTCTGGGTATCGAAGGATTAAATTTGGCTGTATTAACCGAAATACTGGATACCGCCGAGTCATTTACGTCAGTCACTGAACGGACCGTCAAAAAGGTTCCTATACTTCGCGGCAAAACAGTTGCTAACTTATTCTTTGAACCCAGTACTCGCACTCGGTCGACTTTTGAACTAGCTGCTCAGCGTTTATCAGCAGATATTCTTAGCCTAGATCTAAACACCTCGGCAACCAGTAAGGGAGAGTCTTTACTCGATACTATTCGCAACATCGAAGCCATGCAAATCGACATGTTTGTGATCCGTCATCAAGATAGCGGCAGTGCTCACTTCTTTGCCCAACATGTTAAGCCCGGTGTCAGTGTCCTCAACGCTGGTGATGGTCAGCATGAACACCCGACCCAAGCCATGCTCGATATGTTCACAATACGTCACTTCAAGAAAGACTTTGCTCAACTTCGCGTTGCCATTGTCGGAGACATCGCTCATTCACGAGTAGCGCGTTCACAAATTCATGCACTTAATATACTTGGAGCTGCAGAAGTTCGGGTCATCGCACCTAAAACATTATTGCCCGTTGGTATTGAGTCACTCGGCGTGCATTTGTATGACAATCTTGAGCAGGGACTGAAAGATGTTGATGTTGTCATCATGTTGCGCTTGCAAAAAGAACGCATGCGGGGTGCTTTATTGCCCAGTGAAAAAGAATACTTCAACCTTTTTGGGCTGACCCAAGAACGTTTAAATTGCGCTAATCCTGATGCCATAGTGATGCATCCAGGGCCTGCCAATCGTGGTGTAGAAATCGAATCGAGTGTCATGGATGGCCCACAATCGGTTATCTTACAACAGGTGACTTTCGGCATTGCAGTGCGTATGGCAGTTATGTCGATGACAGTCGGTCGATGAAAATCAGGGAACGACACTTATGAGTATTCATATCCAAAATGGCCTGTTTATCGATCCAGTTAATCTTAGCCAGACCAAAACAGACATTTATATCCAAGGTAACTTAATCGTAGGTGTTGGCAAACCACCCGCTAACTTTAAAGCCGATCAAACCATTGATGCAGACAATCAGTGGGTGATCCCAGGTTTAGTCGATTGTCAGGTTCGATTACGTGAACCTGGTCAAGCTCATAAAGGAACTATTAATAGCGAAACTCAAGCAGCGGTTGCTAACGGCATCACCAGCCTTTGCATACCACCCGATACCCAACCCGTTATTGACAACACAGCGGTTGTTGAACTCATCCATCACGGTAACTCGAAAGCGGGCAACCGCTGCCATATTTACACCATTGGCGCATTGTCACAAAATCTTGATGGTGAACATCTAACCAATATGGCTGGCTTGAAATCTAGTGGCTGCATCGCACTCAGCAATGCCAACCAACCGTTTAGCAGCAACTTGGTGCAACGGCGCGCTATGGAATATGCAGCGGGTCAAAAAATGCTCGTTATCATTCAACCCAGAGATAATGATCTTTATGGCAATGGCTGTGCGCATGAAGGTGCTATTTCGACTCGCCTTGGCCTACCTTCGATTCCAGAAGCAGCAGAGACAGCTGCGCTCGCAAAAGACATTGAGTTAGTGGTTCAAACGGGTGCTAGAACGCATTTTGGACAACTATCTTGCGCGAGATCAGTCGATATGATTCGGCAAGCCAAGGCTAATGGATTACCCATTACGGCTGACTGCACCATGCACCAACTGTTCCTAACTGATCACGATCTGGGTGATTTTGACACCAGTAAACTCACTATTCCGCCACTGAGGAGTCAATTCGATCGTCAAGCGCTTAGGGATGGTGTTGTCGACGGCACTATCGATTGTCTGTGTTCAGATCACCAACCACATGAAATTGATGCCAAACTATGTCCCTTCCCCTCAGCCGAGCCAGGTATAAGCAGCCTTGATACGTTACTGCCTTTGGCGCTTCGCTTAGCTGAAGAAGGTTTAATGACTTTGCCTGAAGTAATTGCTCGATTAACCATCAATCCAGCTAAACTGCTAGGCATTCCTGCTGGCAACCTAACGAATGGTGAATGCGCTGACATTTGCATTATTGATCCTGATGCACATTACTTGTGTTTAGGCCAAGATTTCATTTCAAGAGGTAAAAACACGCCATTTGAGGGTTGGGACTTTAACGGCCGTGTTACAACTACGATTGTTGCTGGAAACATAGTTTATAACCGGGTCTCATAAACTAGTGCCTCTAGTCAGGTCCATATATTAAAACAACATTAATTAGCGGGGTTGGTGTGATTTGCCACTCTTCTTTTTTATTTTGCAATATGAATACTGTTAAATTTGTCCAACGAGCGAGGCTAGGAAGTTATGAGTCACCTTGAATTAAAAGCCGTATTGGATGAGTTACGCAATATGGCTGCACTTGATTTCAGTTCGGCTCGATCTGCCCCTCCTTCCCTTTATCATCACCCTGACTTACTGTCACTCGAAGCTGAAAAGATTTTTAATCAGGAATGGATTTGTGTAGGCCGCACCGCAGAAATACCCAATACAGGTGACTATTTAACCTACGAGATCATTGACCAGCCTATTTTTGTAATTCGACAAAAAGACAATGCCATCGCGGCGTTTGCCAATGTCTGTGCCCACCGTTGCGCGAAACTGTTGGAGGGCAAAGGTTGTTCGACTCGAATTAGCTGTCCCTACCATTCGTGGACTTATGCACTCGACGGTCAACTGATCGGTGCACCCTATATGGATCAAACGCCCAATTTTAATAAATCAGACTATCGGCTGGCACCTGTTCGTTTGGAAATCTGGGAAGGCTTTATTTATGTCACCCTTAATAATGATTTAATGTCAGTGTCCGAACGACTCAAGGGTCTGCATGGGATCGTAGGCCAGTATCGTATGGCCGATTACGAGCCCGTCTTTGACGGAGATGAAGTCTGGGACACCAACTGGAAATGTTTAGTCGAGAATTTTATGGATGCCATGCACATCCATCGAGTGCATAAAGAGTCATTTGCCAAAAATGGCAGTTCGGAAGATCGAACAACCTGCTTTGAAGGTGATGAGCATTTTACTTGGCATCAGATTGAAGCGAGCTCTAATTCAGGCCGTGGATTTGCGCATGAAACCAACACATGGCTTAGTGATGAATATCGCACACGTATTTTGCTGCTGTGTTTATTTCCTAACCACACCATCCAACTGCAGCCCGATCTGCTTTGGTATTTATCAATCATGCCACAGGGTACGAACCAAGTTCGCATTCGATGGCGTGTATCAATCCCACGCGAAATCCTCGAAAATTCACCAGACCGAGAAGAAACCATCGCTGGCGTTAAAGCGCTGCTAACTCAGGTTAATGCTGAAGATCGTCCCACAGTAGAAGGTGTTTTTCAGGCGACAGCTTCATCTCATGCTCAGGCGGGCCCAATGAGCCACCTCGAACGTAATGTCTATGAGTTTGATCGCTATCTTGCGCGTCAACTATTAGAAAAGGAGTAATAAGATGTTGTCACTTGATGTTTTTCAAAGTTGGTGGGCAATGGAATTTCGTCGCCCAGACGGCTTTGAATGGTCATTCGAAGATCGTTTTGAAAAGATAGCCAACGCAGGCTATCGTGGTGTTTGCTTTGATGCTGGCCTTACGCATATCCCCTATGACGGCTTGTCACAATACGTCAAATATTGTGAACAGTACGACCTTGATATCGTGATTAATGCCTTCCCACATAACACAGAAGATGTTGCCAGTGCTATCAATCAAGCAAAGATGTTCAATGGCCGCTGTCGATTTATCAGTATTATTGGTCGGGTAGTTCCCTGGAGCGTGGACGAAGTCGCCAAGGTCACCCAGCAATGGCTCAAGCAAGGTAAGGAGTCACAAATTCCGATATATGTCGAAGGGCACCGTAACTGCATGACCAATGATTTACTGTTTACCTTGCAGTTAATGGACGCTGTGCCAGAGCTAAAGATGACGGCTGACCTGTCTCATTTCATGGTCAACCAAGAATGGGTCACACTACCGCTGGAAGACCATGAACAAGCATTGATTAGCCGATTTCTAGATCGCAGCGAATCCTTCCAGGGTCGCATTGCTTCACCCGAGCAAGTTCAGATTCAACCAGGCTTTCCGCAACATGAAAAGTGGGTGAATCTATTCCATGACTGGTGGACTGAGGGGCTAGCGAGTTGGAGAAGGCGACATGCTGGCACCGATGACCGTTGTGTGTTTTTGTGTGAACTGGGTCCACCACCCTATGCCATTACGGGGGCTGATGGCTATGAGCTCAGCAACCGCTGGGATGAAGCATTGCAGATAAAAACGACAATTGAAAGACTTTGGAATGGACTAGAAAATTCCAAACAATAGGTTCGCCAACTATTTAATACGATATGTGGGCTTTCACTATCTTCAATTAAATGTGATTCAGTGTTGATTAATTATGTGGCGTGATTTACCTACAGATGGAAGGCAACAGCATCAATATAGTTAGTGTAATTTTAATTTAGTATGCGACCAACTTCGATCCAGACACCTTGAGTTCGTCCTTGTATTACCTCGAAAGTCACTGACTCCTTAATGTACGGGCATTGAACCAGTGCAGTAAGGATGAAAATACTTGCACTCAATTTACCTCTGTTTTATGTTCAAAAGAGATTTAACACTATCACGCCAGTATTTTTCTAGCCGTACTGCAATTAGACTGAATGTTTTAATACCTGACAATCAACGACTGAGCACAATGAAAAAAATCAGAAAGCTTATTATTTTGTTTGGCACAAGATTAAGAACCTATTGGCCTTAACCCAATTGCTTTGCGACCTATTATTTGAACAGCTGCACAAACTTAATGGCTATACCATCTGTCGCCAAATATTTCTGAGACTTATATTTAGATCTTGTGTTAAATCTGCTTATGAAGTATAAATTATATCGGGTATACCATATACCGTATACCCATATACATTTAAATTATAATAATAGGAGGTTAGTATGGTTACACGTTTAAATAAATTTTTAGTGATCGCTGCATTGGTAGGTAGTTCTGTACTCAGTCCAATTGCAGTGGCGGCAAACTCACATGAAGACAAAATCAATCGCTATATTAATTCCAACATTCGTAACTGGGTGTCTTCAACCGAATTACTTTTAGCCGTTGACCAGCAAAATATCGATCACTTTAATATCACTCCGGACGAAATAGATCGTTTAGATCAACGCTGGCGTAAAGAAAAATTACGTGGTGGTGGTAGTTTAATATCATCCGTCATGGGAAATGAACTTTCTGCATTTTTAAGAGGTATCAAAGCAGCATCTGGTGGCATCATTACAGAAATTTTTGTGATGGATAACACTGGATTAAATGTTGGCCAAACAAACGGCACCGGCGATTTCATGCAAGGAGATGAAGATAAATGGCAGAAAACTTATCAAGTTTCGGCTAATGCAATTTTTATCGATGCTGTAGAAGAGGAAGATGGAATTAACATTTCGCAGGTAAGCCTGACAGTCGCACATCCTAATAGTGCTCGTCTTGGTGCAATTACTATTGGCATTAATATCGACGCACTTTAATCTTTAGACAATCCTTCTCCCACCATTCTTTTGAAATTAATTCAATTAAAGAATGGTGGGAAGACCTTTTTAAACTGTCTCTTGATTTAGTTTTTAGCTATTTGAATAACCATTATTGCTCCGAATAAAGCGCACTCACATCCGCCCAAACGTCCAATAGCAATGGCCTTCTCGATCAATACTTACTTCGACCCCTTTTTTTAATGCTCTGCTTAATCTCAGCGAATGATCAAATCATTCAAGGTTACATCATAGTGAAATGAGTCTTATTGGGGCTCAATGTATCTATAAATATAGTGCTCTTCAGGAGCAGTGATATCGTTAAGTTTTATTCACTGCATTTAAATGATTTAGCTGATATCACCCATTGTATGACGTATGGCTTCAGGAGGAATAAGCCTTGCAGGTCGCCGTTCTATTTTGGACAAGTTTTTGATTAGATCAGGTGCAATAGCAAGAAAACCGATTCTATTGTTTTCGTCTTCTAGAGCCAACAAGAGTATTTCAGTATCAACCCAGCTTATCTCACCAGATTCCATACAAGCATATATTTTAGACGATGTGCGATCGACAAAATTAATCGTCGGTATTTTCTTGGCACATTTAACAAGAAAATCAGTATTAACCTCAGGTGCTATCTCACTTGGAGAAAGATAAACCTGACTTGAACTTTCGGCGTTTATATTTATTTTTGAAAAACGATTGATATCAATCATACATTTTATATCAAGGATATATAACTCGTCATTAACGCCAAAAGCAATCGTCTTCGGTTGTTTAGCAAGCTCTACGCTATTGTCCAAGAATTCACAGTACACTAATTTATCTTTTCGCAATGCCCAGGTAAAAAATAATACCGGCATGCCTTTAAGGGCTTCAATATTGTGATCAAGGAGATCATCGACCGCCTTGAACCGCCCTACCCGAAGACCCCGTTTCCATGAGCGCTCTACTGTCTCTTCTGGTGGCGTTACAACAAATATCATATAGATGGTATGACCAAATCTAGTCACTAAATTGCTACCTTCTTTGGCATCTGATCTTGAAGCAAAACTATCAAAACGAAATCGATCAACTAAAAGATGGGATAGTTTCCCCTGTTTCGCTTTTTGGCTGATATAAAGGTCGAGCTTATGATCGATGATCGGCAACTCATCCCCTGCCAATGTGCCAGCATATTTATAAGCCTTTCCCAATGAGTCATAATCTAGCAAATATTTACGCCATATGTCAGGACTTATGAGGGCGAAGTCATGCCAGTTAATATCCAATGCTTCAGTGTGTTTCTTTTGCAACGGGCGCATGGTACTTTTCCCTGAAGCTGAAGCACCTTTAATATTGATGATGACGGGTTCCTTCTGTGCCGGTAATATCGAATAGTTTTCCTTTATTGCCGCATCGTTAATCAATGGCGCAATTATGTCACCAACCATTTTGCTACCAAGTTCGTTGCAAACTTCGCCCGTAATTAATGATAAAAGTAATTGCCTTTCACCCATTAATCGCCCATGTTTCATCACAATTGCACTGGCAATTTTTGCCATGGCTCGAAGTACACACTGTTGCATTGGGTCGGTTGTTACTGTCACTTTTTGTTGCCACAAGATAATCAATCGCTGATCACGTAATTCGATTGATTCAAGACTATTTGATTTTTTTTTCTTTATTTGTTTTCTGAAAATATTTCTAAAACTAAACTTTTTTTCTGTATTCGAAGGAATGGTGGGTTCAGCGAATAAATCAAGCGATAGCTCGAGATCGACTGCTAGTTTTACGCGTTGCTCAAAGTCATTAAAGCGATTAATTATTTCAGCCATATGAGGCTGAATATAGTGATCTAATAATGTCGTGACAACTTTTCGAAAGTTAACACCCAAATCCTCGTACTTGGAGCCATCAGAAACAAAAATATCTGCAGAAATACGAATAAGTAATTCGTGTACAACGAGCCTCTCCGCACGAAAGCGAATCAACTGCTGGATGGGAAGACCTGTAAAGTCACTCAATTCTGTGACAGTTTCAATAGTGGTGGTAACGTTCTCAGGTCGGAACATCGTTGATAGCGGTAAGTAGTTAGAAGGAAGCGTCGACTTTATACCAGGATTCCAGGGGCCTATTACTTCATTATCTAACGTCGATATAGTCATAACTTAACATTTAGAGTGCTATGAGTTAGTCGCAAATTTATGCGAATTTTTTTCGAACAATATCAAGCCTTGACTGTTTTTATTCTGAAATAGTTTTAGGCAGATGATTGACTGTTTATTACTTCATCAATCATCTGCGTTTAACTATTCTCCAAGAGGGCGCTCTTTAATATAGACAGAGTCTTCTTGAATTTTTTTATTTAAAAGACTGACGCAAGCATATAAAGCTTTTAAAGAAGGCGTCTCAACACCCGTCATTTCTCCCAATTCGATAACGACGCCCAACATGCCATCAATTTCCAACGGCTTTCCCGCTTCAACATCTTGTAACATCGATGTTTTGTGCTTACCGACACTTTCTGCGCCGTTGATACGTCTTTCGATGGTGACCCGAAATGAAGCGCCCAATTTTTCGGCGATTTTCTGTGCTTCGGTCATCATTGTCGTCGCGAGTTCTCGCGTCAGGGGATCCTGACATATATCGACCAGAGTAGAGTGTGTCAAAGAGCTAATTGGGTTAAAGGTTAAGTTACCCCACAGCTTTAACCAAATCTCAGACCGAATATCGGTTAATATTCTAGCCTTAAAACCACATTCTTCAAATAGTTTAGAAACCATCTGTAAGCGTTCAGATTCACTGCCGTCAAGCTCTCCAACAGGAAACTTATCACCTTCAACATGTTCAATCACACCCGGCTCTGATATTGAAGCGGCAGGATAGGCGATACAACCTATGATTCTTTTAGGGTCAATACCATTTGCTAAAGAACCACCTGGATCAACTGTTTCTACAATACGGTTTTCATAATCGCCACCGTTACCCTGAAAGTACCACCAAGGAATTCCATTTTGCAAAGCGACCATCACGGTATCTGGACCAAATAGAGTTTTAAGATCATTCAATACAGGAACAATTTGATGGGCTTTTAGCGCGAGTAATACAATATCCTGTGGCCCACATTCCGACATATCGCTCGTTGCAAATACATTACGGACGTTCGTTTCCTTGCCATCCTTTCGTAATGTTAAACCATTCTTCTTAATTGCAGCTAAGTGAGGTCCTCGAGCAATAAGCGATACATCATGTCCTTGTTCTGCAATTTGAACACCCATATAGCCGCCAATTGCACCAGCTCCAACAACGCAGACCTTCATAAAATACTCCAACTTTGCTGGTCTATTTGCCAACATATCAATCAATTTAAAGTAACACCGGATTAACCCGATATCGTCAGTAATGCAGCTTAAGTATAAAGCTGAATGTAATTATTACATTATTTGGTAACCGCTAATTATCGGTGCAAATAATACGTGTATAGGTCTAAGACCCAAGCACTCCACCTACACTTAACTGGCAGGCAGACGCATAGTCTGAAGCACTTGTTTTTCCTTCACCCTCAGGACGAACTCTAGATATCAGAATACCTCTATCATCACCCGTTGCAATAACAAGTCCCTCATCATCCGATCTTAATACTGCCCCTGGTTTACCCTTTGCAGAGTCAACTAATTTACTGTCATAAATTTGCAATTTCACACCATTATTGGTGGTCCAGGCGCCTGGTTGAGGGTTAGACGCTCGGATTGTATTGTAAATTTGAGCTGATGGTAGTCTCCATTCGATTTCAGCCTGAGGCTGTCCAAACCAGGATTCGTAACTACCTTCTTCCAGATTTTGTTTAATCTGAGGAGCATTACCTGCTTTCACTAAATCCAATGCCTCGATCATGGCATCAACACCCATTGGGTAAAGCTTTTTAAAATAGATGTCACCCAGTGTTTCATCGGGTCCAATATCACAAGCTTTCTGCAACAGAATAGGTCCTTCATCAAGACCTTCATTTGGCCAAAATATAGTTAAACCCGTTTGTTCAGCACCCATTGCAATTGGCCAGTTAATAGAAGATGGACCTCGGTGCAAGGGTAATAAGGATGGATGATACTGAAATGATCCTTGCTTTGGTGCGTCAAGCACTGGTTGCGGAACAAATAGTAAAACATAAGCCATAATACAAATATCAGCATCAAAGGATTGCATTAGCTCTAAGGCTTCTGGTGTTTTCCAAGAAGCAGGTTGATGCACGGTTAACCCCTTCTCGAGCGCTAGCTCTTTCAAAGGATCCATCGGTTTGCCTTCTTTATCTGGCGCCGTACAAACTGCAACTATATTTTCGTTTCGTTCCAGTAATTTTTCTAAAACCGCACGACCAAAAGCCTGTTGTCCATGGACTACAATTCGCATTATTAACTCCTATATTTTGTTCTAGTTTATACTGCGCCAGACGCTCTAATGGCAGCAATTTCGTCAGCATCATAATCCAAAACTTCAGATAAGATTTCATCAGTGTGCTCTCCAAGTAATGGTGAACGCGTTACTTCAACTGAAGAATCAGAAAATTTTATAGGGCAACCCACCGTTAGGTACTTACCTCGTTCGGGGTGATCCACTTCAACTATTGTTCCTGATTTTCGCAATGAAACATCTTCTGAAATTTCTTTCATTGAAAGGATTGGACCTACTGGAATATCATGAGGATTACAAAGTTCCATTACCTCAAATTTTGTCTTGGTCATAGTCCATTTTTCAATTTCATCAAAAATATAATTCAGACGAATTAATCGGGCTGATGGCGTTGCATAATCAGGGTCTTCCTTCCATTCTGGCTTTTCGACTACATCGCAAATTTTCTGCCAAACCGCAGCCTGAGTAATAAAATAAGTGTACGCATTCGGATCTATCTCCCAACCCTTACACTTAAGAATTCGACCTGGTTGCCCTCCCCCTGAATCATTTCCGGCTCTGGGTGTTGAATCACCAAACTCAACATTTTCACCATACTGTGAGTATTCTGTCAGTGGCCCAGTATCCAAACGTTGTTGATCACGTAACTTTACGCGGCATAAATTAAGTACCGAATCTTGCATGGGTGCCTGAACTAGTTGGCCTCTCCCAGTATTCGCTCGTTGCAACAATGCAGCAGTAATTCCTAATGCCAAATGCAAGCCAGTACCTGAGTCGCCAATTTGCGCGCCCGTCACTAATGGAGGCCCATCACGAAAACCGGTTGTTGAAGCCGAGCCACCGGCACATTGGGCCACATTTTCATAAACCTTACAATCTTCATAGGGTCCTGGGCCGAAACCTTTTACTGAAGCCATTATCATCCTCGGATTTAGCTCTTGGATACGTTCCCAGCTAAATCCCATTCTATCAAGTGCACCCGGTGCAAAATTTTCAACTAACACGTCACATTTTTTAACCAGACGTTCTAAAACTTCTTTCCCTGTTTCGTTCTTAGAATTTAATGTAAGAGACCGCTTGTTGTGGTTGAGCATTGTGAAATATAAGCTGTCTGCACCTTCCACATCAGCAAGTTGCTTTCTGGTTGCATCACCAACACCAGGACGCTCAACTTTGATTACATCGGCACCCATCCAGGCGAGTAATTGCGTGCAAGTTGGTCCTGATTGTACGTGAGTAAAATCAAGTATTCTGATTCCGTCTAGTGCTTTAGACATTAGTAACCTCTATTAATGATTGATTGTGTAAAATACATTAGTGTTAAATTTAATTATAGCTCTTCAATTGAAACAGTCATGTGCTGTCATATCGCCAACCGACTCACAAGCCAAATCGACTTACATGTAGATTAAGACCCAATAGTTTGATACCTGAAAACGTTATGTTTCTCATGGTTATTTCCTGCTTGAAAAATTAAGCCGTCACATTATTTCTTGGTTGCATCGCTGGTAGGATTCAAGCTGGTAATACGCCCGCTCTCTGTGCCAGCAGTTTCATCAATAATGGCATTGATGAGTGTAGGTCTGCCAGAAGCAACGGCCTCGGTCAGTGCTTTTTCTAACTCGGCTGGTGTATTGGCAACTACACCATCACCGCCAAAAGCTTGCATCATCATTTCGTAACGTGCGTTTTTGACGAAAACAGTTGGCGCTGGATCAGAAGTACCACTGCTATTCTTGTCGATTCCTTTATATATGCCATTATTATTGAACACAACAACGCAGACCGGTAAGTTGTAGCGACAGATAGTTTCGACTTCCATGCCGCTAAAACCAAAGGCACTATCACCCTCAACAGCAATGACTGGCTTACCTGTCACCACAGCAGCCGCAATGGCAAAACCCATGCCAATTCCCATAATGCCCCATGTACCTACATCGAGTCGTTTTCTTGGTTCGTACATATTGACGATAGAACGGGCAAAATCCAACGTATTCGCACCTTCATTAACCAAATAGGCATCGGGTCGAACCTTTATTTGGTTTCTAATAACGTTCAGCGCACTTTGAAAGTTCATCGGCGTTGGATTGAGTTTTAGTTTTTCTCCCATCTTAATGATGTTTTTGCTGGTGCGCGCAGCCACCTCACTCGTCCATTCTGCGGGTGGTTTAGCAAAGCCCGCTTCCATACCGGCCGACAATGCCTGTACGCAAGAGCCAATGTCACCAACCAACGGCGCTGCAATAGGTACGTTGCTATCCATTTCGGTTGGTGCAATATCGATCTGAATAAACTGACGACTGGCTGCGTTAGCACCACCCCAAGTTTTACCCTTGCCGTGTGACAGCAGCCAGTTCAGGCGAGCTCCAATTAACACCACCACATCAGCTTCAGCTAATACGTAAGAACGTGCGGCTGATGCGCATTGTTCATGGGTGTCGGGAAGTAGCCCCTTCGCCATGGACATAGGGAGATAAGGAATACCCGACTGCTCAACAAATGTCCGAATGTCTTCATCTACTTGCGCGTAAGCAGCCCCTTTTCCCAAAAGAATCAAAGGTCTTTTAGCCGTTTTGAGCAAGTCCAGTGCACGCTGAACAGACTCTGGTGCAGGTAACTGACGCGGAGCAGCGTCCACAACTTTAATCAGTGATTGTTGACCCTCAACCGCATCCATAACTTGTGAAAACAGCTTTGCAGGAAAGTCTAAGTACACACCGCCCGGACGGCCAGATACGGCAGAACGAATGGCGCGAGCAACGCCGACACCAATGTCTTCTGCATGGAGTACGCGAAAAGCCGCCTTACATAAAGGCTTGGCAATAGCCAGTTGATCCATTTCTTCGTAGTCACCTTGCTGTAAGTCGACAATTTCACGCTCAGAAGAGCCTGAAATCAAAATCATCGGAAAACAATTAGTTGTCGCGTTAGATAGCGCCGTCAATCCATTCAAGAACCCTGGCGCCGAGACAGTCAAGCAAATACCTGGCTTTTGGGTAATGAAACCAGCCGCTGCGGCAGCATTACCGGCGTGTTGTTCGTGACGAAAAGAAATCATGCGCATACCATTGGCTTGCATTTTTCGCGTCAAGTCGGTAATTGGAATTCCTGGTAAGCCAAAAATAGTATCAATGTCGTTAAGCTTTAGTGCGTCAATGACGAGCTGAAAACCATCAATGGTGCTGTTGGAAGTGTCTGTTGTCATAATCACTGGTCTCTTCTTGGATTAACAATATGGAAGCAAAGCTTAAGCAGTGTTTAGTGTGGAAAGTTCATCAACACTCTGAGCTTTTAACGCTTTTGCAACAAGACGGCCGCCAAAAGTGACTGTTCCGTCTTTGTTTTCTTGCTACGAAGCATCGCTTGCAGCAGCTAATTGGGTTAATATTTCTTTATTCTGAGAATAATTACAACCTATCCGCTTAGATACTGTTTAAACTAGGCAAACTGAGAAATAGGACTCTAGTTTTGTAGGGTTTTTAACACCCATTGTTAATCTAGATAATCAACAAATTTTTCAACGTGCCTCGCTAGTTCCATTGCGTGTTCTCTTACTAATTGTTCAGCGTGATGAGCGTTCCGCTCCTCTAATGCCTCAATAATTCTTATATGGTCTACCGCGGAGCGCGATAAACGATCCCGCTCTTTTATTGTGCTCGCGCGAATGGCACGCATGTGAAAAAATAATTGATCTGCCATTTGCGTAATCAGTGGCGATTTCCCCAATCTAATAATCATTTGATGAAACTCAATATTAGCTTCTGAGTACTCATCAATGTGCGCCCTAGTCTCTTCAGCGCTATCGTAATTGGTATGCATTTTTCGCAACTGAGCAATTTCTTCATCGCTCGAACGTGACGTTGCCATCCTCGCCGCCATACTTTCAAGCGCAGCCCAGACATCGATCATATCCAGTATCTCTTCCTTGGTTTTTTGCACCACAAAGGTTCCCCTGCGTGCAATATTCTTGACTAAGCCTTCCTGCTCGAGTCGTGAAATTGCCTCCCTTACGGGAGTTCGACTAACACCTAATTGTTCCCCCAGTGCGCGCTCATCAAGCCTTTGCGGCTCACCAACCGTGTAAATATCCATTTCAGCGATAATTTCTTTTAACGCTTCATAAACACGTGTCTTCAGGGCTTTTGTTGGTTCTAGTGCTGTTATTCCAAACGACTTCATTCTCTTCTCCAGTTTAATGATGCCGATCAATCTTGGTATACAATATACCAATTATCGACACTAATCAAGCCTAGGTCAACCAAAAAAAACGATGGCCAGACATCTATTTGATGATGATTAATAAGAAGGGAATTTATTTCAAAAAGGGGACAGAAGATACTAACTAGAGGGGGCTAACTGAGGTAAACAATTTTCACATTGCCTTTGGAATTAACTGACTATAAAGGTAATCACCAGCCAGTAAGCTGGTGATTACCTAGATCAATACTTAAGACTGTTTTTTACGCAACTTCTCGTAACCCATTTTGAATAAAGGTAAGAACAAAAGGAGCAGTGCAGTAATCATAATTGGACCAGCGTAAGTACGGGTAAAAAATATGTCAAAGGACCCATTACTTATGATCAACGATTGACGCAACGCTGGCTCTGCCAATGGACCTAAAACAATCGCCAATACAGCAGGTGCCAGAGGATAATCAAGCTTACGCATCAGATAACCGACAATGCCAAAAACTAACATTAACCAAACATCGTGCATGTCTTGCGTCGGAGCATAACCACCAATTAAACACAAGATAAAAATGATCGGTGCTAAGATGGTAAATGGTGTTTTCAGAATCTGAATAAATACAGGGATAAAGGCAATGTTGATAATAAGTGCGAACAAGTTAGCCGCGTATAGTGACGCAATAAGGCCCCAGACGAATTCACTGTGATCGACGAACAATCTTGGACCCGGTTCCAGACCCCATATAACCATTCCACCCAGCAATATAGCCGTAGTCGGTGACCCTGGAATACCCAACGTTAACATTGGCAACATAGAGCCAGTACTAGCAGCATTGTTAGCCGCTTCCGGTGCTACAACACCCTCAATGTTACCCTTACCAAAACTTTCAGGGTCATTCGACATTTGTTTAGCAAGACCATAAGCCATCAATGATCCCGGTGTCGCACCAGCAGCTGGCAATATACCGACAAAATAGCCCAACACAGAGCCCATTACCATGGTCTTCCAGCTTTTGACAAGTTCACGTAAATTCGCAAATGTACGAGCAACCGTAACTGTGGCATCGGACAGCATACTCTTACCACCACCGAGGGCATTTTCTTCAACGGTCCAAAGCATTTCACCAATACCATAAATGCCGATGGCTAAAACTAAAAAGTTAATGCCATGCATAAAGCCGGTGATATCCCATAACACCAAACGTGGCTCACCAGAAATAATATCAAAGCCAATCGCACTCAGTACAAGGCCAATAGCGATAGAAAAAATGGTCTTAAATAAATCATCTCCACCAAGACCAACAAACGTTGCAAACGCCAGCATCATTAGAGCAAACTCTTCCGGCGAACCAAATACGAGTGCAATGTGTGCAAGCGGCGGGGCGAAGAAAGTAAAAAGAACAACAGAAATAGAGCCACCAACAAATGACGCAACTGCTGCGCCGGTAAGCGCTTTATCGGCAAGACCATTCTTAGCCAGAGGCCGACCATCGAAGGTGGTAGCAACCGCAGTGGAGGCACCTGGAATACCAAGCATGATTGATGATATAGCACCACCGTACATAGCACCGTAATATATCGCTGCTAAAAATATTATTGCGCCAGCAGGCGGTACAAGAAAAGTCAAAGGCAATAATATTGCGACACCATTGACCGATCCCAGCCCGGGCATTGCACCTATAAACAAGCCAAGTGCACAACCACCAATAATTAGTGCCAAATTTAACGGTTCAAACACAACTAAAAAACCGTTACCAAGAAGTTGTAGAGTTTCTAACATATTCGTATCTCTCTTATCTATTCGGGGTCAAAGTTAAGCGTCTAAAAAAAGATCTTATAGAGCGGAAGAAACAATGGCTCAGTTAGTCCTTTAGGCAGAATAATTTTTAACGTTATCTCAAAAAAGTAAAATATAACAACGGGTATAAGTACCGCTAGTGTCGTGGTTAATCTCCAGCTGTGCTTACCAAGAAATCTTAGGTAAAAAATCAGAAATAATGGTAATGCTCCATATATTCCAATAAATGAAAACAAACCAACTGTAATAATTAAAGCGACAGCTACTGCAAGCACTTCCATTAACACATGGGCTTCGATATAAACTTTATTTGAAGTGGCAATTGGGCCACGTTTGCGGAACCAGTTAACTATTATACCAATACAGGATATTAACATTATTGCAGAAAGCCAAAATGGCCAAGCGCCTCCACCGGGACCTGCTCCTTTCACCCAGCCAATGGGCAGCTCGGTACTTTTAACTAAAAGGTAGATGGAAAAAGCAGCCATAGTTATGGCCATTAACAACTCAGCAGTACGGACCGTCATGATAAACCCCCCCTATATTTTAAAAAATAGGAATAAATTGAAATTGGAGAACTATAGAATTCCAGATTATGCAAACCCAGAAAAACGAATATTATTATTGTTATTAATTGAATAGCTGTCCATCTCTACTATTTGGGCACATCCCTGTGTCCAATCAAGATTTTAATATGAACGCTTAATTGTTACTTAATTGCGCCCATATTTTTAAGCATCACTTCATGTACATCACGCTCTTTCTTCCAATAGCTCATTAAAGCATCACCCTGCAACAAGTCACCTTGTAGGCTTTTCTTGGAGCGGTAGGTTTGC